>Ga0114129_10004744_pt1 | contig 19206 bp, 13 predicted proteins | sample RhiMetdeltSRZDD1_FD_80071 | JGI IMG/M metagenome (GOLD analysis project Ga0114129, IMG submission 80071) | Populus rhizosphere microbial communities from Tennessee, USA - Rhizosphere MetaG P. deltoides SRZDD1 (version 2) (version 2) | ecosystem: Host-associated > Plants > Roots > Rhizosphere >...
ACACGAACGCGATCGATCGCGCGCTCGGACGTTCGGGCCAGGCCATGCCCGGTGATGTGTATCGCATCGCCTTCCCGCGCACCGATCTGAGCGTGACCGTCGGCGGGGTGAACGTGAAGGCCGGATTCGCGCTCGGGAGTTGGGCGGCGTTCAAGTCGCTAGGCGTTCTGGGCGCTGCCGCTCACGGCGATCTCGTGCTGACAGACACTGAAATCAACCCGGTCATTTCCGCGTTGCAGCAGCACGACTTCGAGATCACCGCACTGCACAATCACCTGATCAACGAATCGCCGTCCGTCATGTACCTCCACTTCTGGGGCAAAGGCGACGCCGCTACGCTGGCCGCCGGCCTGAAAGATGCGCTGTCGAAAACCAAGACACCCCTGGGTCCGCCGGCTGCGCCAGTCGCCACGACCGGAGGTGCGGACGATTTGCCCGCCGAGCAGATCCAGCAGGCCATTGGGCTGAAGGGAACCGTCACCAACGGCGTGCTCGGATTGTCGCAGCCGAGGCCCGAGACCATTCAAATGATGGGTGTGACGCTGCCGCCCAGCATGGGAATGGCCACCGCCATCAACTTCCAGTCGGCGGGCGGCGGAAAGGTTGCGGCAACCGGCGACTTCGTGATGATCGCGGACGAAGTCAACAAGGTGGCTCGTGCGCTGCGTCAGCACGACATCGCGATCACAGCCCTGCACAATCACATGCTGCATGGCTCGCCGGAGCTCTACTTCATGCACTTCTGGGGCGAAGGAGACGCAGTGACAGTCGCCGCCGGTTTGAAGGCGGCGCTAGGGGTATTGAAAAGGTAAAAGTGAAAAGGTAAAAGTGAAAAGTTGAATACCTGGCGACCAAGCTGCACGGCGCATTCCTGGTTTTAACTTTTACCTTTTCACTTTTAACTTTGTATCGAGTCAGCCGACGGTGAGTCTGGCCATGCCGCAACCGGTCGCGCGACATAGCCTGCATGGGCGAGACGGCTCTGAAAGAGCGCCACCTCCGACGCCCAGAAAGTGAGCTTCACCCAGAGGCGCGACGCGATGAACAGCTGACTCACGGCAAATCCGAGCCACATGATGATCCCGGCACGACCAGCGCCTGGAGCGATCATCGCGTAGACGAGCAACAGGGCTGCAAAGAGCCCGAAATCCACCAGGAACAATCCCACTGCCGCCCCGAGGTGTCGCCGAATGAATCCCAGAGCAGCGCCGATTGCGCCCATCATGCTGCGCCGATCCTCGACGACCGCGCGCACTTTGGCGTAATCGAAAACCAATGAGCAGGCCGCGACCATCGCGCCGAAGATCACGTACAGCGCCAGGCGGATCAAGAACGCGGTCCGCTCGACGGTCACGTCGTGTGTCAGGCGCGGGTAGACGCGAGCGAACAGCACACCATGTACGACGCCGAACAGGAGGGCATACACGAGCCACTGCACAATCGCGAGCCGGAGGAACCGGAAGAAGAAGACGCCGGAAGCAGAGAAGAAGCCATGCGCGCGCGTCGCGCGGTCGCGCGCCAGACGATCGATGATCCCGCCAGCCAGAAAAATCCACAGCAGCACGTACGCCGTCGCCACTCCGACGATCGCCATCGGCCGCTTGGTGTTATCGGCCAAGGCGCTCAGATTATCGAGAACGGCGCCGAATCCGATGATGGTGGGCTTGAAGGTGACGCCCACGCCGGTCGCCTGTTCGCCGAATTCCTGCATCCACGCGTAATTCACGCCGGCCGCGGCCGATTCGGCCTCGAGGCTGGACCCCAAGTGCTGCGCCAGCATGCCTCGCAGGACCAACCCGAGCGGCAGGCTCACGAGCAGGGTCAGCGCCCATACACACAGAAGCACGGCGGGGGCGCGGTTCACGCGCCGCATGCCGTCGATCGCGGCGCCCAGCGGACCAAGCCATACGTGGGCGTCCGCTCGATCATTCGCGCCCGTCATATCAGGGCTGCCCACGACAGCAGGCAGTCCTCCAGCCACGTCGTCCAGGCCAGCGACCATTTCGTCGCGGCAACGCTTCCCTTCGGTTCAAGCGTCTTCGAGTTGTTCGTGTAGTCCACATCCATCAGCAGCACACGTTGAGGATCCAGTTGCGCCGACAGCGCCTGCGACGGGCGATCGTAGGTGTACAGCTTCCACCGGTCGGCGCCGTCCCAGTGCTCGGTGACGCGCTCACCGTTCCGGAAGGTGACGACGACATCCACCGGAAAACGAGCCTCCCCGTAGCGCCGGGCAACCACGGTGGTGTGATATTGCTGATCATCGCGCGTGCTCCTGAGATCCTGTATGCCGTAGTCGAATGCATTCGAGCTGCGGTACACCTGATCAAAGAACCACGTGAGGTCCTGGCCTCCTACTTGGTTGACCGTGTCGAAGAAGTCCTGCGGCCGGGGATGCTTGAATTGCCACCGGCCGAAATGCGCCGTCATGATCTTCTGAAGCCACGGCCATCCCATCGATCGCTCCAGCGTGTTCAGCCAGAGCGCCGTCTTGCTGTAGGTGATGTTGCCGCCAGTGCCTGGAAAGTATCGATACGTCGGCGTCGACTGCGCGTCGCTCTTCGCATTGCGGCGGTACCCGGGAAGCCCGTTGCCGTCGATCTCGCGCTGGAGCGCGATATCCTTGAAGACCCACGGAATGAAGCCGCCGAAATATCGCACCGCCAGGTAATTCGGAGCGTACGCCTGACCGACCGCTCTCGCCGTGGAGAACTGGTTGAACCCTTCGTCCATCCATGCGTCTTCGAACTCGTTATTGCCGACAATCCCGTACCAGAACTGGTGACCGGCTTCGTGGACGGTCACCTCTTCCGGCGTCGTGACGCGCGCCGGCGCGAGCCACCGGGTACCTGCCGTGAAAAGCGTCGGATACTCCATGCCGCCGGCGCCGCTCTGCCACGCCGGATCGACGATGGTGATGTGGCCGTAAGGGTAGGCGCCATACCACTCTCCGTAGTACTTCAGCGTCGTGCGCGTGGCGATGAAGTGGCGATCGGCCTGGGCTGCATGCTCCGGCTGCAGCAGCAGCCGCATCTCGACGGGCGGAAGCGACGGGTGCTCGAACCGCGCGCTGCGCTCGAGATAGTCGCGGCTGGTCGTCCACGCGAAGTCGTGTACGTCTTCCTGATAGTACCTGTGTGTCGTCGTCGTGTCGCTGTCGTTGCGGCGATCTGTCTGCACGCCGGTTGCGCCAACAATCCAACCGTTCGGGACGGTCAACGAAACGTCGTACACGCCGTAGTCCGAGAAAAACTCCGTCCCCGCGTGGAATTGATGACAGTTCCAGCCCTCGTTCTGAAGGACACCGAGCTTTGGAAACCACTGTGCGATGAAGAAGAAGTTGCCGATCGCGCCGGTGCGCGCGAACGTCCTCGGCACGTGGGCAGTCCAGCTGATGTCGATCGTCGCACCCGCGCCTGGAGCGATCGGCTCGGGCAGCGGAATGGCCATCACTGTTTCGTCGTACGGATTGTCCGTCCTGGTCTCCGCCCGCGACGCTCCTGAGCCTGTCGAAAGGTCGTCGTCTCGAGCGATGTACCGTTTGGCGCCGGTGAGATCGCGTCCGAGCACCTTGACGACGTTGATATCGATGCGGGCCCAGTCGTCTTCCGCGCGCGCACTGCTCTCGCGGCCGCTGCCGAGGGCGCGCTCGCGCATGAAGGTCGTGCGCGGATTCTTCCACGCGTTCCAATACAGATGAAACCGCAGCTCGCTCGTCGGATTCTCGGTGATGTTGCGCCACGCGATCGTTTCCGTCGCGGTGATCGTGCGCGTCGACGGATCGAGCCTGGCGGTGATCGTGTAGTTCGCGTTTCGAGGCGAGCGCGGCGGATTCAGGACGCCCGTTGCGGCAGCGCGCGACGTGGTGCTGGTCAGCGCGCTCAACATCGCCGCCAGCAGCGCGGGCCGTGTGAAGGGCATCTGCGCGCAAATCGTACATCATCACACGTATAATTTTGCCGACCGATGTGGGGGCTGCTCGCAGTCGTCGCCCTGCTGTGGCCCGCGCGCACCGTCGGGCTGCTCGAGGGACTTCCGCTCGAAAGCACCATCGCCAATGCCGTGCTCTTGGGCCTCGTCCTTCCTTCGCTGCTCTGGTTTCATCCGCGCTTCCTCCGCGCGCCGTTCGCGCGCGGTGCGATCGTCGCGCTGCTCGCGTGGAAGGCCATCAGCGCCGCGGCTGTCACGCCCGACGGCTGGTGTGTGCGATTCGAGCCGCAACGCCCGCTGGTGAAAGACGCGTCGAGTATCGTGCCGCACAGTTGGGATGTGCGCGCCGACTGGCTGTCGGACCGTCCCGTCTGTTCCGCCATCGTGCGCCGCGCCTACAAGGGACTGGGAGAGTTTCCAGTCTGGTTCTTCAATCTCCCACCTCCCAACGAAAGCTGGCCCGATGAGCTCGATCGTCCTCCTGGCGCACGCACGGGCATGATCGTTTCAGGCTTCATCGACGCCGCGCGCGCCGGCGTTCTGGAGCTCGACTTCACTCGCGACATGCATGCGGAGGCGTTCGTCGATGGCGTGAAGATCGACCGCTCAGCGACCCTCGCGCCTGGAACTCACCACGTCAGGGTCGATGCCATGCTCACGGGCGATCGCTGGCGATTCGAGCCGCGCTGGAACGGCGCGGATCTGTGGCGAAGCACCGCCGTACTCGCCACGCTGAAACGCCCTTCGCGCTTCGACGAGATCGTGCGGCCGGCGGGCGGGTGGTTGGTCACGGCCCTTGCCGGCGGACTGGTCCTGGCGTGGATCGGTTCGCTGATGGCGCGGATCGGATCTCCCAGCGTCCTCGCGTGGAGCGCAGGGTCGTCCGCCGTGCTCGGCGGTCTTGCGGCGACGAACCATGTCGATGCCGCGCGCTGGTGTGTGGCCGGACTGGCCGGAGCGGCGTTCCTCCACGTGCCTGCGCGCCTCAGGAACGTATTCGGCGCCTTCGCCCTCGTCGGCATTCCCTGGCTCACGCTGATCGTTACGGCGCACGCCGACAACATCGCCCATTTCAGGCTGTACGCGTGGGGGAATGACTACTGGATGTACCAACGCTTTGGATATCGCATCGTCATGCAAGGGTACTGGCTTGAAGGGGGGACGAAGCAGTTCTACTTCCAGCCGTTCTATCGTTGGGTCAGCGGTCTGCTCCATCTCGTGTTCGGCGATTCGAGCATCGGCGAGTTCTTCTGGGAAGGCGCGTGCTATCTCGTCTGCGCGCTGCTCGCGTTCTCTCTCGCCAAAGCGGCGTCTGGTTTTCGGTATGGCGTGATTGCTGCGGTGACGACGCTGGCGGTTATCGCTCTGGGTTTGCCGTGGGTGTTGATCGGTGGAAGCCTCAGCGAAGTCACTTCGGCGGGGTTCATCTACCTCGGGGCTTTCATGGCCCTGCGGAGCCGACGCGGCTCGCTGGTGTGGGCGGCGGCGGCTGGCGTCCTGGCATCGCTCGCGTTCTATACGCGGCTGAACAATCTGCCGATGGCCGCCGCGGTACCCCTGTTTGCGGCATCGGCTCGCGTGCCGTTTCGACGTTTTCTCCATCCCTCAGTCTGGCGATATCGGGTTTCATGGCGAGCGCTGATGAGGGTTCTGGCCGTGTTTGGTCTTGGCCTCACATTCTTTGCCTGGCGTAACTGGCATTTCAACGGCGTGTTCAGCGTCTTCTCCGGCACGCAGTTGAACATCATGGTCTTCTGGCAGCCTGGCACCACGTTCGGCGCGCTGATGGGGAAATGGGCCGACAGCGTCGCGATGGTCCTGACGGTTCACGACCCCCCACGATTCGACTGGAAATCGTTGCCGGTTCTCGTCGGCGCCGTCGTGGCGCCGCTCGCACTGGTCGGGGTGCCGCGGCTGCGCGACGTGCCGGCGCTGCCGGCGCTCTTGTTTCTGATGGGCATCTCGGCGGCGTTCGTGGCGCGAGGCTGGGCGTATCCGGGACGCTTTTCGGTGCACGTGATTGGCGTCACCTGCGCCCTCGCGGTGATCGGCATCGAGCGTCTCCTCCGCCCGGTGCGCCGATATAATCCGCCAGTCCCATGAGCTTGTCCGTAGGCTCCCGGCTCGGGCCTTACGAAATCGTGGCGCCCCTCGGCGCCGGTGGCATGGGTGAGGTGTACAAGGCACGCGATACGCGCCTCGATCGGACCGTCGCCATCAAGATCCTCCCGCACACGCTCGCTGCGGATCCCCAGTTCCGCGAGCGGTTCGATCGCGAGGCTCGCGCGATTTCGGCGCTGGACCATCCGCACATCTGCGCGCTGTACGACGTCGGCGCGGCCGATGGCGCCGCGTTTCTCGTGCTGCAGTTTCTTGAGGGCGAGACGCTCGACGCACGCATCGCGCGCGGCGCGCTGCAGCTGCCTGAGGCGATGTCGCTGGCGGCCCAGATTGCCGACGCGCTCGACCGCGCGCACCGCGCGGGCATCGTGCACCGCGATTTGAAGCCCGCCAATGTGATGGTCACGAGAGCGGGGACAGGGTCGTCCACATCACCGCAGGCGAAGCTGCTGGACTTCGGCCTCGCGAAGGAAGGGGCAGGAAGGGCCGGATGGGCGGGAACGGCAGGAGGCGCGGGCGGTGTGACGCGCTTCGAGCTGACCGCGCCGACAAAGGCCGCGCCGCTGACCCAGCAGGGCGCCATCGTCGGAACTATTCAGTACATGGCGCCGGAACAGCTCGAGGGGATCGAAGCCGATGAACGCGCCGACATCTGGGCGTTCGGCGTGCTGTTGTACGAGATGGTCACGGGCCGCAGGGCGTTCGAAGGTCAGAGTCAGGCGAGCCTGATCGGCGCGATCATGACCTCCACGCCGGCGCCGATGTCGAAGGTGATTCCTCTGACACCGCTGGCGTTGGATCGCCTTGTGGCCGGCTGCCTCGCCAAGGACCGCGAGGAACGGTGGCAGAGCATCCGCGACGTCAAACGGCAGTTCGAAGGCGTGACGGCCGCGGAGACGACCGCGGGCCTGTCGGCGCCACGAGCGTCGCGCGCGTGGCCACGCGTTGTCTTCGCAAGCGCTGCCGCGTTTGCCGTTGGCGTCGCGGCGGTCACGGCGCTCGCCCTGCTGATGCGCCGCGAGGCGGGCATTCCCGTGATGCGCTTCGATCTCGGTCCGCCAAAAGGCGGCGCGATCGCGAGGTTCGGGGACACATCCGGCTACTTCGCCGCGTCGCCCGACGGGGCTCGCGTGGCATTCATCGCCACGTCGGTTGGACGGCCGCGCGGCATTTGGGTCAAATCGCTCGACCAGACGACCGCGCAGTTCGTGGAGGGGTCGCAGGGCGCCACGTCACCGTTTTGGTCGCCCGACGGGCGGACGCTCGCATTCTTCGCCAACGGTCAGCTGAAGAAGTCGTCGCTCGACGGCGGCCCGCCGCAGACGATTTGTGCCGCGCCAGGCGCCTACAACGGGACCTGGAATGCTCAGGGCACCATCCTCTTCGATGCCTGGGGCCTTCAGAAACTGATGCGTGTGTCGCAGGACGGCGGCACGCCGTCGGTGGAGCGTGCCGCCGATATTCGGTGGCCCGTTTTTCTGCCCGATGGGCGGCATTACATCTTCCTGCACGGTGACCTTACGGGACCGCAGCGGTCTGCCGCGTTTATCGGCGTTCTTGGTTCTGCGGACGAGACACCGATATCGGGTGTGGAGTCGCGCGCGGAATACGCCAATGGCCGGCTGTTTTTCCTGCGGGACGGCACACTGCTTTCGCAGCCATTCGACCTTGCCGGCATGCGGCTCACCGGCATGCCGACACCGAGCGCGGAGGTCGTCCATGGCTTCTATAGCACCGGGTTCGGCGCATTCTCGGTCGGCCCGCGGCTGGTCGTCTACCAGGCCGGAAGCGTCGCGAATCGCCTCGTCTGGTTCGATCGACAGGGCCGCGAGCTCGAATCGGTCGGGACGCCGATGGAGTATCTCGGCGCGAGACTCGCGCCCGACGGATCGAGCGTCGCGGCCTCGGCGCGCGATCCGCAGCTGGGGTCGACCGACATCTGGATTCACGATCTCAAGCGCGCCATCACCCGGCATCTCACGACCGACAAGGGTCTCGAAAACATGCCCGCCTGGACGCCCGACAGCCGCACGCTGATCTACCCGGCGGATCGGCGCGGGGCACCGCATCTCCACGCGCGCGACGTGACGGGATCGGACGAACGGGAGATCACGGCACCGATCCCGACCGGTCCGCAGACACTCGTCAACGTCACACCGGACGGTCGGTACGTGTTGTTCGTCGCAAATGTCCTCGAGACCAGCCTCGACATCTTCATCGCACCAATCGACCGCAGCTCGCCGCCGGCGCCGCTGGTGCAGTCGAAGGCCCGCGACACTGGCCCGAAGGTGTCGCCGAACGGGCGCTGGCTGGCGTATCTGTCGGATGAGTCAGGACGGATGGAAGTGTATGTGCGGCCGTTGCACGACGATCACCCGCGCGTGCAATTGTCACGCGCGGGCGGGAACAACGTCCAATGGAGAGCTGACGGGCGCGAGATCTTTTTCACGGAGGCAGGCGCCCGGCTCATCGCGGCGGACGTCGCTGCTTCGCCAACGTTCGAGGCCGGCGCGCTGCGCGTCGTCTTTGGGCTGCCCGGTCCATTCGTCGACTACAGTGTCAGCAACGATGGCCAGCGCTTTCTGTTCACGATGCTCGATCGGGAAGCGGAAGCCGGAACGCTGAGCGCGATCCTGAACTGGCGGTCGCTCTTCAAGCCGTAGATAGTCTGACAGCAGAGGCGCTTTCACCCGGCACGAGACCTGGCTGGGCGCGGTACCACACGATTGCTCGTGTCGGGCGTTCAATGAACGAAGACGACTGAGGTGATGGTGTCGGTTGGCGCCCGATCGATCGTCGCACCGTCGATGGTCTGCGGCCGATAGCCGAGCGCCCGCATTTGCGCGAGAAACTCGCCGGCAGTCACGCCCGACGCGCGTTCGAGCTGTGTCGGATGCAGCTCTGAGAGGATCACCGGTCGATCGTGTTTCAGAAGGCCCATGGCCCCGCGAATTACCTGCGGCTCCGCGCCTTCGACGTCCATCTTGATGAAACGCACCGGACGCTGAACGTCCAGCGTATCCAGCGTCACGAGCGGCACCGTCTTGGTCTGATTTCCCTCGAGCGGCATCGTGCCGTCGCGGAGCAGATACGCACCGCCCGAGTTCAGCGTCTCCGACGGAAATGTCAGCGTCGCCGATCCAGGTGCAGTGCCGACAGCGGCGCGTTGAAAGGAGACGCGATCCTCGAATCGATTCTCGACGAGCGATCGCTCGAGGAGATCCGCATTCGCGTCGAGCGGCTCGAATGCGTACACGCGTCCCGCGCTGCCGACCGCGGCCGCCATCTGCACGGTGAAGAATCCGACGTGCGCGCCCACGTCGATCGCGATGTCGCCCGGCTTCAGCAGACTTCGGACGAATGCGAGCTCTTCCCGCTCGTAGCGATCGCGAACGATGTTCAATCCGATCACATGGTCCGCAAGATCTACGAGCAGCCGTGCGCCGCCTTCGAGCTCTTTGATGACGATCGTGCGGTCGTTGGAGTGCGCGTAGTCGCGGTTTTTGCTCTGAAATTCAGCGGACGTCATCAGATGACGCCGTAGTTCGCTCGTGTCGCGTGAACCCGCGAGCTTCGGGGCGATCACATCCTCGTTTTCCGGATCGCGATCGAGCAGCAGTCGATATGCCCACACGACATGGTCGCGCGTCAGTCCGCCGGGGTGGTCGGGCGCCATCGTCCGTGAGTATAATCCGCAGGATATGCCCAACATTCGAGTGATGCACTTCGGGCTCGGCCCGATTGGCGCCGCGATCGTCAAGCAGGTCGCCGTCCGTCCTGGATTCAAGATTGTCGGTGCCATTGATATCGATCCCGCCAAAGTGGGCCGCGATCTCGGCGACGTCGTCGGTTTGTCGAAGCGCATCGGCGTCAAGGTTTCGGGTGACGCGGCAAAGGCGCTGAAGTCCGCCAAGGCGGACGTGGTCGTTCTGTGCACCAGCTCGTCGATCAAAAAGGTGATGCCGCAGATCGAGACGATCCTCAAATCGAAGACGCCCATCGTCTCGACGACCGAGGAGCTCTCGTATCCCGGGTATACACACATCCGTCAGGCGCGTCAGATTCACACGCTGGCGAAAAAAGCCAAGGTCGGTGTACTCGGCACCGGCGTGAATCCGGGCTTTGCGATGGACGCACTGCCGATCGCGCTCACTGCCGTGTGCGAGCGCGTCGATCGTATTGTCGTGAATCGTGTGCAGGACGCGCGCATCCGGCGTCTGCCGTTCCAGCAGAAAATCGGCGCCGGCCTCACGACCGAGCAGTTCCAGAAGAAAGTGGAGGACGGCAGCGTCAGGCATGTCGGCCTCACCGAATCGATCGCGATGATCGCCGATGCGCTCGGCTGGACGCTCGATCGCATCACGGACGACATTCAACCGAAGCTGGCATCGGTCACGATATCCAGTGAATACCTCGCAGTCGATCCCGGGTACGTTTGCGGGATCGTTCAGGATGGCGTCGGCTACAGGAAGAAAGAGCCCGTCATCAAACTGCACATGGAGGCATATCTGGGGTCGCCGGAAACCTACGACTCGGTCGACATCGAGGGATCACCGAGCCTCTCGATCAAGGTCACGGGAGGGATCCACGGCGATGTCGCCACGGCGTCGATCGTGGTCAACTCGATCCCGAAAGTTCTGAGCGCGCCGCCGGGACTCCACACCATGCGCGATCTCGCGCTTCCTTCGTTCTTCCCGGGTCGTTGATCACCAGACCCAGCTCAACCGGATTCGACCTACGTAGTGTCCGGCGTCAGCCGGACCCGCAGAACCAAACGGCCGAAGCGGCCGTCTAAGCCTTCCGGTAGATGATCTTGTGAAGTACGATGCTGAACCTATGCCCAAGCGAGGAAATGCGCCTATTCAAGGAGAAATGCTTCAGGGGACGCTCGACCTGTTGATTCTCACCACGCTCGCCGTTGGCCCGGCCCATGGACACACGATCGCGCACATCATCGAGCACCGATCGGAGGAAGTGCTCCAAGTGGAGCATGGCTCTCTGTATCCGGCGCTCCACCGCCTCGAGGATCGCGGCTGGATCTCGTCGTTCTGGGGAACATCTGAAAACAACCGGCGCGCGCGCTATTACCGCCTGACGCCCGAGGGTCGAAACCAGATCACCGCGCAAACCAACCGTTGGGACGAGATGGTGAGGGCTATCAACCGGATCTTGAGACCGGTATAGCGGTGAGCCTGAAAGTTTGAAGTCTGAAGTCTGAAGTCTGAAGTTTGAATGAGCATCAAACGCTTTTTCCAACGGACCCGATGGGACGAGGAGCGTCGCCGCGAGCTCGAGACGTATCTGGCGATCGAGACGGACGACAACATCTCCCGAGGCATGACGCCGCGGGATGCCCGCGACGCGGCGCACCGTAAGCTTGGCAACGTCACTCTGGTCCGCGAGGAAATCTATCAGATGAACACCATCGCCCTGATCGACAGCGTTTGGCGCGATCTCAAGTACGGGGCGCGCCTGCTTCGTCTCAGTCCCGGGTTCGCTGTCGTCGCAGTCCTGTCGCTCGCGCTCGGCGTCGGCGCGAATACCGCAATCTTTCAGCTGTTGGATGCCGTGCGCCTTCGAACGCTGCCGGTGAAGGATCCGCAGCAGCTGGTCGAGGTCCGCATCGCCAATACGCCCAATGGCCGCACCGGCGCCTTTCTCGGTCGGCGACCGATGATGACGAATCCTCTGTGGGAACAGCTCCGCGATCATCAGCAGGCGTTCTCGGGGGCGTTCGCCTGGGGCAGCAATGCGTTCAACCTGACAACCGGTGGCGAAGCAAGATACGCGCAGGGCCTGTGGGTCAGCGGTGAGTTCTTCAACGCGCTCGGTGTGCCGGCGTGGATTGGCCGCACGCTGACGCCCGACGACGACCGTCGAGGCTGTGCGGCGCCGCCGGCGGTGATCGGCTACGGCTTCTGGCAGCGTGAGTACGGTGGAAGTCCATCCGCGATCGGCCGTACGCTGCAGCTGGATGGCCACGCATTCGACGTCGTCGGCGTCACACCCGCCGGTTTTTTCGGCGTGGAAGTCGGTCGCGCGTTCGACGTTGCCGTGCCGCTCTGCGCCGAGCCGCTCAGCCGCGGCGCGCGAACGGCTCTCGACACACCAGACACGTGGTTCCTGTCGGTCTTCGGACGACTGAAAGGCGATTGGACGCCTGAAAAGGCAACGGCGCATCTCGCGTCGCTGTCCGAGCCGATGTTCAAGGCCACGGTGCCGGCGCGGTACGGCGCCGATGACGCCAAGAGTTATCTGAATTTCAAGCTGGGCGCGTTCGAAGCGGGGAATGGCGTGTCGACGCTGCGCCGCAATTACGAATCGCCGCTCTGGCTGTTGCTCGCCACGACTGGCCTGGTGCTGCTGATCGCGTGCGCAAACCTAGCGAACCTCATGCTCGCGCGCGCGACCGTCCGCGAGCGGGAGGTGGCTGTGCGCCTTGCGATTGGCGCATCGCGCGGACGCATCGTTCGACAAATGTTGGCCGAGAGCCTGCTGCTCGCGGCGATTGGGGCTGCATGCGGCGCCGCCATCGCAGTCTGGCTCAGCCGCTTCCTCGTGGCGTTCCTGCGCACCGAGTCGAATCGGATTTTCGTGGCCCTCTCGCTGGACTGGCGAGGCTTCGGGTTTGCGACCGCCCTGGCCGCGCTCACGTGTCTGCTGTTTGGCCTGTTGCCGGCGATTCGCGCCACACGCTCGTCGCCGGGCGCCGCGATGAAGGCCGGCAGCCGGGGATCCACGGATACGCGCGAGCGGTTCGGCATGCGCCGCACCCTCGTCGTGGCGCAGGTGGCGTTGTCGCTCGTGCTCGTCGTGGGCGCGCTCCTGTTCGTGCGCAGCCTCCGCAATCTGATGACGTTGGATCCGGGATTCGAGCAGGACGGCATCGTCATCGCGAGCCTCGACCTTCGCCGTACTGGCACAGCGACCGAGCAACTGGCGTCGACCTTCGACGAGATCACCGCACGCCTGGCGGCGCTGCCCGGCGTTCAGGCGGCCGCGCAGGCCTTCATCGTTCCGGTGAGCGGCAGCGGCTGGAACAACAACATCATCGTCGACGGCAAGAAGCAAAAGGAGCATCCGAACTTCAACGCCGTGAGCGCTGACTATTTCAAGACCATGGGCACGCCGGTGCTCCTCGGCCGCGCGTTCGACGATCGGGTCGATCACGCCCAGGCGAAGAAAGTCGCCATCGTCAACGAATCGTTCGTCAAGAGGTTCTTCTCGGATCGCAATCCGATTGGCCAGGCGTTTCAGATTGAAGAGCCGCCCGGAACGCCTCGGCCGCTCTACGAGATCGTGGGGGTCGTCAAGGACACGAAGTACACGGACCTGCGCGAGCCCTTCGGGCCAATCGGATACTTTCCACCGGCGCAGGGCGACCCGAAGGAGATGTCGCCGTTCACGCAGGTCGTGCTGCGATCCAACGCGCCGTTGACGACGGTCACATCGGAAGTCGCCGCAGCCGTGAGGCAGGTCAACCCGTCGATCGTCCTTCAGTTCGACACCATGCGACAGCAAGTGACAGAGTCGTTGCTCCGCGAGCGGCTGATGGCCACGCTGTCCGGATTCTTCGGTGGTCTGGCGGCGCTGATTGCAACGATCGGCCTCTACGGCGTGATGTCCTATACGGTCGCGCGGCGCCGCAACGAGATCGGCATTCGGATGGCGCTCGGCGCGGACCGGGGAGAAGTGGTCCGCATGGTGATGCGCGAAGCGAGTCTTCTGCTTGGGGCTGGCGTGGTGGTCGGTCTGGTGGCGGCGGTCGTGGCGGCGCGGACGGCGAGTGCGTTGCTGTTCGGTTTGAGTCCCGGCGATCCGACGACGTTGCTGATGGCGGCGGCAGGCCTGGGCATGATCGCGCTGATGGCCAGTTATTTGCCGGCGATGCGCGCGGCGCGGCTCGAGCCGACGGAGGCACTCCGAGAGGAATAAGACCCACCAAATGCAGATATTGGCCAAGTGTCCGAGGTGTGATGCGGGTCTGCCTGTTCGCGCGGATGACGCGCCTGCGGCAATCAAATGCGGACGCTGCGGCCGCGAACTGACGCTCACGATCACCGATGACATCCGCGCCGACAAGAGCGTGGACCGCTGTCCGGTGTGCGAAGGCGGCGACTTCTACATCCGGAAAGACTTCGATCCCAAGGTTGGACTCACCGTCGTCGTCATCGGCGCCGCGATCAGCGCGGCCTTCTACTGGTTCGGTCGCGACCTCATCGCGTACGGCATCCTCGCGTCCGCGGCCCTGATCGATCTCGTCGTGTATGGCCGGCTGAAGGATCTGACCGTCTGCTATCGCTGCCATTCGGAATTCCGCGGCGGCTACGAGCGCCGTGCAGCCGCCTTCGACCTGCACACGGCAGACGTTCTCGAGCAGGAGTACGAGAGGCGGATTGGAAGACGTTGACAATCAAAAAAGCGTGACGGTGACCTTCGTCCCCTGTTCGACGACGCTTTGATCCGCCGGAATCTCGATGTAGCCGTCCGCGTTGGACAAGCTCGTGATGTCGCCTGAACCCTTGAATGCGGGATGGGCGGCGCCGTCGCTCAACCGCACCGTGTAGAACTGATGCCGATTGACGGCCGATGCGATCCTGCGGCCCAGCGGCAGTTGGACTGTGCGCGGCGTATGTGGCGGCAGCCGCGCGATCGCGCGCAGAAAAGGGACGAGCAGAATGTAGGCGTTCGACAGGCATGAAGTGGGGTTGCCCGGCATGCCAAAAAACGGCGTGCCGTTCAGCAGCGCAAACGCGGTCGGCTTGCCCGGCCGGACCGCGATGCCGTGGAAGATCATCTCTCCCCGCGCCGCGACGGCGTCCACGACCAGATCGCGATCGCCAACCGAGCTGCCGCCTGAGAAGACGATGAGGTCGGCGTGTGCGCACGCATCGAGCGCCGCGACTAGCGCTTCCACCGTGTCCTGCGCCGCCCGATGACGCTCGGGCGCGCCGCCGTGATCGCGGACGATGGCGCCGAGCGTGAAGCGGTTGACGTCGAAGATGTGGCCGGGCGGCAGCGGTTCGCCGGGCTCGACCACCTCGTTGCCGGTCGAGAGGATCGCGACCCTTGGCTTGGCGAATACGTCCACATCGCTGAAGCCGATCGCCGCGAGGCCGCCGACGCGTCCAGGCGACAGGACGTCGCCGGTGGCAATCACGCGATCGCCGGCTGCGATATCGGCGCCGCGCTTGCCAATGTTCTGTCCTGGTGTCGCTGCCGCGAAGATCTCGATGCCGACGTCACCGCTCTTTGCTGTCTCTTCGACCATCACCACCGCGTCGGCGCCATCGGGCAGCGGCGCGCCGGTGGCGATTTCGGTGCACGTGCCGTGGACGACGGTTGCCGCGGAGATCTGGCCGGTGAAGATGCGATCGAGCTGTTTCAGGCGGACGGGTGTATTCCGCGTCGCGCCGGACGTATCCGCCGCAATCACTGCGTAGCCATCCATCGCGGCTCGCGCGAACGGCGGCACATCGATCGCGGACGCGACATCTGCGGCGGCCACACGTCCGGCTGCGGCCTCGAGCGGAACGCGCTCGGTCCGCGTGATGGGCCGCACGGCGGCAGCGAGCCGGCGCTGGGCCTCCTCGAGCGAGATGGTGGAGGCGAAGGGCCTCATTTTGACGCCTGCTGAACGAGATGCCCCAGCTCCGGGATGAGCAGCCGCTCCACGGCGAGTCGTACGGCCGCTTCCGATCCCGGCAACGACACGACGATGCGGCCTGCGGCAAGACCGGCGCACGCGCGGCTCATCATGGCTGCCGATCCGATCTCCTGGTAGCTCAACATGCGGAACAGCTCGCCGAAGCCGTCGAGCCTTTTCTGCAGGATTGCGCTGACAGCCTCGTACGTACTGTCCCTGGACGTGATCCCCGTGCCGCCGGTCGTGATGATGACCTGCACGTCGGGATTCGCGAGCTGCCGCTCGACCGTGTCGCGTACGAGCTCCGGCTCGTCCTTCACGATCGTGCGGCCGACGACGACGTGGCCGCCGGTCGTCAGCAGATCGATGATGGCGCGGCCGCTGCGATCGGTCGCCTCGGTGCGCGTGTCGCTGACGGTGACGATGAAGCACCGCACCGAAACGGGCGCGACCGCCTTGTGTTCGACGTCGCTCGTGGGAGCCATCCGCCGCATTGTAGCGCGGCCGTGCGTGCTACCATCCGACATGCCGTACCGGCACCACGAAGGCACGAAGACACGAAGAAACGCACGAAGAAGAAATTTGTTGTCGTCGTGTTTTATGTCGTGTCTTTCGGCTTTCGTCGTTGCCTCTGTGTTTACCGCGCCGCGCGATCCGTTCATCCTCGACAAAGCTGGGGAACGCTGGGTCGATCAGACGAAGAAGACGCTGACGGTCGACGAGAAGATCGGCCAGTTGATCGTCCCCTCCTTCGAATCGAGCTTTCTCAGCTCGGACAGCGACACGTTCGATGCCCTCAGCGCGCTCGTGCGCGAGTACCACGTCGGCGGTTTCCATGTGTTCGGCGCGTCGCAGCCCGCGCCGCAGGTTCTCCTCAACGCAGCCTACGGAACGGTGCTTCTCGGGCAGCCGTTCTCGGCCGCGTCTCTGATCAACCGTTTGCAAGCCCTGTCCGTCGTCCCGCTGTTGAACACAGCGGACTTCGAGACCGGTGTCGGCTTCCGAATCTCCGGTGGGACGGCATTTCCGCGCCAGATGGCGATGGGCGCGATCTCGAAAGGGGACGATCTGAGGCTGGTGCGCGAAGAGGCGCGCATCACGGCGGTCGAGTCGCGCGCGATTGGCGTGCATCTGAACTTTGCCCCGATTGCGGATGTGAACAACAACCCTCGCAATCCGGTGATCAATACGCGGTCGTACGGCGAGGATCCCGCGCGCGTTGCCGCGCTCGTCGGCGCGTACGTCGAAGGCGCCCGCGCTGCCGGCATGATCGCGACGATCAAGCACTTTCCGGGGCACGGCGACACCGACGTGGACAGCCACCTCGGCCTGCCGGTGATCACGTTCGATCGTGCGAGGCTCGATCGCATGGAGCTCGTGCCTTTCAGGCGCGGGATCGAGCAAGGCGCCGAAGCTGTGATGGCGGCGCACATCGAGCTTCCCGCGCTCGATCCGACGCCCTCGACGCCGGCCACCTTCAGCCAGCCGATTCTGGGTCGGCTGCTGCGCGGCGAGCTTGGCTTCGGCGGTCTGGTGTACACCGACTCGATGTCGATGGACGCCGTTGCGAAATTGCTCCCGCCCGGCGAAGGAGCGGTACGCGCGGTGCTGGCTGGCGCCGATCAGGTGCTGCACTCACCTGATTCCATCGCCGCGTTCAAGGCTGTGAGGGACGCCGTGTCCGCGGGACGCATCACCCAGGCACGCCTGGACGAGTCGGTGGAGCGTGTGCTGCGTGCGAAGGCGTCCATCGGCCTGCACCTCAAGCGCGCCGTCGACCTCGACGCCGTGCCGCTCAAAGTCGGCGGTCGCGCGCATCTCGCGATTGCGCAGGAGGCATCCGCGCGATCGATGACGCTCGTGAAGGACGAGCGGCGACAGGTCCCTCTCGCCGTGCCGCGCGATACACCCGTGCTGTACCTTTCAATCCTTGATTTTCCATCGGGATGGCAAATTGGAGCGCCGAGCCGAACCTTCATTCCGGAACTGAAGAAGCGCTGGCCCCAGGTGACCGCCATTGAGGTGTCGGATCAGACACCGCTGTCAGAGCTCGATCTGATCCGCTCCATGTCTCCTCGCTACGGCGCCGTCGTCGCATCCGTCTTCGGCCGCGCCTCGTCGGGCAGCGGACGGCTGGACATCGCCGAGCCGGCCGTGCGGCTGCTGCGGGATCTTGCCCGCGCCACGTCACGGACGAACACACCCCTCGTCACGACGTTCTTCGGAAATCCGTACGTCGCCGCCGCCATTCCAGAGCTGCCGGCGGTGATGCTCACGTACGACTTCTATGACATGGCCGAGGCGTCCGCGGTCCGCGCGATCGCGGGCGAAGCGGCGATCGGCGGCAAGCTTCCGATCGCGTTGCCGGGATTCTTTCCGATCGGCCATGGGTTGGACCGCGCCGCGAAAATGACGTCTCCATGACCAACTTTCAACTTTCAACGCTCAACGGTCAACTTTCAACGTGAACGTTCAAGGTTGAACGTTGAAACTGACCGTTGCGCGTTGAAAGTTGAAAGTTGAAAGTTGAAAGTTGTCTGTGATGCTGAGAGATCGATTGCTCGCGCGGCTCGCCGAGATGGGCCGCGCCGTGGACCATCAGCGACTGGCCGAGGAAGTGCTCGGCATTCGGGGAGCTCCTCCCGCGCTGGCGAAGCAGCTCGTCGCGCAGGCGCTCGTGCTCGAGGATCGGCACGAGACATGGCGCCGGGCGGGCGAGCGGATTTGCCGTGATGCGCCGACCGTGCCTGGCGTGTACGTGCTGAAGGACGTCGAGGGGCGCGCGCTCTACGTCGGCAAGGCGGTGAACCTGCGTCGGAGGCTCCGAACGCACTTTGCGGAACGGCGCTGGCGCGCGATCAAGCCGGAGCTGTCACGTGTGGTGGATGCCGAGTGGCAGGAGGTTGGATCGGAGCTCGAGGCGCTGCTGCGTGAAGCGGCGCTGATCGACGAGCTGCAGCCGCCGGTCAACGTGCAGATGGCCGCGCCGGCGCTCGACACGCGGGCCATCCCGCGCGCGCTCGCGCGCGATACGGTCGTCCTCGTGCCGTCGGTGGAGCACGATTCGGTGGAGCTGGTCGCCGCGCGCGTCGATGACGGTGGCTGGATGATTCAGCGCACGCGCCGCAACGGCGCTGATCTCGCCGTCCACTCGACTCGGCTGTGGCGGTTCTTCAACTCGGCGCTCCGTCGGGCGCGGCCGACGAAGTCGCCGCTGGCGCCGATCGTGTATTCGTGGCTCTCGGCCAGAGGCGCGTCGGCGACGCGCATCCATCCGCACGACGCGATATCCGTCCGCGACCTTCGCGCGCGCATCGCGGCGCTGTTGCGCGACGAGCGGCTGTTTCACGAGCGGCTGGAACAATGTTAGGATCGTTGGTTCTGACCTGCCTCGGGGCCCATAGCTCAGTTGGATAGAGCGTCTGGCTACGAACCAGGAGGTCGCAGGTTCGAGTCCTGCTGGGCCCAACCTTCGCTCGCCGGTAAATTGTTGGCGAGCTTCGGCTTGG
>Ga0114129_10004746_pt1 | contig 19203 bp, 14 predicted proteins | sample RhiMetdeltSRZDD1_FD_80071 | JGI IMG/M metagenome (GOLD analysis project Ga0114129, IMG submission 80071) | Populus rhizosphere microbial communities from Tennessee, USA - Rhizosphere MetaG P. deltoides SRZDD1 (version 2) (version 2) | ecosystem: Host-associated > Plants > Roots > Rhizosphere >...
ATGGCGATCCCGGTGTCGTCTCGAGATGCCGACGGGTCGCCCACGAGAGGTTCGATCTCGAAGAGGCGGTGAAGGCTTATAGCGCTGTCTACCGACGCATGGAAGGCTTGTGTACGGTGGAAGCCTGATGCCGCCACACGACGACGCCCCATGAGCGAACAGCGAATGCGGGTTCTCGCGCTGGTGCCGTATCCGCTCCGTACTGCCCCGGGCCAGCGCTACCGCATCGAGCAATGGGCACCTTACCTACGCGAGAGCGGCGTCGACCTTCACTTCGAGGCGTTTGCCGGCCGAGAGTTGGCGCAGGCTCTCTACTCCCCTGGTCGCCACGCTGCGAAGGCGTGGCTGATGAGCCTCGCGTGGCTCAAGCGAGCGCGGCAGGTCTGGCAAGCCAAGCGCTTCGACGCCGTGTACCTGTACCGGGAGGCGGCGCTCGTCGGTCCCGCCCTGCTGGAGCGGCTGGCGCGCCATCGGAACCCGCGCGTCGTCTATGACTTCGACGACGCGATCTGGCTCCCCTACGTCAGCCCAAGCAACAGGTACCTTTCCTACTTGAAGGCACCCGGCAAGACGAAGGCCATCTGTCGCATGGCCACCGCCGTCGCCGTCGGCAACGAGACGCTCGCGGAGTTCGCCCGACGCTACAATCCTGCCGTGAGAGTCATACCGTCAACCGTGTCGCTGCGGGAGTACCGCCCTCGCCCGCAACCCCATGGTGGAGGCATACCAGTCATTGGCTGGACGGGAAGCCACAGCTCGGCCCAGTACTTGCGGCTCGTTGAGAGTGCCCTGCAGACTCTGGCGCGCAGGAAGCGATTCCGCCTCGTCCTGATCGGTATCGATGAGTACCGACTCGAAGGTGTCGAGGTGGAGTGCCGGCCGTGGCGGGCCGAAAGCGAGGTTGAGGACCTCTGGTCCTTCGATGTGGGAATCATGCCACTGTCCGACGATCCGTGGGCGCGAGGAAAGTGCGCCATGAAAGCGATCCAGTACCAGGGTGTCGCGATACCCGCCGTCGTCAGCCCGATCGGCGCGAATCGGGAAGTCATACGGCATGGAGCCAGCGGCTTTCACGCCGAGACCGAGGAAGAGTGGGTTGGCGCGTTGGAGCGGCTCCTCGGGAGTGCGGAGCTACGCAGTCGCATGGGGGCCGAGGGGAGGCGGCGAGTTGAGGAGTCGTACTCGGCTGAAGTTCAAGCCCCTCGCGTCGCCGACCTGCTTCGGGATGTCGCACGATGACCGAGTTTCTCGACGGGTTCCTCGCCGTGATCGTGGCGGGCATACTCAGCGTGGTCGTTCTCTACCAGGTTCGCGTACGATCTGAGCCGTCGGAACGGCTGTTCCTGGTACGGGTCTTATTGTGGACCCTGCTGCTTCGCTTCGCCCTTGCCATCGTCCTCAATATCTTCGCCGCGGACTCCGCGTTCGCGGCGGCCTTCTGGGGTGACTCCGGCACGTACGACATCGGCGGCTACCAACTCTCTTTGATGTGGTCGGGCGAATCCATGGCCGCGGGCTACCTGTCGCGCATGGTCAGCGGATATGGCTGGGCCTACTTCGTTGGAGCGATCTATTTTGTCTTTGGCCGTAACCAGTTGTTGGTGCAGCTGCTCAACGGGCTCATCGGTGCTATCACAGTGCTCGTCATCTATGCCATCGCCGCCCGACTTTTTGGTCGACCAACCGCACGTTGGGCGGCCTTGTTCATGGCTTTCTTCCCGCAGATGGTCTTCTGGTCCACCGGGATGTACAAGGACCCGGCCGTCCTCCTGTGCATAGCGGTGGCAATGTATGCCGCGATTGGCCTGCGCGACAGGCCGTCACCCGGCATGATCGTGCTCTTCGTGGTCGCCGAGGTTGTCCTCACGATGCTCCGCTTCTACGTGGCTTACTTCGTTTTTTTCGGGGCAATCGCCACTTTCGTCTTCGGGAAACGTCGAGGAACGGTACGGCTCGTGATCACGTACGGCGTCTTGGTCTTGGTGTTGTACGGCGCCCTCGACATCGCGGTCAGGCGCGAAACCCTGGAGCAGCAGGCAACCTACCTGACACTCGAGCGCCTCCAAATGACTCGAGAAGACCAGGCGATGTGGGGGAAATCAGGCTTCGGCCAGGAGTACGACGTCTCGACACCGACGGGTGCGCTAGCTGCCCTGCCAATCGGGTTGGCGTACCTGCTTTTCGCTCCGTTCCCGTGGGCCGTGTCGAGCGTCCGGCAGTTGCTGGTCCTGCCCGAGACGCTGGTGTGGTACGCCCTGATGCCGGCGTTCGTAAGAGGTCTTAGCTTTGCCATCAAGAAGCACTTCCGCGCTGTCTTGCCGATCGTTGTGTTTGCAACGAGCCTGACCGTGGCTTATGCCATCATGCAGGGTAACGTCGGCACGGCCTACCGGCAGCGCACACAGGTCTCGATGTTCTTTTTCATCTTCATGGCCGTGGGGATCGTCGAGCGCCGCCGCCGGCGGATACCAGTTACGGCCGGAGTGCCGGTCTCGGGCCTGCCGCGCCAGCTGTGAGCGATCGATTCGACGGCATCGTCCGCAAGATCGCCTTTCTCGCGCGAGTGCACGTCGCCACACTCCGCAACGTCGTTTCCGCCGCGTGAGGCCGAGCTTCGCGGCGACGCTGCGCTGTGTGGCATGTGACCAGCCATTCAGCCTCGACGCTGACGCAGACGGAGGCGTGGTGTCGGAAGGTGCGCTGCGCTGCCGCTGTGGAGAAGTCGCCCCCGTAATCGCGCGGATCCCGCGCGTGCTTCCGCGTGCGACCGCGGGGACGCTCGTCGCGGCGCATCCGTCCTTTTTCGAGAGGTTCACTGCGCTCCGACCGCCGAGCGGAGGCGAGGCGCGGCACGACTCCGTCCGAACGCTTCGGGCCTTTGGTGACGAGTGGCAACGCTTCCCTGCCCTGCTCGAGGTCCATCAGGGGATTTTCGACTGGTACTTCGAGGGTCCAGAACCCGTTCAGTGGAGTGGCCTCAGGGTGCTCGATGCGGGCTGCGGCATGGGCCGCTGGCTTCACTTCGCACGAAAAGCCGGGGCCGAGATCGTCGGGATGGACGTGAGTCCCGCGATCGACGTGGCCGCGGCTCGCGAAGGGCAACGCGCCGATTTCGTGCAGGCGGACCTGCGCTTTCCGCCGTTTGCTCCGGAGAGCTTCGATCTCGTCTACAGCCTGGGAGTCGTTCACCACCTCGAGGAGCCGCTTCAGGGTGTTCGCGCGCTCGCGAAGCTGGTTCGTCCCGGCGGCGAGCTCCGACTCTACGTCTACCGTACGCTGGAAGACGAACCGCTATGGAAGCGGCTGATCTTCGGGGCTGTGACGGCACTGCGGCACGTCACGACGCGGTTGCCCTACGGAGCGGTGCATGCGGTCTCCTGGTTGGTGGCCGCCGCAGCCACGCCACTCTTCCTCTGGCCGCGCCGCATTCTCAGGAGCTGGGTCTTGGGCGATCGCTTGACGCGCAACCTCCCGCTGGTCCATTACGCGGACGTGCCCTTTAGAATGGTCGTATCCGAGCAATTCGACCGGCTCGTCGCACCGATCGAGGGTCGCTTCCGCCGGAGCGATGTCGAATCCTGGCTCCGCAGTGTCGGTTTTGAGGTGGTCGCGATCCTGCCAGGTCTTGGCTGGCGGGCGATCGGGAGACGGCCGGCAAATTCGGCCAGAGCCACTCAGGCTGCTTCGGATCGCTAAGCTCGCGGCAGGACGTCCACCCTGCGAGCCTCGACCACGCTATGGACGCGGCTCGACCGAGCCGGGTGAGAAGTGGCTACGCGTAGTCTAAAGGCGCAAGCCAGCAAAGCGAGGCCCGCCAAAGCCAGAATGGGAATCGCTCCAGTCAAGGCTTGCTGCGCTGGCCCGAGAGCCAGCAACGCTGGACCGACTCGCGCATAGTGCCCGCGGAACGGCCACGGTGCCACTCGCTTGCCTAGCCGGAGATACAGCCAGGGCTCTGGGTAGAGCAGGTTGCCCGTCAGGAGGCTCTGAAAGTGGTGTGTGTATGCCCCCGATTTGTCCGCGGAGATCGGCTCGGAGCCGACCGCCTTCCACGTGGCGCCCGCGGGGTCGGCCAGCAGCTCGACCGCCGACCGCGGTCGTACGGCCCCGGTGATGGAGCCGCCCGTCAATGGATCGACCAGGGTCCAGCCACTCGCGTGGTCCCACACCTCGACCAGGGTGTGTCCACTCGCGCGCGCCGATACCATTTGAACGACGCGCGCGGGAATCCCCACGGAAAGCAGCTGGGTCGCGAGGATGGCGCTGCGCGTGAGGCAATGTCCGGGGGCCCCGGCCATGTGTCGCTTGAAGTGCGCGACTGGATCGAAATCGACGTTGACGAACTCGGTAGCCGGATTCCCCAGCGGAGTTCGCTTGGAGAGGGCAGTCGTCGCGCACGCGGCAGCGGCGAGTCCCCTTGCGTCCCCGCAGGTTGTTCGCATTGCCTCACGGAAGGGCTGGAGCTCGGAGGCCTTCGCGAGGGCCGTGACGGGCCAGCTGAGCGGACCGACCGCGAAGTCGGGGGTCGGCCGCATTGCGACCTGCGCCGCCTCGACCGGGACCAGACGAACGGAGGAGTAGGGCAAGGCCTTCAGCAGGAGCAGCAGCGCGAGTGCTGCACCCAGACAACACAGCCCCCATCTCCTGAGCGCAACCGACGTAAGAGGGAGGCGTTTCAGAGTGTCGTTAGGAGACATTACCCCTCGACCGCTGAGAGTATACACGAGGTGGTGCAGGCTCCCTTACCGATCGGCGGCGCGGGGGTTCAATCGCGAATGGGCGTCCCGAATCGCCTGGCTCTCCGGGTCCAGCCCCACGGCCCAGTTGGCCAGGGCCGCGGCCTCGTCGTGCGAGGCGGGTAGCCGGAGCCAGGCGAGTGCCAGCCAGGCCGCGGCGTCGGCGGGGCGCCGATGTAGATGTGACAGCACGTCTGCCTCGAGGCCAGCGCGGCGAAGGCTCGACTCGGCGCTGCGTTCCGCCCGCATCAAAGGTCCCGGGTCCACGCGCGGCGTCGTCCAGGGCGTGAAGAGAGCCACCGCGAGCGTCAGCGCCAACAGGATCGAAGCGAACCGCTGCGGCGGGCGTGCCGTGGCGCTCGCAGGCATGGCGAGGACGACAACGACGAGCGCGACACACAGGAGCGCGTTCGAAGGAATCCGCAGGTTGAAGTCGAAGGCACTGTGGATGGCAACCGCGACGAGACCGGCCACGGCGCCGGTCACAAGACCGCGCGCCAGTCGCCGGCGTTCGGTCGCCGCTTCGCGCAGGCCGCGCGCCAGAACGAGAACGACGAGCGCCCCGACCAGCACGACACCGGCGAGGCCGCCTTCCGCCAACAGCTCGAGCGGGTCGTTCTCGGCGTGCTCGACAGCGAGCTGGCCGGCCGCACTCTTGAAGCGCAGCAAGGCGTCCTCGAACGCGCCGAAACCGGAGCCCAGCCACGGGCTCGAGCCGGCAAGTCGCAGCGAGTCGCGCCATACCGCCAGACGGTAAGAGCCGGACCGCTCGGCCGTGACACCGAAAAGCGACAACACGCGCTCATGGGCCTCGGCTGGCAGCAGCCATACGAAGGCCACGAGCAGCAGCGCGGCGCCCCCGGCGATCGCGAGGAGGCCGCGCGGGGAGAGCCCCGCGCTTCGGTGTGACCAGAGCCGCAGGCCCGCGAAGGTCGCGATTCCGGCGGCGAGGCTCACGACGCCCCCGCGCGAGAGGCAGACGGGAACCGCAAGGATCAGGATCGCCGCCACACCCCACGCGACGACCACGTAGCGCGCACGCGGACCCTCGATCCAACCCAGGAAGCCGGACGCGCGGCGCGCCTCGCTCGCGAGGCCGGTGGCGAGGCCGACCGCCAACAGCGCTGCGAGCTCGACGTAGCCGGCGAAGTGGTTCTTGTTCACGAACGGCCCGAAGGGCGCGACCGTAGGGACACTCCAGATCCCATATAGCTTGTTGGTGAATACGAGCCGCGCCACCACGCCATAGAGCGCGACCGCGACGCCTCCGGCGACGATCGCGACCGCGGCGCGGAGCAATAGGCGGCGTTCACGCGCGGCCGTAGCCGCCACGAGCGCAAGCGCCAAAAGGCCGGTCGCGAAGGCGAGAGATCGGCGTGTCGCCTCGGGATTGAGCGAGATTGGCCGAGGCCCGGGACCGAGGGCGGCGGCAGCCGCGGGTAGCTCCGGATGCCAGACGGCGGCCGAGCCCGGTGCGATCAAGCGGTGCAGCGACTGCGGCAGCGGCACGAGCTGCGCGACCGCGAGCAGCCAGAGTCCCGCGATCGGCCAGAGTGCGATCGGGGTCGGCTGCAAGATCCCGCGCCGGGCATCCCACGCCAGTGCCGCGAGCGCAACCGTGAGCGACACGAGTGTGATCGCCTGCGTCGGACCCGGGTCGACGCTGCCGAAAGCCCAGGGCGACAGGACGACCAGCACGACGAGCGTCGCGAGAGCCGCTCTCCCGCCCGCCGCCGCCGGAGCCCCTGCGGGCGCGGTTGCCACGGCACTCGCCCCCATGGGAGGGATTGTAGCTATCCTTGCCCCGTGTGCGGCATCTGCGGTGTGCTGAGCCGGGGCGGGACCCCCTCGCCCGAGCTCCTGGGCGCCATGTCCGGAGCGCTCGCGCATCGAGGGCCGGACGGCCACGGCGCTCACCTCGACGGCCCGATAGCACTCGGCCACCGCAGACTCTCGATCATCGACCTCTCCGAAGCCGCGAGCGAGCCCATGCCGAACGAGGACGGCTCGTTGTGGCTCGTCTTCAACGGGGAGATCTACAACTTCCGCGAGCTTCGGCGTGGCCTCGAGGGCCGCCACCGTTTCAAGAGCCAGGGCGACGGCGAGGTGATCCTTCACCTCTACGAGGAAAAGGGCGACGCCGCAGTTGCGGAGCTCGACGGCATGTTCGCTTTTGCGCTCTGGGACGCGCGCAAGCGGCGCCTGCTGCTGGCCCGCGACCGCGCCGGCAAAAAGCCGCTCTTCTTCCACGATGGACAAAAGCTCTTCGCGTTCGCTTCGGAAGTGAAGGCCCTGCTCGCGCACGCGGAGGTCCCCCACGAGCGCGACGCGGGGGCGCTGCCGCTCTTCCTGACCTACGGCTATGTGCCGACCCCGGGCACGTTCTACCGCGGGATCCGCGCGTTGCCACCGGCGCACATGCTGGTCGCCACCGAAGCGGGAACCGAGGAGCCAACGCGCTATTGGCGCGCGCGCTTCTCGAGCGGCTGGTCCGATCGGGATAACACCGGGAGCGTCGCCTCGGCGCCCGCCTCGGGACCGCTCCGCGATGCCGAGGCCGAGGAGCGCTTCCTCAAACTGCTCCAGGCCGCGGTCGAGCGGCGGCTCGTCGCCGACGTGCCGCTCGGGGCGTTTCTCTCAGGCGGTCTCGACTCGTCCTCGGTCGTGGCGCTCATGGCCCGCGCGGCTTCCGGCCGGATCAAGACCTTCACCATCGGCTTTGCCGGCCACACGGAGTACGACGAGCGCGCCCACGCGCGAGTCGTGGCCGAGCGCTTCGCGACCGAGCACACCGAGTTCGTGGTCGAGCCGAAGGCCCTCGACCTGGTCGATCGGCTGGTCTTCCATCACGACGGGCCCTTCGGTGATTCCTCGGCCGTGCCCACCTACCTGCTCTCGGAGCTCACGCGTACGCGGGTGACGGTGGCGCTCAACGGCGACGGCGGGGACGAGGTGTTCGCGGGCTACCTGCGCCTCTACGGCGGCGCGCTCTCGGAGCGAGTGCCGCGCGCGGCGTTCGGGGCGCTCGCGAGCCTTTTGGGTCTGCTGCCGGAGCCCGTCGATCGCAAGCACCCGCTCCGCTTTGCCAAGCGTTTCGCTGAGGCGGGCCGCCTGCCGCTTCTCGAGCGCTACCTGCGCTGGAACGCCTACTTCACAGACGACCTGCCCAGGCTGCTCCGGCCCGAGCTCGCCTCGAGCCTCGATCGCGACCGTCTGCTCGAGAGCTTCGCGGCGAGCTACGCGGCCGGTACCGGCTCGACCTTGGCGCGCCTGCTCCAGCTCAACTTCGAGACCTACCTCGCCGACGACCTGCTCGTGAAGATGGACCGCATGTCGATGGCGCACGCCCTCGAAGCGCGCTCGCCTTTCCTCGACACGGCGCTCGTCGAGTTCGGCGCGGCGCTGCCAGACCGGCTGCGCATGCGCTTCGGCAAGGGGAAGCTCCTGCTCCGGCGCGCGATGCGCGAGATCCTCCCGCCGCAGATCCTGGCCCGCGGCAAGATGGGCTTCGGCGCGCCGCTTGGGGCGTGGTTCAGGAGCGACCTTCAGGGCTTCGTGCGCGAGCGCCTGCTCGACGCCACGAGCCCGGTCTACGAGTACCTGCGGCGGGACGCCGTCGAGGCGGTGATCGCGCGCCACGCCACGGCGCGCGCCGACCTGAGTGCCCAGATCTGGGCGCTCCTGACGCTCGAGAGCTGGCTGCGCCAGGAGAGGGATTGGGGAAGTCAGCGGGGGCACGGGGGGCGCTAAGCCCCCCGAAGGCTCGTCCAAGAGAACGTCGAGTTGGCTCCGCCAAATTGCCCGACCCGCCGTGGCTCCGCGATCATCAGCGGTCTCGCCGTCGGCCTGGCGCTCGCCGCGGTGTTCGCGGACGAGCCGGCGTACTTCCTGACCACCCTGGACCCGCCGCGCGCGGTCGACGCGGCGCTGGTGCTGGCCGGGGACCCGGACTACGAGCGCACGAAGTCGGCGGCCCGGCTCGTGCTCTCGGGGCAGGCGCGGCTCTTGATCCTGACGGGCGGCGAGCCCGGGCCGGGCGACAGCGCCCTGAGCCTGCGCCAGGTCGCGCTCGGCCTCGGCGTCCCGCTCGAGGCCATCCGGATGGAGCAGGTCTCGCGCAGCACGCACGACTCGATGCTTGCCGTTCGGCCAATCCTCGAACGCGAAGGGATCCGGACCCTCGCCGTCGTGACGTCGCCCTATCACCAGCGCCGGGCCGTCTGGGCGGCCCGGCGCAGCTTCCCGGGTATCGAGGTCGTGAGCCGCCCGGCCGATCCCGCCGGCTGGCGGCCGGCGGGCTGGTGGAAGAATCGCCGAAACCGAAGCATCGTGCTGGGGGAGTACCTGAAGCTCGGCTACTACATCTTGCGGGGTTGGGCCTGAGGACAGCGGGCATGCCAGATGCCCGAATCTCTCTCATTCATCGTGGTTTAGTTTGACGCACTTCGAGCGGAATGCTACCCTCGCGCAGCCGAAACGTCGCTTGTGTTCGGGTGTGAATGACCGAGGCTTCGGGTGATGGACAAGTGCGGGGTGTGCGTGTGCTCCGGCTGTTCTCCCGCCTGAACATCGGGGGTCCGTCCCTCCACGTGATCCTCCTCAGCCACGGCCTTCGTCCACTCGGCTACGACACGCGACTCGTCGTAGGCCGGGAATCGCCGCGTGAGGGCAACCTGATAGCACTCGCGGCGGAGAGAGGGGTCGCCTGTGAGACGATGGCGGGGCTCGGGCGTGAGATCGCGCCGCTCCGCGATCTCGTCGCGCTCCTCGGCCTGGTGCGGCTGATGCGCTCGTGGCGGCCGGCGATCGTCCACACCCACACGGCCAAGGCCGGGCTCCTGGGCCGGCTCGCGGCACGAGCGGCGCGCGTGCCGACCGTCGTCCACACCTTCCATGGCCACGTCCTCCGCGGGTACTTCTCGCCCCCGAAACAGGCCGTCTTCCGCCGACTTGAGGCCCTGCTGGCCCACATGGCCGACGCCCTCGTCGCCGTATCCGAGGCGGTGAAGCAGGACCTCGTTGAGCTGGGCGTGGCGCGGGCGTCGAAGATCCGCGTGATACCGCTCGGCCTCGAGCTCGGGTCGCTCACGGGCGAGCTGCCCCGCGGCGTCCTGCGCCGCGAGGCCGGAATTGCGGCCGACGCGCCGCTCGTCGGGATGGTCGGCCGGTTGGTTCCGATCAAGGACGTGCCGACCTTCCTGCGGGCCGCGCGGGAGCTGCGCCAGCGCCGCCCGGACGTCCGCTTCGCGCTCGTGGGTGACGGCGAGGAGCGTCCCGCGCTCGAAGCGCTCTGCCGCTCGCTCGGAATGGACGCTGCAGTGCATTTTTTTGGGTGGCGCCACGAGCTCGCGAGCGTCTACGGCGACCTCGACGTAGTCGTAAACGCCTCGCGCAACGAGGGCACGCCCGTCGCCCTGATCGAGGCTCTGGCCGCCGCGCGGCCTGTGGTCGCGACCGCGGTGGGCGGGACGCCCGACCTCCTCGGTCGCGACGAGCGCGGCCGGCTGGTGCCGCCGGGCGAGCCGCTGGCGCTCGCGCAGGCGGTCCTGGAGACGCTCGATGAGTCCGACGCCGCGCGCCGCCGCGCGTTGGCGGGTCGGGAGCACGTGATGTCACAGCATTCGTCGGGGCGGCTCATCCGCGACGTGGACAAGCTCTATCGCGAGCTGCGGATCCGAAACGCTTCGTGACCCGGGTGTCCTTGACAACCGCGCTCTTCCCGACCCTCGTGCTCGTCGTCGCCTTCGCGCTCGCCGCGGCGCTCGTCCCCGTCGCGGAATGGATCGCCAGGCGCTTCGGCGTGCTCGACGCGCCCGGCCCGCGCAAGGTCCACGGCACACCCACGCCCCGCATCGGGGGCATCGCCGTGTGGGGAGCCTTCACGGTGGTCGTGCTGGCCGGCTACCTGGGGGCGCCGCACCTGTCGCGCCTGCCGTGGGTCGCGACCCGCCTGGCGGGCCCGCTCGCCATGCTGCAGGAGGCCTACCGCGTCGAGGCCAAGCTCGCGGCGATGATGCTCGGCGGCGGACTCGTTTTCGGCGTCGGGCTGCTCGACGACGTGCTCGGAGAACGCTTCAAGGTGGGCTTCAAGCTCGTGGGCCAGGTACTGGCGGCGCTCGTGCTGGTGCTGGGCGGGATCCGCACCGACATCGGGTTCTACGAGCCGCTGAACGTCGCGCTCACGATCTTGTGGGTGGTGGGCATCACGAACGCCTTCAACCTGCTCGACAACATGGACGGGCTCTCCGCCGGTGTCGCCTTCGTCGCCTCGCTGGTGCTGCTGCTCAACGCCTGGCTACTCGGCGAGTTCTTCATCAGCCTGGTGCTGCTAGCGCTGATGGGAAGCCTGCTCGGCTTTCTCGCCTTCAACTGGCACCCGGCATCGATCTTCCTCGGCGACTGCGGGAGCCTGTTCATCGGCTTCACGCTCGCCTCGCTGACCTTGCTGCAGCGTTACGTTTCACACGCCTCGAGCGGCGTCTTCCCGGTGCTGATGCCAGTGCTGGTGCTGGCGTTGCCGATCCTCGACACCGCAACGGTCGTGGTGATTCGCCTCCGCGAAGGCCGGCCCATCTACGTGGGCGACAGCCGCCACCTGTCGCACCGCCTGGTCTCGCTCGGGATGCGGCCGCCGCTTGCGGTCACCACGATCTACCTGATCTCGCTCGGCATCGGCCTCGGCGCCGTGGGGCTGGCGCACGCGGACGTCGTCCACTCGCTGCTGATTCTGATACAGGCGCTGGCCGTGGTTGCGGTGGTCCTCGTGCTGCTGTTCTTCGAGCGTCGTGCGCAGCCGCGGGACGGGCCGTGAGGCGGACGCTGTCTACCCTGGCGGCGCTCACGCTCGCAGCGAGCACTCGTGCTCAGGAGCCCGAGGTGCGCGCGGTGCGTGTCACGACGCTCGAATTCCGCCGCGCGATCCGCGTGCTGACGTCCGAGGGCGTTCCTCCCGCCGAGGTGACGCGCGAAGGCGACTACGTGCTGCTCAAGATCGCCGCCCGCGCGCCCGAAGGGCTCGCCCTGCCGGCGGTGGATCCGCCGCTCGAATCACTAGCCCTCGAGCGTGCAGGCTCGCTCACGCTCCTGCGCGTGAAGGTCGCGCCCGAGGTGCCATTCGAGGCCAGCCACGAGCCGGGGATGCTGACGGTCGTATTCGGCGAGCTGCCGGCGAGCGAGCTGCGAGGACCCGTGACGCCGGACCTCTACGTGCGCCTCTTCCCGACGGCGGCGCAGGGCAGCGAGCCCGAGAAGGACGAGGATGTGGCCCCCGACGCCGGCGCTGAGGGGCTCACGTTCGGCCGGGTGACCTTGCGGCCCTACGCGTCGGCCGCCGTGGTGGACGCCGATGTGGTGGCGTCCGCGAGCCCGGTGCCCGTGCGCGACCGGTACCTCCAGCTCGCCCCGGGCGTCACCGCGTCGATGCCCGTAAAGGACGGGAAGCTGACGGCCGAGTACGAGGCGCGGCTGCGCTACTTCTCCAAGATCCCACAGGTGGGCGAGGCGTCGCATTTGGCAGGCGCCCGGCTCGAGCTTCCCCTCGGCAGCCGGACGCTCGTGCGGCTGGGCCACCGCTTCATCCGTGCGACGCTCGAGACGGCGATCGTCGACCCCGGGCGCGAGTATTTCTTCGACCTCCGGCGCTTTACGTTCAACGAGAGCTCGGCGCTCGCGCGCTTCGACATTGGCGCGCGGTTCTGGGCCGAGGGCGAAGGCCGCCGAGCCTGGAACCGCTTCGCCGAGCGGCTGGAATCGGGCTTTTTCGACTACGACAACCACACTTTGCGGGCTGGCCTGGGCTACGATGTAGCCAGCCAACTGAAGGCCACGGTGAGCTACTCCTACGAACACCTGCCACCCTCGCCCGATCGGGCGATCGTCGAGTCGAGCTCCCATAGCCTGCTGGCCGCGCTGGGCGGGGAGATCGCACCCCTCACTTCGGCGACCGTCACCTTGGGCATGCGGCGGCAGACGAACCCGCTCGCGCCCGGCGAGAGCCGGTCCTGGAACGGCGTCACGCTCACCGGATCGCTGCGGCGCGAGCTCGGTCATTCGACCGTCGCCGAGGTCCAGGCGACGCGCACGACCGAGCCGTCCGCGTACGACACCAACGCCTTTTACGTAAACAACTCCCTCGGCGGATCGCTCACGGCTCCCGGGCCGTTCCAGACGTGGCTGCGCGGCGGGGTCGCGTTCCTGCGCAACGACTACCCGAACGACGCCCCGGGCCTTACCGAGCCCCGCCACGACGAGGTCTCCGGCTGGAGCCTGGGCATTGGTCGGAGCCTGGGCTGGCGCACCTGGATACGCGCCGACTACCGCTGGGAGCGCCGCGACTCCAATCTGCCCGGCTTCGACCTCCAGACCGACGGCCTCGTGATCCAGCTGGGTGTCGGGCTCTTCGGCCCAGGGCCGGGCAGCCAATGATCGCGACGCTTCTCGTCGTCGCGCTGCTCCAGGCTGCGCCACAGGCGCCGCCGGCCAAGCAGCCACAGGCGCCGCCGGCCAAGCCGCCTCAGGCGGGTGCCACGGCGCCCGCGCCGGCTCCGGACCCGGCCGAAGCCGTGGCCAGCGGGGACTACGAGGTCGGCCCGGGCGACGTGCTCGACATCGCAGTCTTCGACAACCCCGATCTTTCACGCCTCCCCACGGTCCAGACGAACGGCTCGATCTCCTTGCCGCTGCTCGGCGAGGTGCAAGTAGCCGGCCTCACCGTGGCCGAGGTCCAGCGCAAGATCACGAACCTCCTGGCCAAGGACTACCTCAGGAACCCTCAGGTCGAGGTGAAGGTCCGCGAGTTCCAGAGCCAGTTCGTGTCGGTGGTGGGGGAGGTGAACTCGCCGGGCCGCAAGCCGATTCGCGGGCGCATGCGACTCGTCGATGCTCTCCTCGAGTCGGGCGGCTTCAAGGCCACCTCATCCGCCGAGGTGTTGATCACTCGTACCGACGGCACTTTCGACGACGGCAAGCCGTCGATCAGCGTGCGCATCTCGGGCTCCGCGACCTTGCAGGACCAGATCAACCTGCAGCTGCAGCTCAAGAACGGCGACATCATCACGGCGCTGCCCAAGGCCTTCGTGACCGTCGACGGGGAAGTGAACCGACCGGGTCGCTATGCGATCGAGTCGGACCTCACGGTGACCGGCGCCGTCTCGCTGGCGGGCGGCCTGACGCGCTTCGGCAGCACCGACGTCAAGGTGCGGCGAACGGACACGAGCGGAAAGGTCTCGATCATCGAGGTCGACATCAAGAAAGTCAGGAACGGCAAGAAGCCCGACGTCCCGCTGATCCCGAACGACGTCGTGTCGGTCTCGCGTCGGGTGTTCTGATGGCAACTCCCCAGATCCCTTCGGCGGACACTTCGCTGGTCGGCGAGCGCGACATCGACCTCCGTTACTACGCCGGCCTGGTGCTGCGTCACCGGGCCTTCCTCGGCGCCTGCGCCGCGGTGGGGCTGCTGATCGGGCTCGTGGTGGCGATGGTGCAAACCCCCGAGTACAAGGCGGGGGTGATGCTGCAGATCGAGCCGCCGCCACCGACGTTCGCGAGCGTGTCGGAAGCGATGCTGGTCGGGTCCGGCGGCTACTGGCAGAACGCCGACTACTACAACACGCAGTTCAAGGTGCTGCGCTCGAAGGGGCTCGGGGAGAAGGTGGTGGCGCGGCTCAAGCTCACCGACCGCGAGCCCTTCAAGTCCTCGATCGACCCGCCGGCGCTGTTCATCGGCCACGTCGGCGTCGAGCCGGTTCCCGAGAGCCGGCTGGTGCTGGTGACGATCACGCACCGCGACCCGGGCGAGGCGGCGCTTTGGGCGAACGCGCTCGGCGAGGTCTACATCGACCAAGCGCTCGCGAGCCGGGTCGAGTCGGCGCGCAAGGCCATGGAATGGCTGCAGGAGCGGCTCGCAGCCACGCAGCAGAGCATGCGCGAGGCGCAGGACCGTCTGTTCCAGAGCTATAGGAGCCAGGACCTTTTCGTTCCCGAGGGCAGCGTCACCGCGGTGAGCACGTCGATCGCCAGGCTTCAGGAGGACTTCGTGCTGGCGCAGGCGCGCCGAATCGCGATCGAGGCGGCGCTCAAGCAGGCGAACGAGATGCGCGCGCGGCGCGAGGATCTCGACGCGCTGCCGCAGGTCGCCGCCGACCCGGTCGTGAACGGCTTCAACTCGCAGGTGGCGAGCCTCTCGGTCGACCTCGGCCGACTCGGCGAGAAGTACCGCGAGGGCCATCCCGAGGTGCAGAAGGTGAAGGCGCAGCTGGAGCAGCTCAAGAAGGCCAAGCAAGCGCGCGCCACCCAGATCCTCGACGGGCTCCAGGCCGAGTACACGCAGCTCAAGAAGCGCGAGACCGAGCTCAGGAACGCCGTCGGCTCGGAGAAGGCCCAGGCGGCGAACCAGAGCCGCAAGACCACCGAGCTCGACGCGCTGCGGAAGGAGGTCGACTCGCAGAAGGGCCTGTACGAGGTGCTGCTGCAGAAGCTCAACGAGACCGACATCGCGGCCTCGATCCGCAGCAACAACGTCTCGGTCGTCGACCGCGCGAGCCCGCCGCAGTACCCGGTGCGGCCGCAGAAGCGCCGCATCGCGGTCGCGGGGCTGCTGCTCGGGCTCGTGGCCGGGCTCGGGCTGGTGCTGGTGCGCGACCAGCTCGCCAACACGATAAGGGACCCGGAGGAGATCGAGCGCTATCTGCACCTCGACCTCTTGGCCGCGGTGCCGCGCTACGAGGAGGAGCACGACTCGCTCGCGACCGAGGCCTACCAGAACCTCAGGACCGCCCTCATCTTCGCGCGCCGCGACGAGCGCGGCCAGGTCGTGCTGGTGACCGGGACGGCGCCGCAGGAGGGCAAGACCACCACGATCGTGAATTTGGCGAAGCTCTTGGCGGGCTCGGGCGAGAAGACGGTGGTGGTCGACTGCGATCTCAGGCGCGCGCAGCTGCACCAGCGCCTCGGCCTGTCGCGCGAGCCGGGGTTCACCGACTGCTTCGTGCGCAAGGAATCGGTCGCGGCCGTATTGCGGGCCACGGCCACACCGAATCTCTTCGCGATGACCGCCGGACCGCTGCCGCCCAACCCGCCGGCGCTGCTCGCGCGCAAGCAGCTCGGCACTTTGCTCGCCGAGCTGCAGTCTGAGTTCGAGTGGGTGCTGATCGACTCGCCACCGCTCGCCTCGGTCACCGACGCGCTGCTGCTCGCGCGCCACGCGGACCACACGGTGCTCGTCGTGCAGCACGACAAGGTCGACAAGAAGCTGGTGAAGCGCAGCGTGCTCGCGCTACGCAAGGTCACGCCGAACCTGCTGGGCGCCGTGCTCAACGTGATCGACGTGCGTGGCCGCGGCTACCAGTACTACTACTATCCGCGTCGCGATGCCCCGGGCGAGCACGGCGCGAAGCCACCGAAGCCGCCGAAGGGCGGGGTCGAGCCGCCGCTCGGGAAGGCGGAGGTGCCATCGGGATGAGGCGTGGCTCCGCCGCGTATGCGGTCGTGGTCACGCTCGTGGCGCTTCTGCTGGGCGCGCCTGTAGCCCCTCTGGCCCAGGTACCCCCGAAGAGCCCGCCGGCCGAGCCCACGCCCCGCGCGCGCGGGGCCGGCATCGGCATCGGCAAGCTGGCCTTCCTCGATCAGTCGATCGAGCGGGCCGAGCTGCCTGCCAAAGCCTCGTGGCAGATGCTGCACGAAGGCGACGCGCTGCGCACCGGCGACAGCTTCCGCACGGCACCCGACGCGACCGCGCACCTCGAGTTCCCGTGGATGGCCGTGACGCTCGGAGGCTCGACGATGCTGACGATCCCGGCGAGCAGTGTGCTGTCGACGGTGCTCGAGCAGGGCCGTGCCGAGTTCGCGGGCCCTGGGCGGGAGATCGTCAAGATCACGGTCGGCGACGGCGAAGTACGCGGGGGCGGGCGACTCGTGCTGCGTCGCTCGGTCGGCCGCACCAGCGCCGCAGCGCTCGAGGGCAGCTTCAGGCTGCGGGCCGCCGGCCGCACGGTCGAGATCAAGGCGGGCGAAGGCACCGTACTGGCCGACGGCCGACCACCCGAGCGACCGACGCCGTTGCCCGCGGCACCCGGCGGCCTCGAGCCGGGAAAAGACCCGCTCTACGTCCGGACGGGCCAGGCGGCCGAACTGCGCTGGACGGCCCGCTTGCCGGCGCATCATGTCGAGGTGCTCGCACTCGACCGCGACCTGGTCCTGCTCGCGCGCGACGTGGCGGCGCCGCCACTGCGGCTCGAGCTGCCCTGGCCGGGGACCTACCGCTGGCGCGTCGCCGGGCGCGACGCGCGCGGCGTGGAAAGCCGGCCGTCGGTCGAGGGCTTGATCTGCTCCGTGGAGCGTTAGTTCTAGTTCGCTCCCAGCGGGATCACCGTCGTCGGCGTCGCGGGCGGCAGTGACGGGATGATCGGCGCCGGCACCTGGCCGCCTCCACCCCCGCCCCCGCCTCCGCCTCCGCCCCCGCCTTCACCGCCTCCGCCCTCACCGCCCCCGCCCTCGCCAGCCGGGCCGGCTTCGCCGCCGGTGACGGAGGTCAGCTCGGCGACGAGCGCACCGGGCCGCAGGATGTCGCCGCACCGTTCGCGCTCGAGCTGCGAGCGGCGTCGCTCGAGGAAGCGGCGGGCTTCCTCGGCCCGCTCGCGCAAGATCGCTCCTTCGGGGCCGAGCTGGAGCCCGAGCCGCTCGACGGTCGCCACATAGTCGGCCGGCGTGTCCTTCTTCTGCTCGAGGCGGATCCGCTCCACGACTGTGTCGGGGCCCAGGCTGGCGGAGAAATAGTGCTGCCCCTTCGGGAAGACGCCGCTGAGCACGTCGCGCCAGCGAGCCGCCGGATCGGGGCTGGGGCAGATCAGGCACGCGCGGCAGCCGTCCGCGAGCCAGCGTTGCCCGCCTGTCCCGCTGCCGAACACCGAGAGCGAGTAAAGCCCGGTCTCGGGGATGTCCACCACGAGCACGACGCGCGCGCCGCGCGGTCCGCCGCGGAAGCCGCCGTCGCCCCCCGACGTCGCCACCGCGCGCGAGCCGTCCTCGAGCTGCAAGTCGCTGCCGCGATACTCGAGCGGCGCCGCGGCCGGCGGCAGCTCGGATTCGAGGTCGAGCGCCTGCAGCATGGTGACGGCGACGTCCGCCGTGGAGGCGACCGCGGTCGGCTTCCATCCGCCGCGCGGCTCGATCGGGTGCAGGCAGGGCGGCGCGAGCTCGACGTACTCGAGCTCACTGCCCACGGGCAGCAGCACGGTCGCCTCGTAGGCGCCGGGATCGAGGTGCACCGAGCCGGCGTCGACCCACCCCATCGTCACTGGCGCGGGCACGCTGAACGAGCGCAGCACCTCGTGGGAGCCCGCCTCGGTGAACTCGGCCTCGGCAGCCGCGGGCGCCGCCAGGTGGAGGCGCAGGCGATAGTCGCCCGCGCGCGCAACGCCGAAAGCGTAAACCGCCTCGCCCACACCGCCCACCGGGCGGATGCGCCGGGTGCCCTCGGCTTCCAGGCCCTCGATTCGCTGCCCCCGCACGTACTGCGGGGCTGGCCAGGCGCGGCTTTGCCGCCCCGAAAGCGTCGCAAATACCTGCGTCGCCGTGTCGTTGACGCCCGGCGCGTCCTGGAGCAAGTCCAGCCCACGGAGCATCATGCGTGCCCATTCCGGGTGACTGACGGCCGCTTGCGGCCGCACGTCACCATAAAGTGGTAACAAAGCGACCACACCGACGCCGACCACGATCCCGACCGCCCGAAGCATGCGCACCGCAACCCCCGCGAGTTTGACAACCCCGCAAGCTCAAACCTACGCTCCTTCGATGCTTCCGTCAAAGGCGCGGGGCTTCGTCCGCGAGCTCGTGGTTCGTGGATCGCTGCCGCCGCTGCCGGCGGGGCTCGACGCCGAGGCTGTGCATGCGGCGGGCCGTGAGCAGGGTCTCAGCTCCATGCTGCTCGCGGCTCTCGAGCGCGAGCGGCCTTCTTGGGGCGAAGCCATCCTGGCCCCGCTCGTCGCGGAGCGCCGCGCGCTCCTCGTGCGCACCTTGGGGCAGATCGGCCTCGCGGCGCGCGGGCTTGCGCTGCTGGAGGCGCGCGGGATCCGGGCGCTGCCCCTCAAGGGAGTCGTCATCGCCGAGACCGTGTGCGCCGTCGAAGCGGACCGCCCGATGTCGGACGTGGACCTCCTAGCGCTCGAGCGCTTCGCTGAAGGCATAGTCGCTCTCCGCGAGGCGGGATTCTCCGAGTTGGCTCGCGGCGATCACGCCTGGGCTTTCCGAGATCCCGCCGGCCACGGGATCCTCGAGCTGCACCGAAGCGTCGTCTCGGCGCCGGGGCTCTATCCGCTCGACCGCGAAGGCCTGTGGGCGCGGCGGCGCGCGGGGCGCGGCCAGCTGCGCGTGCTCCCGTCGGCCGAGGACCTGTTGCTGCAGCTCGGCTTGCACGCGGCCTTCCAGCACGGCCTCGTGCTGTCGCTCGCGCAATGGCTCGACTTCCGGCTGG
>Ga0114129_10004747_pt1 | contig 19200 bp, 17 predicted proteins | sample RhiMetdeltSRZDD1_FD_80071 | JGI IMG/M metagenome (GOLD analysis project Ga0114129, IMG submission 80071) | Populus rhizosphere microbial communities from Tennessee, USA - Rhizosphere MetaG P. deltoides SRZDD1 (version 2) (version 2) | ecosystem: Host-associated > Plants > Roots > Rhizosphere >...
CGTGCTCCGGATTGCCGGACGTGACAGCGCGCAGCTTGATGGCTGGTCGGACGACGTGTGTACTGCGTTGCAGCTGACCAATTTCTGGCAGGACCTGCAGCGCGATTACGACCGCGGCCGTCTCTATCTCCCGCGCGACGAGCAGCTTGCCCACGGCGCGCGGGAAGAAGATCTCGCCGCTCGACGGATGACAGCTGCCTGGCAGGCGGCGCTTGCGGCTGCCGCGCTGCGAACGCGGGCGTTGTTCAACGCCGGCCGGCCAATCTGCGATGCGTTTCACGGCCGGTTGCGATACGAGCTGCGCGCCACCTGGCTCGGCGGCACGCGGATCCTCGACCGGCTGGTCGCCGTCCGGTTCGACGTCGCGAACCGCAGGCCGACGCTGGGACCTGGTGATGCGCCGTGGTTCGCCTGGAACCTGCTTGCGTGGAGAACCAGTGAGCGCGCGGGCGGCCGGAACACATGAGCCGCGACACCAGCTTCTACTATTCATTTCTCGTCCTGCCGCCGCGGAAGCGCCGCGCCATCGTCGCGGTCTGGGATTTTTGCCGCGCTGTCGATGATGCGGTGGATGTGGTCGACGTAGGGCGGGTTCCGCTCGTCGATGGCGCTCAGGGCGGACCCGCTGCCGAGGCGCTGGCGATGTGGCGCGATGAGGTGAACGCCTGCTACGGCGGGCGTGAGCCGGCGACGAAGCAGGGAAAGGCCCTGAAGCCGCACATCCGTGAATTCAGCCTGCCGCGGCAGCCTTTCGAGGATTTGATCGATGGCGTGGAGATGGACCTCTCCCAGTCGCGCTATCCGACGTTTCATGCGCTGGCGGAGTACTGCCGTCGGGTCGCCTCGACTGTCGGCCTGATCTGCATCGAGATCTTCGGCTACAGCGATCCTCGCACGCGCGCATACGCCGTGAACCTCGGGATGGCGCTGCAGCTCACCAACATCATTCGCGACATCGCCGCCGATCTCGCCCAGGGACGGGTGTACCTCCCCGCCGAGGACATGGCCCGCTTTGGCGTCAACGAAGACGATCTGCGCGCAGGAGCCGTGACGGACAAGATGCGCGACCTCCTGCGATTCGAGTGCGAGCGGGCGAGGTACTACTATCGCGTCGCCGCCGACGAGCTTCCGGGCGCCGATGCGCGGAACCTCGTGGCGGCTGAGATCATGGGCGGCATCTATTTCGGAATCCTCCGGCGCATCGAGGCGTCCGGCTACGACGTCTTCAGCCGTCGAATCCGCGTGCCACGCCCCCAGCGCGCGCTCGTTGCCTTGCGGATCTGGGCCCGGACCCTCCTGCGCCGTTGACACCCGACGTCATCGTCATCGGCGGCGGCTTTGCGGGCCTGAGCGCCGCCACCGCGCTCGCCGAGCGGGACGCACAGGTGCTGGTCGTCGAAGCGCGGCCCGCACTGGGCGGGCGCGCCACCGCGTTCACCGATCCGGCAACCGGCGAGCGCGTGGACAACGGGCAGCACGTGCTCTTCGGCTGCTATCACGAGACGTTTCGATTTCTCCGGCGCATCGGCGCGGAAGGACACGTGCGCGTTCAGCACCGCCTGGCCGTCGACATGATCGACCGCGCGGGTCGCTGGTCGCGTCTCGCATGCCCGGCGCTGCCGTCGCCGCTGCACCTGCTGGCGGGCGTCATGACGTGGAATGCGCTCGGCTGGCGCGATCGCCTGTCAGCGATGAAAATGCGAGCGGCACTCTCGGATGTGCGGGGCGGCCCGTTAGGGTCCGCCGGCGGGCCCGCAGCTACTGTTCGAGAATGGCTTATTCAGAACGGTCAGACACCCCGTCTCATCGAGATGCTCTGGGAACCGCTGGCTGTCGCTGCGCTGAATCAGCCGATCGATAAGGCGGCGGCCGCATCGTTTGCCGCTATTCTCCGCCCGATGTTCGGTCGCAACCCCCGCAACGCCGCGCTCGCGCTGCCGGCAAGGCCGCTTGACGAGATGTATGCGCTTCCGGCGCGCACGTATATCGAGCAGCGCCGCGGCCTGGTTCGCGTGTCCAGCCCCGCCACGATTCGCGGGCACCACGTGCTCATCCGCAACGAGCGGCTGACCGCGCCGGCCATCATCTGTGCGGTCCCGTGGCACGCGCTGTCGGACCTGCTGCCCGAGCGTCCCGCCGCGCTCGGCCGCGTCCTCGATGCCGCGGATCGGACCGACGCCTCGCCCATCGTCACCGTGAATCTGTGGTTCGATCGCGTCGTCATCGATCGCGCGGTGATCGGGCTTCCGGGCCGGACGCTGCAGTGGGTGTTCGACAAGCGAACTGTCTTCGATGAGAAAGCCTCGCACCTGTCGCTCATTTCGAGCGGCGCGGAGGCGGTGGTCGCGCGCAGCAACCAGGAACTGATCGACCTCGCGATGGCCGAACTATCAGAGGCGCTCCCGGCGGTACGTTCGGCGTCGCTGCTGCGGGCCGTCGTGGTTCGCGAGAAGAAGGCCTCGTTCTCAGTGGCGCCGGGACAGCCGCGGCGTCCGCTCACCAGAACCGGCGTGCCCGGATTGCTCCTCGCGGGCGACTGGATCGACACCGGCCTGCCCGCTACCATCGAGGGGGCTGTCATCAGCGGGCACTGGGCTGCAGAGGCCGTCCTGAAGCCATGAACTCGATCGTTGTCCATTACCAGGAGATCGCGCTGAAGGGGAAGAACCGGCCATGGTTCATGGGTCGGCTCGTCCGCAATCTGCGCCACGCGGTGTCCGACCTGGACGTCACGGCGGTTCGCTCGCTCATGGGCCGGATCGAGATCGTGCTCGGACCCGGCGCGACCCGCGAGGACGTCGGCGACCGGATCCGGCGCACATTCGGGATCGCCAACTTTTCCTATGCGGGCCGCACCGCGCTCGATCTGGATGTGCTAACCGCGGCCATTCTCCGGGACCTCGAGGCGAGAACCTGTCACAGCTTCCGCGTGTCGGCCCGGCGCGCCGACAAGCGATTTCCCTTGACGTCTCCTCAAGTCGAACGGGAAATCGGCGGCCGTATCAAGGAAGCCCGCGACTGGCGAGTCGACCTCGAGAATGCCGACCTCGTCGTACACGTCGAGCTGCTTTCGGACCAGGCGTTCTATTTCTTCGGCAAGGAACGCGGCGCGGGCGGGCTGCCGACGGGCACCGCCGGCGCCGTGGTGTGCCTGCTGTCCGGAGGCATCGATTCGCCCGTGGCGGCGCACCGCATGATGAAGCGCGGCTGCGCGGTGACGTTCGTGCACTTCCACAGCTATCCGATTCTCTCGCGTGCCTCGCAGGAGAAAGCTCGCGAGCTCGTCACGCTGTTGACGAAGTGGCAGCAGCGTTCGCGGTTGTATCTGATCGCATTCGGCGAAATTCAGCAGCAGGTCGTGCTCGCCGTGCCCGGCCCGATGCGCGTCGTCGTCTACCGCCGGTTGATGATGCGCATCGCCGAGCGGATCGCGGTGGGTCGGCGCGCGCACGCGCTCGTCACCGGCGACGTGGTGGGGCAGGTTGCCTCTCAGACCCTCGAGAATCTTGGCGTCGTGTCGAGCGTCGCGACCCTGCCGATTTTCCGGCCCCTGATCGGCTTCGACAAGGAAGAAATCACGGCCGAAGCGGTCGCGATTGGCAGTTATCCGATTTCGATCATTCCCGACCAGGATTGCTGCACGCTGTTCACTCCGCGCAATCCTCTGACCAGGGCCCGGTTAGCGCAGATCGAAGCGGCGGAAACCGCGCTGCCGCTCGAGACGCTCGTCGACCGCGCCGTCGCGGAAGCGGTCGTGGAAGACTTCAATTTCCCGATGATAGGATCCGGAGGTCCGCCTAAAGGCGGACACTACGTACGGCAGGACGCAACGTAGTGTCCGGCTTCAGCCGGACCAGGAGGTGCATCAGTGGCAACTGTAGCTGGCGTCGCGAACGGTGTGTCGAGCCTCGAGAAAATCGAATCCATCCTTGGCGACGATACGGGTCTTCTCACCCATCAGTGCCGGACCATTCCCAGGGAGTCGCTGCACCTGCCCGGGCCCGATTTCGTGGAACGCATGCTGTGCGGCTCCGACCGCCCGGCCCGCGTAATGGTCAGCCTGCAGTCGCTGCTCTCCACCGGTCGGCTCGCGGGCACCGGCTATGTGTCGATCCTTCCGGTCGACCAGGGCATCGAACATTCCGCCGGCGCCTCATTCGCGCCGAATCCGGCGTACTTCGACCCTGAGAACATTGTGAAGCTCGCTATCGAGGGCGGTTGCAACGGCGTGGCGTCGACGCTCGGCGTGCTTGGCAGCATCGCCCGGCGCTACGCCCACAAGATTCCGTTCATCCTCAAGTTCAACCACAACGAGTTCATCTCCTATCCCAATTCGTTCGATCAGATCCGGTTTGCCAGCGTCAAGCAGGCGTTCGACATGGGCGCCGCCGGCGTGGGCGCGACCATTTATTTCGGATCCGAGGAATCAAAGCGGCAGCTCCAGGAAACGACCGAGATGTTCCAGCAGGCGCACGAGCTGGGGATGTTCACCGTGCTCTGGTGCTACCTGCGCAACTCCGCGTTCAAGACGAAGGATGTCGACTATCACCTGGCCGCGGACCTCACGGGGCAGGCGAATCACCTGGGCGTGACGATCGAGGCCGACATCATCAAGCAGAAGCTGCCGGAAACCAACGGCGGCTTCGAGGCGCTGAAGTTCGGCAAGACGCACAAGGACGTCTACGGCAAGCTGTCGTCGAACAATCCGATCGACCTCACGCGCTACCAGCTGGCGAACTGTTACATGGGGCGCGCCGGGTTGATCAACTCCGGCGGCGCGTCGGCCGGCGAGAGCGACATGAAGGAAGCGGTCAAGACCGCCGTCATCAACAAGCGCGCCGGCGGGATGGGGTTGATTTCAGGCCGGAAGGCGTTTCAGCGGCCGCTCAAGGAAGGCGTCGGCCTGCTCAACGCCATTCAGGACGTTTATCTCGCGAAAGAAATTACGGTAGCCTGAGAAATTCGCGCAGCGCTTCCTGCGTGCTGCGGAACGCGAGCTCGTCCCACGGAATTGCATCGGGCTCGAAGAACTTCGCTTCGAGCCCTTCCTCATCACAGCCGAGGCAGCCGCCGATCATCGTCGCTGAATACACGACGATCACCGGGGTCCGGCCGGTATACGAGTAGATGTTGATCAGGTTGTCGATGCGGACGTCGAGCCCGGTTTCCTCGCGCGCCTCGCGAACTGCGGCGCGCTGCACTTCTTCTCCGCGATCGACGTAGCCGCCCGGGAACACCCATTTGCCATACCCGGGTTCGATCGCGCGCCTGACCAGCACGATGCGCCCGTGCTCGTCGGTGATGACCGTCCCGACGGCGAGCTTCGGGTCGAGATAGAACACGAAGCCGCAGGAGATGCACACCAGCCGCGCGGGATCGCCTTCCTTCAGGAGCCGGGATTCGAGCGGGCCGCCGCAGACGGGACAGAAGCGGAATCCGTCTCCGTGATCGTGCCGATGCACCGTCACTTTATAATCTTCGTTCATGTCGATATTGAAAGTCGCGCGGATGGGGCATCCCGTGCTCCGTCAGCGCGGCCGGTTGATCGAAAAGAGCGACTTCCGCAATCCGCTGGTGCAGAAGCTGATCGACGACATGATCGAGACGATGCACGAATACAACGGCGTCGGACTGGCGGCGCCACAGGTCCACGCGAGCCTGCGCCTGTTTGTCGCCCTGCTCGAAGACGAGCCTGACGGCAAGAGCGCCGCCACCGTCGTGATCAATCCCGAGATCATCGCCAACTCCGAGACGCGTGAGGAAGGGTGGGAGGGCTGCCTCAGCATTCCCGATATTCGCGGCATGGTGCCTCGCTACACCAACATCACCGTCCGTGCGCTCGACAGAGACGGCCGCGAGGTCGAGCTCCGCCTCAAGGATTTTCCCGCGCGCGTCGCGCAGCACGAGACCGATCACCTCGACGGCGTGCTCTTCTTCGATCGGATGGCCTCGATGCAGTCGCTGACCTTCCTGGAAGAGTTCTCGCGCTTCCATTCCAAAGACGACGATTGATGCGGACGGCGCTCGTCACCGGCGGCGGCCGCGGCATCGGCCGTGCGATCGCCCGCGCGCTTGCCGGCCCCGACACGCTCGTGGCGATCGTCGGCCGGACCCGAAGCCAGCTCCAGGCCACCGCCGCTGATCTGGAGCGTCTGGGCGGCAAGGCGCTGGCGATCGAGATGGATGTCACAAGCGACGACTCTGTGGCCGAGGCCATGCTGATGCTGCGCAGCGCGTCGCCGCAGCTGGACGTGCTCGTCAACAACGCGGGGATCGGCGGCGGAGAACCGGTCGCCGGATCCGATGTCGCGCGCTGGCGCCGCACGATCGACACCAATCTCACCGGCGTCTATCTGGTGACGAGGGAAGCCGTCGCCCTGGTACCGGATGGCGGCCGCATTGTGAACATCTCGTCGGTGCTTGGACGATTCGGCGTGGCAGGCTACACGGCGTATTGCGCCTCGAAGCACGGCGTAATCGGCTTTACTCGCGCGCTCGCCCTGGAGCTCGCGCCCCGGCGCATCACCGTGAACGCGTTGTGTCCCGGTTGGGTGGATACGGAGATGGCCGCGCAGGGCATGCAGCAGGGCGCCGACGCAACCGGCCAGACCTTCGAGAAGTTCCGCGAGCGGGCCCTTGGCGCGGTCCCGCTCAAGCGAATCATTCAGCCGGAGGAAGTGGCCGAGCTCGTGCGGTTTCTTGCCTCACCCGCCGCGTCCGCCATCACCGGGCAGACCTACAACATCTGCGGCGGCCAGACGATGGATTGAGCCGACGGAGATTCAACCACGACGGCACGACGTTCACGACATGAATCCCATTTTGTTCGTGGTCGTCGTGACCGTCGTGGTTCTTAACCTTTGTAAAGTGAATCTCCCCGCCGCGCGATTCCGCTGATCTGCACCCCGACGCCGTCCGGGTCCTCGACGTGGAAGCTCACGTAGTTCGGCGTATCTCCGGCGCCCCCTTGCTGCAGGCGAGGCTTCAGGCCGCGGCGCTCGAGCTCGGCTTTCACGCGGTCAGTGTCCCAATCGTCAATGGAGAACGAGATGTGATCGAACCTCCCGGCCGGGGCGTCCGCTGTACGCGTGTTGACTCCAATGAAGGAACGCGCCCGCGCGCCGACGCCATGGGCCTCGCCATACTGGAGCTGGCAGTACCCCTTGCCGTCGTCTCCGACCACCGACATGCCCATGAGGTCGGAGTAAAAGTCGCGGGTCCGTTTGTAATCGCGTACCTGATAGGACAAGTGATCGAGCCTCGTGGTCCTGAACCCACGCTGGCCCTGGGCCGCCGCGCCCGCCGGAGCGGCCGCGGCAACGGCCGCGAGCGCGAGGCTCTGAATGAGCTGCCGCCTGCTCAACTTGCCGTCCTCATATTTCTTCAACAGTTCGGATACCACGATCTCCATAGCGTCCTCCTGACCGGGTGATATTGGCACGATTCCGGAAAGCCGCAGCGGCCATGAGCACTATTCGCCACCTCATCATCTGCGTGCTGATTGCGGCGTTCGTCCCCGCGACTCACGCGCAACAGCCCTCTTCGCCTTTCCGCATCGACACCACGAAATTTGTGCTTCAGCAGACGGCGCCGCCAGTGGCCGCGCAGCTGCACCCTGCCGCGAAAGGCGCGATCATCGGCGGCGCTGCCGGTGCGGGCACCTGGCTGGCCATCGGCGTCTGGTACTGCACGATCGGACCAAATGAAGCGGGAGAGTGCAGCTCGCGCAACACCTGGCTCGAGGGCATTCCAGTTTTCGCCGCCGCGGGCGCGGCGATCGGCGCGCTCATCGGCGCGCTGAAGGCGCGATGAAGTAGTTCCGCTATAATTCGTCGTCCGTGCTCGCCACAGCACCACCCAGCGTCACACTCCGAACCGCGCCGATGACGCCTTTTGATGGCGCCATTGCCGCGGCGCGTACCTGTTATTCGCCGCGCGTGATCGCGACCGCGGAGATCACCGAGAAGCAGCGCGACACGATCGGCGCACTCACGTTCGACGCCGGACACCACACTGTCTACCAGCACGCGCACTTCGAGTTCGGGCTCGAGAACGTGTCGCGGCATTTCGTCTGGACGTTCCTGCACTCCTATCCGTTTTACAACTCCGAGCAGTCGAGCCAGCGCTACGTGAAGCTGCGTGAGCCGCGGGCGTTCGTGCCGCCGCTCGGCGGCGAGGCGCTCGACGTCTATCAGCGTGCGATCATCCGCGCCTGGGACCGGTACGCCGAGCTCTCCGAGCTCCTCAAGGATGATGCGCTGGCGATTCTGCGAGAGCTCCGCTACGTCACGCCGAAGACGAACCCCGAGCGGCTGAGACAGATCGAGCGCGACGCGGAGAAGCGCGCAATCGAAACCGCCCGCTACGTCATCCCGATCGGCGCGTTTACCTCGATGGTGCACACCGTGTCGGGCATCGTGCTTCACCGCCTCCAGCGCATGGTCAACACGAGCGACACGCCCTACGAGGCGCGCGCGGTCATCGGCGAGATGGTCCGGCTGGTGAAGGAATGGGATCCGCTGTTTTTCGAGAAAGTTGGCCTCGGCCCGATCGCCGCCGACGAGGTGCCCGAGAGTGATTTCCCGGCGCCCCAGGGCGCGGGCGATCGCTTCGCGGCGGCCTTTGATGCCCGTTTGAACGGGCGCTGGTCGAGGCTGCGCAGCACGTCCAGCGACGCCGAAGCAATCGTCGCCGATTCCGTCAGGTCTGTCTTCGGCCTCGACGCAGATGACATGACAGACGGGGAGGCGCTCGAGCGAGTGATGAACCCGGCGGCAAACCGGTACCGCCTGGACATCCTGAACGTTTCCTACCATTCGCCGCTGATGCGGGCGCTGCATCACGCGAACTACGTGTTCGAGAAGCGCCTCAGCCACACCGCCGATTCGCAGGACCAGCGCCATCGCATGGTGCCGGCGTCGCGTCCGCTCATGACGTTCGCCGACACGTCGGAACCGGACTACATCACGCCGCGGCTGATTGCGGCGAATCCCAGGGCCCGCGCCGCATACGACTGTGCGATGCGCGAGGCATGGACCGCAAAGAATCGCCTGCTGGAGCTTGGCGTCCCGCTTGAGTTCGCGCTCTACGTGCTGCCGAACGCCAAGACGCTCCGGTTCGTGGAGTCGGGTTCGCTGCTCGCGCTGCTGCACAAATGGACGCTGCGCACCTGTTTCAACGCACAGGAGGAAATCTACCTGGCCTCGATGGACGAGATCGAGCAGGTACGCGCCGTCCATCCGCGTCTCGGCCGCTACATCGGGCCGCCCTGCGTCATCCGCAACGGGCTGGTCTCTCCCCGCTGTACCGAGGGCACGCACTTCTGCGGCGTGCCGGTGTGGCGCGACTTCCCGGCTGCAGTACGCAGGCTCTAATCAGGTCACGTGGCCAGCGCCTGGCTTGTCCACCTCTACACGGCAAGCGGCGCGCTGTTCGCGTTCTTCTCGCTTGACCTCGCCATCCAGGCTCGCTACCGCGCAGCATTCTTCTGGCTCGCGCTGTCCGTGGTCGTCGACGCCACCGACGGCGTGCTGGCGCGGCGCGTCGGCGTGGCCGCTCGACTGCCATGGTTCGACGGCGACACACTCGACAACATCGTCGATTACCTGACGTACGTCTTTGTTCCCGCGTTTATCGTGTGGCATGCGCCGCTCGTGCCCGCGGGATGGGGAATCGTCGTGCCCTGCGCGATGCTGCTCTCGAGTCTGTACGGCTTCAGCCGCGAGGATGCCAAAACCGCCGATCACTTCTTCACGGGCTTTCCGTCGTACTGGAACATCGTCGTGTTCTACCTGTATGTCGCAGCCTGGCCGGCGTTCGTGAATGCCGCTGTGCTGCTCGCCCTGGCAATCCTTGTCTTCGTCCCGGTTCGTTACGTCTATCCATCTCGTACGCCGGTGCTGCGCTCGCTGACCATCGGATTGGGGATCGTCTGGGGAGTGCTCATGGTCATGATGCTCTGGCTGATGCCGGCGATTCCTCCGATCGTCTTCTGGATGTCTCTGATCTTTCCGTTGTATTACGCCGCGTTGTCGCTGGTGCTCGACCAGCGTCGAAGGAACGGGCGGACGATGAATCTGCGGATCGATGATCGATGATCTGAGCATCGATCGATTCATCAATGATCGAAGCAGCGCATCATCATTTGAATCAATGAACCAATTCAATGCGCCCTTGGTCAATGATGATCCAATGATCCAATGACACGATGGTTCAGTCGATACTCAAATCATCGATCATCGATCGATAGATGATGAGGCCCGTACCGCTGCACGCCTACAACCCCGGGTCGATGACCGGCGCCGGCAACTGGACGTGGCTGATCACCGGCCGCGTGCCGACGCTCATCGACGCAGGAGTGGGCATTCCCCAACACCTCGAAGAGCTCGAGAAGGCGCTGCATGGTGCGGCGCTCGCGCAGGTGCTGGTGACACACGCGCACCCGGATCATGCAGAAGGTGTGATGGCACTGGAATCGCGCATGCCCTCGGTGAGGTTTCTGAAGATGCCGTGGCCCGAGCGCGACCGAACGTGGCCGGTCGAGTGGAGGCCGCTTGCCGACGGTGACCGCGTGGAGGTCGGAGATGTGACCGCGACGGTCGTGCACACCCCCGGTCATGCCCCCGATCACATGTGCGTATGGCATGCGGAGACCGGGACGCTTTTTGTGGGCGATCTGGCCATCGAAGGCACCAGCGTGTGGATCCCGTCATCGCCGGCCGGAGATCTGGCAGCCTATCTCTCATCGCTCGACCGTGTCATTGCGCTGAATCCCTCGTGGCTGCTTCCCACCCACGGCCCGATCATCATCAAGCCCGTCGCGCTGCTTCGCGCCTACATCGCGCACCGGCGCGAGCGCGAGCTCCAGATCATCGACGCGCTGCGCCATGGCGACACACACACCGCGGCGATCGTCGCGCGCGTCTATCCGGAACTGGCGAAAGGCCTTGTGCCGCGCGCGGAAGAGACGGTTCTCGCTCACCTCCAGAAGCTCGAGCGCGACGGCACCGCCCGTCGAGTCGGCGACGCGTGGAATATCATTGAGCCATGAACGAGGTCCTTGACTTCATCAACGTCAATCGCGATCGCTACGTCGACGAGCTGAAACAGTACCTCGCGATCCCGAGCATCAGCGCGCTGCCGCAGCATTCGGCCGACGTGCGGCGCGCGGCCGAATGGACCGCCGACGCGGTTCGTTCTGCAGGCATGCAGAACGTCACCCTGATCGACACACCGGGCCACCCGGTCGTCTACGGCGACTGGCTCGGCGCTCCAGGCAAGCCGACCATCCTCTATTACGGCCACTACGACGTGCAGCCGGTCGATCCACTCGAGCTCTGGACCTCGCCTCCGTTCGAGGCCACCATTCGCGACGGCGAGATCTACGCCCGCGGCTCGGCCGACGACAAGGGCCAGGTGTTCATGCACATCAAGGCGATCGAGGCGTACATCAAGAAGGCGGGCGGTCTGCCGGTCAACCTCAAGTTCTTCATCGAGGGAGAGGAAGAAGTCGGCAGCGTTCACCTGGACGAGTTCATCCGGAGCCATAAGCAGGATCTCGCCGCCGACGTGGTCGTCATTTCCGACTCGCCGATGTTCGATCGCGGCATCCCGTCGATCTGTTACGGCCTGCGCGGCCTGGTCTACTTCCAGCTCGATCTGCGCGGTTCGAAATCGGACCTCCACTCCGGGTCGTTCGGTGGAGCGGTTGCAAACCCCGCGTTCGTCCTGGCCCAGGTGCTGGCCCAGATGAAGGATCGCGGCGGCCGGGTGAAGATCCCAGGCTTCTATGACGATGTGAGGCCGTTGAGCGACGCCGAACGGGCGGAATGGAAAAAGCTGCCGTTCAACGAGACGAAGTACAAAAAGGAGCTCGGCGCCCCGCGGCTGTTCGGTGAAAAGGGGTACTCGACGCTCGAACGCGTCTGGGCCCGGCCGACCTTCGAAGTCAACGGCCTGCTGTCAGGATTCACCGGCGAAGGTGCGAAGACCGTGCTCCCCGCCGTGTCGATGGCGAAAGTCAGCATGCGCCTCGTCCCGGATCAGAACCCCGACAAGATTGCCGATCTGTTCGAGGCCTACGCGAAGAAGATCTGTCCGCCGACCGTGGAGCTCAAGGTCACACGGATGCACGGGGGCAAGCCGTGGATGACCGAGTTCGACAACAAGTACGTGCGGGCCGCGGGTCGCGCCATCGAGCAGGGATTCGGCCAGAAGCCGGTGTTCAACCGCGAAGGGGGATCGATTCCGGTGGTGTCAACCTTCCAGGAGGAACTCGGCCTGCCGAGCGTGCTGTTCGGAATCGGATTGCCCGACGAGAACGCGCACGCGCCGAACGAGAAGCTCGATCTCGGCAACTTTCACAACGGCATCATCGCATCCGCTTACCTGTACAAGGAGATCGCCGCGCTGACGAACGGTGAGTGAGACCTCGCGCCAGCAATCGGTGACGTCTCGACCGAAGCAGGCGCCGCCAGTGGCGCGAGGACGCGCGCTGCTCGACTCAAATGCGCTGTGGTATCGTCCCGGCCTGAAGGGATTTCGCATGAGCAGGATGAGGCTTGTGTTGGCGTTCGTGATGGCGCTGCCATGGGCGGGCGCAGCCTTCGCGGCGACCGGCGAAGAGGTGTACAAGACACGCTGCGCGGTGTGCCACGAGCAGGTGAACGATCGCATTCCGTCGCGTGCCGCACTGCAGAAAATGCCGGCGGCGAGCATCCTCCGTGCCCTGGATGCCGGCGCCATGATGGCCGTCGCCTTCACGATGAGCCGCGACGACCGGGTCGCAGTGGCGACCTACCTCGGGACCACCGACGCGCCGTCGGGTCCGTCGCCGTCGGCCTTCTGCGCCGATCGCGCCGTCAGGCTACCCGCGGCGCCAGCGACGTCGTGGACCGGATGGAGTCCGGGCAATAGCAACTCGCGATTTCAGCCTGCGTCTCAGGCGCGCCTGAGCGTCGATCAGGTTCGGCGGCTGAAGTTGAAGTGGGCGTTCGGCTTTGCCGGCGATACGTCAGCGTTCGCGCCGCCGACAGTGATCGATGGACAGATCTTCGTCGGCAGCGCCGGCGGCGTCATCCATGCGATGCGCGCCGAATCCGGCTGCCTGCAGTGGACGTTCCAGGCGAACGGGCCCGTGCGCTCGTCGATCGTCGTTGTGCCGCGCGGCGAACAGCACGCGCTGCTGTTCGGCGACATGACCGGCTGGTTCTACGCGGTGGCAGCCGAGACGGGGCAGCTGCTCTGGAAGATCCAGGTCGAAACGCACGATTCAACTCGCCTCACCGCGGGACCGATTGCCTACGAGGGCACGGTGTACGTGCCGGTGGCGTCGTGGGAGGAAACGCGCGCGGCCGATCTGAACTACCCCTGCTGCACCTTTCGCGGCAGCGTCGTCGCGCTGCGCATCAGCGACGGCAGCCAGCTGTGGAAGACATGGATGACCGACGCGCCGGTCGAGCGTGGGAAGAATGCGCGCGGCATCATGCGCTACGGCCCCTCGGGGGTCGGTGTCTGGGCCACGCCCACGCTGGACGTCAAGCGCAACCTGCTCTACATCGCCACCGGCGACAACTACTCCGAGCCGGCGACCGAGATGAGCGACGCCGTGATCGCGCTCGACCGGGCGACGGGCCGCGTCGTCTGGTCGCGCCAGCTGACGGAGAACGACGTCTACAACGGATCGTGCGCGGCAATTCCCGAGGGGTGCGGACCTGATTTCGACTTCGGCGATTCGCCCATCCTGATCCAGGCGCCGGATGGCCGCGAGCTGCTGCTGGCCGGCCAGAAGTCGGGGATCGTGTGGGGGCTGGACCCGGCGAAACAGGGGGAAATCGTGTGGCAGACGCGCGTCGGGGTCGGCGGCACCAATGGCGGCGTGCAGTGGGGCATGGCGACCGACGGGCAGCGCGTGTTCGCGACCGTCTCCGACGTCAAGCGCTCGCCGAACCGGAGCCAGACGGATCCGCGCCGCGCCGTGCTCGACCCGGCGGTAGGCGGCGGACTCACCGCGCTTCGCGTCGCCGACGGCCGGCAGGAGTGGCACGTCGCGGCGACGCCCTGCCCGGCGGGCCGTCCGCTCGGCTGCAGTCCTGCTCAACCCGGCGCGGTGACAGGGATTCCCGGCGTCGTGTTCGCCACCTCAGTGGACGGGCACATCCGCGCGCACGCTGCGGAGAGTGGCGCGCTGCTGTGGGACTTCGATACGATGCGCGAGTTCGACGCGGTCAACGGCGTGAAGGCGCGCGGAGGGTCGATCGACGGTCCCGGTGCGGTAGTGGTGAACGGGATGGTGTTCATCACCTCCGGGTATCCGCGCAATGGAGGCGTGCCGGGGAACGTACTGCTGGCGTTCGCGCCCGAATAGTGTCCGGCACACTTCGAGCCCAATCGTCGGCGCGGATTTATCAGCCGGATCGCGAGTGCAGCGCCGGCCTCGTCAGGTCGTGCACCAGCCGGGCGACATCAGCGGGTTCAAACGGCTTCGCGACGTGCGCCTGATACCCGGCCGTCAGCGCCGCTTCACGGTCTGACGCCGAGGCGTAGGCAGTGAGCGCAATCGCGGGCACGTCGCCGCCCGCATGCACGGGCTTCTCCCGGACGCGGCGCATCAGTGAGAAACCGTCTTCGAGCGGCATGCCGATGTCGCTGACGATCACGTGCGGAGTGGAACGTTCGAATTCACTCATCGCCTCCGGCGCCGAGGCCACGATCGTCACCGTCGCGCCGTAGCTCTCTAATACCGTCTTTAGCAGTTCGCGTGCATCTTCTTCGTCATCCACGACCAGCACATTGACGCCCGACAGCAGTCGCGAGCCAGCGGCGCTCGCCATCGGCGTCGGTGTGCGGCGCCGATCCACGCGCTTTGGTTCTTCAGCCGGAAGAACCGACGGTAAACGCACTTCGAACGTCGCGCCGGTCCCGACGCCCTGGCTTCGTGCCGATACGGTGCCGCCGTGCAGCTCGACGAGCTGGCGGACGATGGCGAGGCCCAGGCCCAGCCCGCCTTGCTCGCGGGTCGGCGACGCGTCGATCTGCCTGAACGGCTGAAACATCTGCGGCAGCATCGCCGGGTCGATGCCGAGCCCGTTGTCGGTCACGGTCAGCACGTAGCCGTCATCGCGTCCAAGCTGCACCGCGATCCTTCCCCCCGGCGGCGTGAACTTCACGGCATTCGACAGCAGGTTCCAGATCACCTGTTGGAGTCGATCGGGATCGGCATTGGTCATCGCCGGACGCTGATCGATCGTGGTCGTGATGGCGATGTTCTTCGCGGTCGCCGCCGGCTGGAGAATTTCAACCGCCGCGTCGACGATCGCGGCCAGGTCGGTGCGCGTGGTTTGCAGATGCAGCTTGCCGGTGACGATGCGGGAGACCTCGAGGAGGTCCTCGATCAGCCGCGCCTGCAGCCCGGCGTTGCGCTCGATGCTCTCGAGCGCGCGCGTCCGCGTCTTCGGCGGCAGATCGGCGGACCGCACGATCCGGATCCACCCGAGGATGGCATTGAGCGGCGTGCGGAGCTCGTGCGAGAGCGTGGCAAGGAACTCGTCCTTCAGCCGGTTGGCGTGCGACAGCTCGGCGTTCCGCTCCTCGACGCGGTCGAGCATGTCGTTGAACGCCTGGACCACGGTGCCGACCTCGTCGTTCGACCTGACTTCGCCGCGCAGCGAGTAATTCTTGGTGTCCGACACGACCCGCGCGGTGGCGGCAAGAGTAAGCAGAGGATCGGCAATCGTCCTCTGCATGCGGTGCCCGACGAGCGTGGCCAGCAGCACGGCGAAGGCGAGCAGCGCCGTCAGGATTGCGCCCAGCACGCTCAGCCGCTCGATCACGTCAGTCATGTCGCGGTGAATGAGGACGGATCCGATCCGGCGGCCGTTCAAGTTGATTGGCGCGATGATCTGCGCATCCCGCCATCCGACATCGAGCATGTCGCCGGCCGCCCCCGGGCACGCGCCTCGACCGTCGCGGAAGTAGGTGGCGAAGAGCGATCCGTCCGCCCTGAACATGCAGGCATATTCGACGTTGGGGTGGATTTCGAGCACCGCCAGGGTTTCGCCGGCCGCCCGGGGATCCTCGAACGTAATCGATGCCGTGCTGTTTTCGCCGATGGTGCGCGCCTGGGCGGTGAGGTCGCGGGTGATTTCCCGCCGGTACTGGATGACGTCCCAGGTGAAGATGCCGACGGCCGCGAACACCAGCGCGATGACGCTCGAGGCCAGCGTCATCAGCCCAAGCTTGCGGCGAATCGGCAGATCGCGGAACCAGTGCCGCATCAGTCTCCCTGCGAATCGTTGCCCCGGCCAAGCTGGAGCAGGCGCGAGCTGACCTTGAGCTGCGCCCGTGCCGCCGCCGCCTGATTGATCTCGAAGCGCACGCGGCCGCCGTCGAGTACGAAGTTGATCGCGCCGCCCTGCGTGAGGAAGTCGGGCGATTCGCCGACCGTCAGTACCGGCGCGGCGCCGATCCCCCGAAGGTAGGGCGCCGCCGCCACGCCGCGCGGTACGAAGAGGATCTGGCAGGACGAGGCTTGATCTGCGCTGACGACGCGCGCGGCCATGGGAAGCCCGGCCGCCGTCTCTCCAACCAGCGTCGACGACAGCATCGTGCCAAACGGATTCCGTCCGGCCAGGCAGATGGAGAAGGAATTCCGGCCGCCCGTTGGCATGACCGGCCAGTCGATAAATTTAGTGAAGTTGAACAGGTAGGCCGCCTTGACGCGATACTCGAGCGGCACCTCCTGGGCGGATGTCCACGCCGTGGCGGTGGACAGCACCAGCGCTACAAGGAAACGGCGCATCAGTACCTGAAGGTCCCCTGTACCCGGATGCTGCGCTCGAACTCGATTCGAAGCGGCGCCGTCGCGCCGAACTCCGGATGATGGTCGTGCAGCAGGTCCTGGCCAGTGATCGCCGCCTCGAAGTGCTGCGTGGCCCGCCATCCGAGACGACCGTTCAACTCAGTGTACGAAGCGACTCGCGGATTCGACAGCGCACCGATGCTGCGCAGAAACAGGTTCAGCTCGACGCGGCGCGGAAGATCGACGTCGGTTCGGAATCCGAACATATGCGACGGATCGTTGGCCTCAGATGCGCCGCCTCCGATATCGCGGCTGTCGAGGTCTTTCGTGATCGAGACGTCGAGGAACGTGTAGCTGGCCCGGATACGCCACATCGGCAGCGGCTGCAGGCTTCCCGCCAGTTCCACGCCCTGGCTGCGGCCGTTGAGCGTATTTCCGACCACGATCGGGGGCCCGGATGGCGGCAGGTCCTGGCTGCGCAGATCGTCGTAGCTGTGACTGAACAGCGTCGCGTCGATCGCGGCGATTGCCAGCGGCTGTGCCCGGTACCCGAACTCGACGGCCAGCAGGTCTTCGCCTTTGTAGGCCTCTCCGCCGCCGACGGCGACGATCGTTCCGTTCGGCGCGAGCGCTCGCACGTCGACGTCGAGGCGGGTCGGACGGCGGACGGCGCGCGAGATCGCGCCCCAGATCAGCTGGCGCGGCGCGACGTCGAACCGTCCACGGACGTTCGGTTGCCACTCCACCCCCGAGAAGGCATTGCGTTCCGCTTTGAGTCCCACTGTCAGGTCGAAACGATCGGGCCGGATGACGATTTCATCCTGGGCGAAGACGCTCGACACGGAGTACACGCGATCCACCGGCTCGAACAGCACCGTCCCGCCCGCGGTCTGGTCGCTGTTCCGGCGGTGTGTCGCGCCCCAGATCACCCGATGGCGATCCCGCCACGCGAATCCGTGCTGGAAGTCGAGGTCCACCGTGTCGATCCGATGTGTCAGCTGCAGCGGCACGTCTCGGAATTCGTGTCGATAGTAGCTGCGCACGCTCAGGTTCGAGGTCGGCGTGAACGCCCGCGTCCACACGCCCTGGAGGGCAATCTCCTTGAACTCGCCGGTCCGCTCCTCGGGCAGATCGTCGCGGCTGTCGAACATGTCGCCCTTGAACAGCCACTCTCCACCGCCGCCGGGACGGTCAATCCGGAATCCCACCTGTCCCCGCCGCCGTCCGTCGTCGGAAGAAACTCCGTCGCCGAATGTCTGCGCACTCCGCCGCGCGAACTTGCCGTAGGCGCGGTAGGTCGCTCCGGCCGCCGTGCCTCCGTAACGGAAATCTGCCAGCCCCGGATCCTCGTTGCCCGTGCCGAAAGCGAGAAACGTGCCCTGCGAATCGCGGGTATGGCGCGTGATGATGTTGACGACGCCATTGACGGCGTTCGCGCCCCACAGCGTCGCGCCAGGGCCGCGGATGATCTCGATGCGCTCGATGTCCTCGAGTGCGTAGTCGAGCATGTTCCAGAAGACGCCGCTGTAGAGTGGACTGTATTCCGTGCGGCCGTCGATCATGACCAGCAGCTTGTTCGCAGAGGTGGCGTTGAAGCCGCGCGCCGACACGGCCCAGGTTCCATTGTTGAACCGCGCGACCTGGACGCCGTCTGCAAGCGCGAGCGCGTCCGCAATCGTGGTGACGCCGGAGCGGCGGATGTCGTCGTTGGTGATGACGGTAATCGCGGCCGCGGTACGCCCCACCGGCTCGGGTTCCCGCGTCGCCAGCGTGACGTCGATCTCCATGAGCTGCTCGATCGACATCGTCTTGAGGTCCTGAGGATCGGGCTGCTGCACGCCGCCATCGGCTGCCAGGGCCGGCCCATGCAGGCACACTGCGATGGCGACGACCGCTGTCGTACGGAATGGCAAATCGAGTCTCACGGTTCCAAGTGTAAGCGCGCAGCGATGCCTGGCCAGGGAGAGAAGAATCGGACCCGAATGCTACGGCTCAGTTAAGGCTCAGTTGAGGCTGGCGACCCGGCGGCGCAGGGTCTTCACATGCTCCCAGATCTGGAGGTGTTCCGCGCGCGCTTCCTTGTCCATTTCTCCCATGCTCGCAAGCTTGAGGTAGGTCTGGAGGTCGCGCAGCGCGCTGGTGACGTCGTTGAGGTGATAGGCGAGCAAGCCGCGGTCGCGCAGCTCGCTCAGGGCCGAGGGCGTGACGCCGAGCAGCAGTTCGGTGACGTCGCGCGCCTGCGGAAACGATCGCATATGGACGTAAATGCGCTTCAGGTTCAGCAGCATCCGTACGACGATCTGCGGTCGCGTCGCCGGCGCCAGCAGCGCCTTGCTGAACGCGACCTCCGAGCCGACGTGCTTCTGCAGCAGCATCCGGCAATCGTGTTCGGACAGCATCGC
>Ga0114129_10004748_pt1 | contig 19199 bp, 25 predicted proteins | sample RhiMetdeltSRZDD1_FD_80071 | JGI IMG/M metagenome (GOLD analysis project Ga0114129, IMG submission 80071) | Populus rhizosphere microbial communities from Tennessee, USA - Rhizosphere MetaG P. deltoides SRZDD1 (version 2) (version 2) | ecosystem: Host-associated > Plants > Roots > Rhizosphere >...
CGATGGCCATGACGGACAGGGCGAGCAGGATGGCGGGAAAAGCCATGAGCGCGTCCATCAGCCGCATGATGACCGCGTCCGCCCGGGGCACGTAGCCCGCGATCAGGCCCGGCAACGCGCCCAGGACCGCGGTCACCGCCAGCACGGAGGAGCCGACGAGGAGTGAGAGCCGGATCCCGTGGACCACGCGGGCGAAGAGGTCGCGCCCGAAGTCGTCCGTCCCGAACCAGTGCCGCCGCGAGGGCGCGGCGAGGGTCTCCTGCACGTCGAGCGCCGTGGGGTCCGTCGCGATGGTCAGCGGGAGCGCGACGGCAAGCGTCCCGACCACCAGGACCATCGCCCCTCCGGCGAGAGCGAGCCGGTGACGACCGAGCCGGTGCCACAGCGCGTGGTCGGACGACGCGTCGCCGCCAGTGATCCGCGAGATCGCCTCAGCCATACCGGATCTGCGGATCGAGGTAGGCATAGAGCACGTCGACCACGAGATTGACGACGATGACGACCGTGGAGATGAGAAGCAGACAGCCCTGGACGAGCGGATAGTCGCGCCGCTTCACCGCCATCACCACGAGGTTCCCCAGCCCCGGCAGGTTGAAGACGGTCTCGACGACGAACGCGCCCCCGAGAAGGACGACGGCCGCGCTCCCCACGACGGTCAGCACGTGGATCAGTGTGTTCCGGAACGCGTGCCAGCCGACCACCGCCGGCTCCGCGAGGCCCTTCGCTCGCGCCGTGCGCACGTAGTCCGCGCCGAGGGCCTCGAGCATGCTGCTCCGCGTGATGCGGGCGATGAGCGCACCCTGGGGCATGCCGAGGGCAAGCGCCGGCAAGACCAGATGCTGGACGAAGCCCGCCGGGCTTCTCGACAGCGGCACGTAGCCGCTGACGGGCAGCCACTGAAGGCTCACGCCGAACAGCACGATGAGCCCGAGGCCCAGTGCGAAGTCGGGGACCGAGAGGCCCACCACGGCGGCGGCCATCGCCCCGAGATCCGAGGGCGAGTTGGGGCGCGTGGCGGCCCGGATCCCGATTGGGACTCCGATGAAGACCGCGCACGCCAGGGCGGCGGCCGTCAGGCTGAGTGTCACGGGCAGCCGGCCCAGGATCGCGTCCAGCACCGGCTGGCCCAGAAAGAACGATCGCCCGAGCTCGCCCTGAATGACGCGCGTGAGCCACAGGACGAACTGCACCGGCAGCGGCTGATCCAGCCCCAACCGGGCCCGCAGCTCGGCCACTGCTTGCGGAGTCGCCTCCATGCCGAGCAGCACCGCGGCCGGGTCTCCGGGGATGAGGCGGATGAGAGCGAACGCCGCGGCCCCCATGATCAGCCAGGCGGGGACGAGCAGCATGATTCGCCGGGCGACGTAGCGCGCCACGGCGGAGGGCCCGCGGCGCGCTCAGCCGCTCACTTGCTGACGTTCCAGAAGCGGCGCAGGAAAAAGACCCGGTACCCCTTGAGCGCCTTGGTGGCGCCGTCGAGCTGGAACATGTCCCCGATCTTGACGAGCGGCACGGTCTCGTAGAACTGCTTCTGGGCCTGGGCATAGGCCTGGGCGCGGCGCTCCGGCTCGCGCTCCCGCACGCCGGCCGCGAGGGCCTTGTCCATCTCGGGGTCGCAGTAACCGTAAGCCTCGTAGGACGCCCCGCAGCGGAAGAGGTAGTCGAACCCGGTCGGCTCCGGACGGGTGGAGATCCCGTTCGTCGCCATGTCGAAGTTGCCTTCCTTCTGCTGGGCGATCTGGCCCGGCCAGTCCCGCACCACGAGCTCCACCTTGAACCCGATGGCCTCGAGCTGTGGCTGCACCGGCACGGCGGCGCGGTAGAGCCATTCGATGTCTCGGTTCGTGACCAGCGCGATCGGCCGGCCGTCGTAGCCCGACTCCTTGAGGAGCCGGCGGGCCAGGTCGACGTTCTTCCGGTTGTAGACGTCCTCGCCCGCCGTGTTGTGCCAGACGCGTTGCTCGGGGAAGAACAGGCTCGGCTGGAGACGGTAGAACGCCGGCTGGTTGCCGGTCACCCCGCGCATGATGGATTCCATGTCGAGGCCGCGGGAGACCGCTTGCCGCGCCTTCACCTGGTTGAACGGAGCCCGGTTGGCGTTGAGCTGCAGGATCACCTGGGTGAAGGGCTTGAGCACGATGGCGTCGAGTGTCGCCGACGAACGGAGTCGCTCGAACGCGGTCGGCGCCAGCGCCATGGCGTAGTCGAAGTCGCCGCGCTCGAGCCCGGCGAACCGGGTGGCGCTCTCGCCGGTCGAGATGATGTGCACCTCGTCCAGGAGCGCCGAGCGGTCCCCGCCGAGCCCGGACGCGGGGATCCGGCGGTCCCGCGTGTAGTCGTCGAAGCGCTGGAGGGTGATTTGCTGGTCGCGCACCCACTGGGCGAGGCGGAAGGGCCCGGTGCCGACGAGCTGGGGCGGCTGAAGGGGATCCTTGGCGCCTTGCACGAGCTCCTTGGGCATGATCCCGAGGAGCGCCACCGGGTTGGCCAGAGCGCCGAGGAACGAGCCCTGCGCCTGCTTCAGCGAGATCCGCACGGTGAGGGGATCGACGACCGTAACGGCCTGGACGGCCCCGAGGTCGCCGCGCCGGGCCCCGAACTGCACGAATCGGTCGATGGACGCCTTCACGTCCTCGGCCGTGACCGTCCGGCCGTTGTGGAACTTGACCCCCGGACGGAGCTTGAACGTGTACTCGGTCCCATCGCCGCTGACGCTCCAGCTCTCGGCGAGCTGCGGGATCACCCCGAAGTCCTCGCCAATCGTGACCAGACCCTCGAACACGTGAGAGGAGAGCTCGCGGAGGGTGAAGGCCGTCCCCATGTGGGGATCGAGCCACGGCAGGTTCGTGTCGGTGGCGACGCGCAGGATTTTTGGCCCCTGTGCGGCGGCCGGCGACGGGCCGAGCGAGGCGAGCCAGCCGGGAGCCCACCCAAAGACCCCTGCGAAGACGAAGAGGACGGCAATGAGGCTGCGGCGCGACATGGAGTTCCCTCCTTGGTCTAGGGACGAGGTCTCAGTGTCTGCCCGGCGGCCGGTGGCATCCGGCCGGGTCCGAGGTCGGAGCTTGCCCGTCAGCGGACCGCTCCATCGCGTGCCGCCGGGAGCGTGGCGAGATAGCGGATCACCTCGTCGATCGGCACCACGTCGCCGAGATCCAGCTCGATGTCGAGCAGGTTGACCTCGTGGAACAGCTCGCACCGCTCGCCCACCGCCTCGCGCGGCACGATGACCCGGAAGCTGTCGGTGGCGTCCCGGCACGTGGCGTAGACGCAGTGGCTCGTGCTGAGCCCGGTGACGATCAGCGTGTCGACCCCCTGCCCGGCGAGCATCTCGTGGAGATTCGTGCCCTTGAAGGCGGACGCGTAGCGCTTCCGGAGGAGCAGCTCGGTCGGGCGCCGCTCGATTCGCGGGTCGAGCTCCAAGAGCTTCTCGTCGCCGGGGCCGACGTGGAGCGCGTTCTTGGCGTCGTGCGGCGATGGCGGCGCCGCCGGGTCGTACGCCCAGGTCGTGAAGACGGTGAAGACGCCGGCCGCCCGGGCGGCGGCCAGGACGCGCGCGGTCGCCTCCACGACGGAGTCGACGGCGCTCCCGACCTCCGGGCGTCGCGGGTCGGTCCAGGCCAGCGCCAGGTCGATGACGACCAGGGCGGGGCGCTGGCCGAACCCCACGGGGCCGCCCCAGCCGCGCCGACGGTAGCGCTCACGTAGAGCGCCGAGGTGCGCCCGCAGCGGGCCGCGGAGCGCGTCGGGCAAGCGCAAGTCGTCCGAGCCGAACAGGAGCCGCTGGTCACCGGCATCCGGCATGCGCGTTCCTCCCGAGGAGGCATCTTCGCGCAGACGGAGCGCGGCGGAAAGGGGGGGCCGTGTGCCCGGCTGCCCCGGACTCTTCACATGCATCACGCCGCCCGGCGGGATCCGCCCCGGGTGGCGACGCGTCGGGAACGGTCCGCGTTGGCTTAACGGGTACGCCCGGCCTGGACCAGCGCCAACGTCTCGTCGAGGGTGTCCCGCGCCACGATGGCCCGGACCACGATGTCGTCGACCGTGTGCTCCCAGCGGGCGAGTGCGTCGGGCACCTCGGCTGGAGTCGCAGCGGCGACCGCCGTCACGGTCGGCGACACGCCCATCCGCGCGAAGTGATCCGCGTAGGCGGGGATCGCCGCGTACCGGTGTCCCTCCTCCACGAGCCGCGTGGCGCTCGCCGGGCCGACCGCGACCCGGACGTACGCGATCAACCGCGGGGTGGGCCGTCCCGCCGCAACGGCGCCGGCCCGGACCCATTCGGCGGAGTGAAGCGCGTGGTCCGGCGTCAGCCAGTTGAAGAGCACGCCGTCCGCCACCTCGCCGGCCAGGCGGCACATGCGCGGCCCGAGCGCGGCGACGACCAGCCGCGCCGGAAGCTGAGCCCGGAGCGCCGCGATCCCGTCCCGCACGCGCCCTAGGGATCCGGGGTTCGGGCTCCCCACTCCGAGCAGAAGGCGATCGACGGGTAGCGCATTCGCCTGGACGTCCGCGAGGATGCGGTCCGGACCGTGCGTGTGGAGCGGCACGACGCCCACCCCGAGCGCGACGCGCCGGGTCTCGGCGGCAGCCAGCGCGAGCGCGGCCAGCCCGTCGACCGGGCCGGGGTAGTTCACCCAGAACGAGTCGTATCCCGCCGCTTCGGTCTCCCGGGCGGCCGCGCGGATCACCTCGGGCGCCACGCCGGCGTGCAGCGCGAAGCCGCGTGCCATCAGACGTTCACCCGGCGCAGCGCCAGCTCGAGGCTGCCCGAAACCCGACAGGAAGGCTCCTGGGTCATCTCCGGTCTCGTGCGCCCCGACGAATGGTAGCCGCTTCGCTGCAGGTCTTCGCTGAGGTCATGGTGTCCTGGTACCGGCGATTATCGAGTGTCGGGGCGGCGCCCGGCAAGCCGCCAGAGCGTTGCCGGCGAAGGTGGCAGCGGCGAGTCGGCTGACGGCCCACCGCTAGCGCTCGAGCCGAAGCAGCCGCAGCTCGCTCACTGACCAGGGCCGCGAGTCCGGGCCCGACGGCGTCCATGAGCAGCCACTGGTTCAGCACGTGGAGGAGGTGCACCCGTGCGAGGAGCTCCCGCGGCGGGACGAAGATGAGCCAGCTGTTGCCCCAGCCGAGGTTGAGAGAGTCCACCAGAGTGGGGAGGAACCCCACCGCCCGGCCCCGGATGTCGCGGAGCCAGAGCCAGCCGTAGACGAGCCCGGGAGCGAGCGTGGCCGCGCTGGTCGACTGGACCACGACCCGGACGGACAGGGCGCCGGCACGGAGGCGCCTGCCGCCGAGCCCGAGCAGCGCGGCGCCCACCGGAATCACGAGGGGGATGTACATCACGACGGCCAGGCAACGCGCGGTGATGAGGCGCAATCCGAGGCGATTCGGCGTCCGTTCCCGGACGGCCCTCCCAACTTTGCGCGGCGTGCCTTTCGCTGTGTCGTACAATGACGACCACGCCGCATGCGGTCGCGAAACGCGTTCCTCTCGCCTTCCTCGCGCCCGAGGGCCAGCGACGGCAGTGTCCCCGCTCCGGTCCTCGCATGAACCGACGCCACCCCCTCGTGAGCAGCGCGCACAGGGGGAGCCGGCTCCGCTTTCGGGACTACCGCCGGGACCTCCGGGTCTCTGGGACGGAGGGCGCGCGCGGCGCCGGTTCGCGACGCGGGCGCGCCCGCCAGCGCTCGGTGCCGGACCAGGCCCGCGTGTTCTGGGAGCTCCTTGGCGGCGTTCGACCGACTATCGCTGGGTCGCTCGTGGCCATTACGATCGCCGCCGTGCTCCGACTGATCCCACCGGCGGCGACGGGCTTCGCCCTGGACCATGCTCTCGGTCAGCGTCGGAGGGCTTCCTACCGAGCGCTCGTGGAGGCGCAGCTCCTCGACCTTGAGCACCCCGTGTGGGACGAGGGCCCGGCGGCCACGCCATCGACGTGAGCGACGGGCCGCGGACTCCCAAGCCGCGTGCCCGCTACCCAGCGCCGGAGCACGGGACCGTAGCGTGGCTGACGGGGCGACGGGGGCAAGCCGCCCGGTAGCCGGGCCGATCATCCGTCTATGGCGTCGGTGACGCTCGGGCCCCTCGAGCCGCTGCGGCCGTTGCTCGTGGCCGTCGCCGAGACGACCGGCAGTCCGGCGTGGCTGGTCGGCGGCGCGGTCCGGTACCTCCTCGACGGGCGGCCGTTGCACGACGTCGACGTCGCACTGCCGAGTGGCAGCGTGGCGGCTGCTCGTCGCCTGGCGGATCGGCTCGGGGGCGCGTTCATCCCGCTCGGCGAGCCCCACGGCATGGCGCGCGTGGCCCTGCCTGGCGTGCCGGCGCTCCACGTCGACCTGGCCGACCTCCGGGGCCCGAGCCTCGAGGCGGACCTCGAAGGGCGGGACGTCACCATCAACGCGCTCGCCGTCGACCTCGGCGCGCTGCTCGGCGGACCGGCCGCGATCCAGGACCCGACCGGCGGTCTCGACGACCTGGCCGCACGGCGGCTCCGGGCGTGCAGGCGCACGGCGCTCGCGGACGACCCGGTCCGGGTTCTCCGTGTCCTCAGGCTCGGGCACGAGCTCGGGTTCACCATCGAGCCCGGGACCGAGTCCCTCGCCCGAGCGGCGTCGCCGAGGCTTTCGTCGGTCGCGGCCGAGCGTGTCCGCGACGAGCTGACCCGCCTCCTTCGCCTGCCGCGGAGCGCTCCCGCGATTCGCCAGGCTGACCAATGGTCCGCGCTCGGCGTAGTCCTGCCTGAGGTCGCCGCGATGCGCGACGCGACCCAGTCGGCGCCCCATCGCTTCACCGTGTGGGAGCACTCGCTCCGGGCGCTCGAGGCGGCCGACACGCTACTCGAGGATCTCGGGCTCCTCGCGCCTCACGATGCGCGGGTGGCGTCGTCGTTCGGGGAGCCGATGGGGAGCGGCCTCACTCGACGGGAAGTGTGGAAGATGGCCGTGCTGCTCCACGACGTGGCCAAGCCGGAGACGCGGAGCGTGGACGCCGACGGGCGTACCCGGTTCATCGGCCACGACAGGCTCGGCGCCGAGCGGGCTATCGCGATTGCCGGCAGGCTCGCCTGGCCCGGCCGGGCCGGAGAGGTCCTGGCGCGGCTGGTGCGCCACCACCTCCGGCCGATGCACCTGGGGATGCTCGACGAGGTCACCCGCCGCGCGCGCTACCGGTTCCACCGCGACGTGGGCGAGGAAGTGCCGGCGCTCGTGTGCCTCACCATCGCCGATGGCGCCGGCACGGATGGGCGCCGGCCCAGCCTCGTCTACTGCCGTGGGACCCGGGTGTTGCTCGAGTCGCTCCTGGCGGGCGAGGGTCCCGCCGGGCGCGAAGGGGCCGAGCCCCCTCTGGTACGAGGGGAGGACGTCATGGCCGCGCTCGGACTCGCGCCCGGGCCCGCGGTGGGACGCGCGCTCCGTTGGGCCCGTGAGGCCCAGGCGCTCGGCCTGGTCAGGACCCGGGATGAGGCCCTCGCCTGGCTCACCTTGGCGCCATCGCCCGGAGAGAACGGCTGACCTGGGTGTCGAGAGACGGTCGGGCCGCGTGGTAGGGGCCGGCCTTTGGGTGGTCGGGGCCAAGCTGGGCGCTCGGTTGCTCGCCCGCGGTCCGCGTCCTCCTCAAGGCCGCGCTCGGTCTGCCTATCCAGCTCATCAGCGGCTACAAGGGCACGGCGGCCATCCGCCTCGCAGTCGAATCCGGGGAGCTCGCCGGGGCCCGCTTCAACTGGATCTCGATGCGCAGCGCCCTGCAGTTCGCCCTGGAGTCCGGTAACGTGGTCGTGGTGCTCCAGCTCGGGCCATGCGAGCCATTGACAGGGCCCCGGGCGGCTGACTAGACTTCGAGGCAGATGCGGGCGTAATTCAGCGGCAGAATGCCAGCTTCCCAAGCTGGACGTCGCCGGTTCGATTCCGGTCGCCCGCTCCAATCTGACGGGGGGTTACGGGACAGCCCGTAGCCCCCTTCGTCCGTCGGGTAACCAAATGGTAACCGCCGCATCGCGTCATCGCCGCCTCAGCCGCTTGTCCAGCGCCCGCGCGAGCGCGTCCCCGTCCCGGCGGGTGAGGTTCGGGACGTACTTATGGTAGTGGCGGATCACCATCTGGGTCGTTCGGTGTCCAAGCATTTTCGAGACCCAGTCGAGGGCTTCTCCGCTCGACAGGGCCAACGTGGCGAACGTGTGGCGGGTCTGGTACATCGTCCGCTCGCGGAGACCGGCCCGCCGGAGGGCGGGCCTCCATACGCGTTCCCGGAGGTTGGTGATGTTCAACGCGCCGCCCCGGTCATTTGGAAAGACCCAGACGCTCTGCCCGTCGGCGCCCGCCCGCTGCGCCTTAAGTGCCCGTCGTACTGGGGGCAGCATGTGGATCTCGCGCACCGAGCCTCTGTCTTCGTATCCCCCTCCCCAAACCGACCCACCCCACGCCGCACGCAGATCAACTGCCGAGACCCATCGATGTCGTCCCACTGGAGCCCGATCTGCTCGGAAGGCCTCAGGCCGGTGAAGAACGCGACTTCGAAGTACCGTCGCTCCCACTCCGTGTGCAGCCCATCCGTCAGGAGCTTGGTGACCTCATCCAGCGAGAACGGATCGGGCTCGCGGCGTTCCTCCCGCAGGTCGTGTATCACGCATGCCGGGTTTTCCTTTAGCCAGCCGCGACGGACCGCCCCGTCCAGGCACAGACGCGCGGACTGGAGCACCAGATTGATCCGGCGATTCGACAGGCGGGCTCCTTTGACGCCCGCCTTCTACTTCAACGCAGCGACGAGCCGCTCGAGGTCGTCAACGGTGAGCGTCGAGACGAGGCGGTCTCCCCAGGCCGGTACCAGATGCGCCTCAATGATCCGCCGGCGATCGTAGGCTGTACCGCGCGACAGCCACGGCTTCCGCAGCTCCAGCCAGGCCCGGGCGTGTTCCGCGAACATCGGTATCGTGTCGACGGGGTCCTCCGGGAGACCGAAGCGCTTGAGCTTTCGGCCCTCCGGGAAGTGGCGACGATAGTCGAACGTGCCGGCCGCGATCTCTCCATCGATCTCGCGTGCCCACTTACGGACAGCCACGCGATTTGCTGGCGTAGCCCGTAGTGTCCGAAAGCTCATCGCACGCTCTTAGGCGGCGCGGTCGTAGTAGCGCAAGAGCCCGCCCAGTCGCTCACGACACCGGACCCTGGGACCACGCGAGGGGTCGACTTCAGGCACGATCAACGCATTGCCGAGTCCCTGATGGTTCCGCTCCCCATGGTAGTGCGCCACGAACTCGTCCAGGGCGCGGAGCAGCCGGCGCTCTCCGAACAAGATGAGGCGGTCGAGACACTCTTCCCGGATCGAGCGCACGAAGCGCTCCGCGTAGGCGTTGGCATTCGGCGCTTGGACGGGTGTCAGCACGATCCGCACACCCGCGCCTTGGACGATGCGGTGGAAGCCGTCCGTCCACTTGGCGTCCCGGTCGCAGATGAGAATCCGATGACCTGCCAGGAATCCATCGACCGCATCGGTCAGGCGACGCGCGACCTGCACCATGAACCAGGCATCCGGGGTGGGTGTCGAGCCCGCCACGTGGACCCGTCGGCTTCGGAGATCGATCAGGAAGAGCGTGTAGTAGGTCACGAGCCCGCGTGGCGTCCAGACCTCGTTGGTGAAGAAGTCGGCCCCCGCGATCTCGCCCCAGTGGGCCCGCAGGAACGTCCGCCAAGACGACGGGCGGTCCGGGGCGGGCGGGATCCCGTTGGCCTTGAGCACGTTGGCGACCGTACTCCGGGCCACCCCGTGGCCCAGGTTCTTCAGCGCCCCCTGGATGCGCGTGTAGCCCCACCCCGGATTCTCCGTGGCCATGCGCAGAACGAGCGACGAGATCTCCTGCATGATCCCTGGCCGGCCTGGCCGCTTCGCCTCGAACGTCCACTTGCGCGCGATCAGCTGCCGGTGCCATCGCAGGATCGTGTCGGGGGTCACGATGGTCGCGACCTGCCTCAAGACCCGTCGGCCAAGTCGGCGACCCTTCGCCGCGAGGCGTCGGCGCTGGTCGTCGGTGAACCGGAGGCGGCGCCCTTTCACCTGCTCCTTGAGGACGCGGTTTTCCTCCACTAGGTATTCGATGACGTGTTGTTGGTGGCGGTTGATCCAACCCGCGAGGGTCACGAGCAGCCCCTGCAAGGGGTACACGTCGGCCGTCATGGGCCGATCTTACCGTGTCTCATCCCCGCCCGTGTACCGGATGGAGGTTGGGCCGAATATTCGGACACTACGGGGTCGATCCGGCCGCTCGAACGGCGCGTGCGCAGCCGGGACTCCTCTGGGGGGAGTTCGACCGCGAGGCCCAGGCCTTCGGGCTCGCCACTCCCGGCGGGATCATCACCCACACTGGCATTGCGGGTCTCACCCTCGGCGGGGGATTGGGCTGGCTGTTGCGGCGACACGGGCTCACCGCCGATAATCTCCTCTCGGCCGATGTGGTCACCGCCGACGGCGAGTTCCTACGCACCAGCGCCGGGGAGCACGCCGACCTCTTCTGGGGCCTCCGCGGGGGCGGCGGCAACTTTGGCGTGGTCACGTCCTTCGAGTATCGTCTGCATCCCGTCGGACCGATCGTCCTGGCCGGCGTGATCCTCCACCCTGCCGCGAGGGCCCGCGACGTCCTCGCCTTCTACCGCGACTACATCGCGAGCGCACCCGACGAGTTGACGACGATCGTGGTCCTCCGGATGGCACCGCCTGCCCCATTCCTCCCTCCGGGGGTGCACGGACAACCGGTCGTGGTCATCGGGGCGTGCTACGCGGGCCCCGTGGAGGAGGGCGAGCGAGCGGTGGCCCCGCTGCATCGGTTCGGCGATCCCCTGGTGGACTTGATCCGCCCGACGCCGTACGTCTCGCACCAGGGGCTGTTCGACTCCACCGCGCCCCATGGGCTCGGCTACTACTGGAAGTCAGAGTACGTGCCATCGCTCAGCGATGCCCTGATCGACACCCTCGCCGCGCACGCCTGGCGCGTCGTGACGCCGGAGTCCTACACGATCATCTTCCACCTGGGCGGCGCAGTCGGACGAGAGGACCCGGAGGGATCGGCCTTCGAGGACCGTCGGGCGGCTCATGCGGTGAACATCGACGCGGTCTGGTCGGAGCCCGCCCGGGCGCCCGCGTGCATCGCATGGACCCGGGACTTCTGGGAGGCGGTCCGTCCGTATTCCACGGGCCGCGCCTACGTGAACTTCCTGGGCGAGGAAGGGCAGGACTGGGTGCGGGGGGCCTACGGCGAGGCGAAGTACGAGCGGCTGCAGGTGCTCAAGCGCAAGTACGACCCGACGAACTTCTTCCGTCTGAACCAGAACATCCGACCGTAGATCGGGCTGCGCACCGAGAACACTTCATGCCGGGCCTCCCCTGGCGACGTGAGGACGCGAACAGCCAGCTCAGCAATCGGAGCTCCCAGGCGGTCGCATGCTCCATCGTGACGGACGTCCGCCAGGGTCTATGCATTCCATTTCTGCAATACTCGATAACGGAGGGAATGCACATGACGACCATCCGGACGGTGGACCCCGGGCGGGTCACCGGCAAGACGCGCGACATCTTCGACGCGGTGCTCCGTCGAGAGACCAAGGTGTTCGGCGCCACGACCGTCTCGAACATCTGGCGCTGCCAGGGACACGTCGCCGACTACCTGGAGGCGAACTGGGAGCGCTCGCGCGTGCTGATGCAGCGAGGCCGGTTCACCCCGCTCCAGCGCGAGCTGGTCGCCACCGCCGTCTCGGTGGCCAATGCCTGCACGTACTGAATCGACTCCCACGTGGCCGCCGTGAAGCGGCTCGGTGTCGATGAGGTCGGGGTGACGGAACTGATGGCGGTGACGGAGCACGCGCGCGCGATGTCGACGAAGGCCGCTGCGCTACTTCTTGAGTGCCTCGACGACGAGGGCGGCCTGGTGGCAGCGGTGGCCGGCGAGGCCGGGGACGAAACGGTGCGCGCGCTGCTCGCGGAGGTGCGCGCCGTGGTCCCGCCGGCCATGGGTCGGCGCGACGTGGCCGCCCTCTGGCGGATCCTCGCGCGCAATCCCCACTACCTCCGGTCGACGTGGCGGAAGGAGCAGGTCGTCATGCGGGACGGGGCGCTCACGGCCCGGGACAAGCGGCGCACGGCGCTCGGCGTGGCCATGTCCGTCCGCGGCCGCTACATGATCGAGTACCACGCGGCCGTCCTCCGCGAGGCCGGGGATGGGGAGGCCGACCTGCTCGAGATCCTGGGCGTCGTAGATCACTACACGACGCTGAATACGCTCTCCGAAGGCATGCAGATCGAATCGGACATCGTCCCGCCGGCGTAGCATCCTCCTCAGGGCTCGCGGGTGTGCGGATCGACCGACGATACGGGCACGAGGCGCGGGTCACGCCACGGTCCCGACGCGTGTCATGACGCCGATCTGCCGGAAAGGATCCTACCGTGACTGAGAGACTCACCCCAGTGGTGACGCTCGTGGTGGCTTTGACCCTTGGTGCGATCGCCACGAACACCGGGTCAGCCGAGCGCGCCACGGGCGTACGGGTGCGGGACTATGCTCCAAGAAGCCGCGACGAAGCGGCGATCGTCCGGCTGGTCCGGGCGGTCGGCGAGGGGTGGGAGCGGAAGGACGTCGAGCAGATCCTCTCCGCCTACGCGCCCGACGCGGTCCAGCGTGCATGGAACGACCCGGCGCGGATGATCGACGTCGCCGGGATCCGCGCCGAAGCGCTGGGGGCCTTTGCCGATCGGACGCTCGGTCGGGTCGAGTTCGACGACCGCATCCACCGGATCTACATCGTCAATGGATCGGCGCTCGTCGAGATCAACCAGCGATTTCACGGGTGGGGACGTGACCACTACTACCGCGATTTCTGGATGTTCGCGCGCCGCGACGGCCGATGGTGGCTCGTGCGCTACGACTACGAGCCTCAGCCGGCGTTCGACCCGCGACGCTGAGTGGACGAGGGGGGTGACGCACGCACAGGCGCCGGCGACGCCGCCAGCACGCTGGCCTGATCGGGCGCGAGGCTCAGATCCGCGTCGTCAGGTCGAGCAGCCACTCCGGCATGCGCTCGACCTTCCACGCCTCGACGACCTGGTCACCGCCCGTGAGCGCGAGCGCACCCACGGAGAGGAGCACCACCGCGATGAGCGGCCGGCCGACGGCGGCGAGCGTCGCGAGCCGCGCGCGGTGCCCGAGCACGGCACGGCGCGAGCCGTAGGCCAGGGCGAGCACCGGCACCACGGCGCCGACCTCGAACCCCAGCATGACGGTGGCGGCGCGCACCAGGTTCTCGCTGTGCGCGGCGAGAGTGACCGCGGCGGCCAGCGTCGGACCCGTGCACGGCGTCCAGACCACGCCAAGCAGCGCCCCGAGGGCGAACTGGCCCCCGAGTCCCGCGGGCAGCCGGGCCGCCAGCCGGTCGGCGCGCGTGGCGAGCGGCATCGCCAGCGCGGAGAACGCGGCCGCCAGCCGCGGCACCAACAGCACGACGCCGGCGGTCAGCATCAGGATGGCCGCCGCCGTGCGCGCCGTGGCGCGGTCGACGCCGAGGGTGAAGCCGAGCGAGGCGAAGACGAGGCCGGTGGCGGCCGAGGTGAGCACGAGCCCGGCGGCCAGGGCGAGCGGACCGTGACGGTGGTGCTGCAGGGCGCTGGCGACGACGATAGGCAGAAGTGGCAGGACGCAGGGTGAGAGCACGGACAGCGCGCCGGCGGCGAAGCTCAGCACCACGGCGCCCATGACGTGCTCTCGCCCGCCGCCTCCTAGCGCGAGGCCTCGAAGATCTTGCGCAGGGCGCCGGTCTCGGTCTCGCCGGTGGACCGCCGTCGCTCGGCCCGGCCCTTGAACGCGATGAGCGTGCTCTGTTGCGTGACCTTCCACTGGCGCAGCAGGTCCTTGCTCGAGTCGAAGTCGACCTTGAACACCTTCACCGTGGTGAACTCAGGGTCCGTCGAGAGCCTATGCACGATAGGCTCCTGCTTCTTGCAGACGGGTCACCAGGTGGCATGCACGAAGACGACGATGCTCTCGCCGGCCTCCTGCGCGGCCGCGAACGCCTTCGGGTCGAAGGGCACGACCTCGCCCGCGGGCGCGGGGACGCCGGTGCCGCCCAGCGCGACGAAGGCCAGTGAGGTGACGATGAGGGTCCGACGTTCCATGGAGAGCTCCCTTCCGGCCCCCGGACAGCGCCGTCAGTCCGGAAGGCTGGCACGATGCGTTTCTCGAGTTGTCACACCGACGTCGATCTCCTCGCGCCGGGCCATGACCTTCTCGCGCGTCGGCACCACGCCGAACATCCGCTCCCCGATGCGGTAGGCGATCCGCGGTGCGAGCCCGGGCTGTTCGATCTCCGAGATCCTGGGCATCGTACGACCTCCTGTGAGGGACGGGGAGCGCATCATGGCTCCAGTATCCGCCGGGGCGAGGCAGGAGTTGTGAACGGGATGTAAAATGCAGGGGCGCAGCAAGGTCACCGGCGGCCTGTAGTACCTGGTGCGGAGCCTCCTCCGTGATGATCCGACCGGCATCGCCCTCCGCGCCCGGGTCTACACGGGAGGCTGCCGTGACGCCGGGCCGCCTGGTGGCCGCTCGCTCAGCGCCGAGCGATCGGTGACGGCTCTCGGCGCCGCCCCGGGTGTCCGACCCGTGTCGCCCGCAAGCAGCGCGCGCAGCCGTCCGGCAAAGCTCTCGGGCAGGCTGGGCGTCGGATGAGAGCGGTAGAGGGCGGCCGCGCGGCGCAGCACCTCGAGCTTCCGAATCTCCGCGAGGACCTCCGGGAAGTGCCGCGTATGGGCGGCGTTCGTGGCGAAGAGGAGGCGTGTGGGGTCGACGCGGCCCATCCGCACTGCCGTCGCCACGCGGCGTCGGCAGCGGCAGGCGGTGGCGGGATTCGCCAGCCCGCACTTCGCGGTCATGAACGCCGTGAGGTCGGCCCGCGCGCGGGAGAGCCGCTTGCGAAATGTCGTGGGGTCGACCTCGAGGACCCGGGCGGCCTCCGGTCCGTCAAGCTCCAGGATCTCACCGAGAATGTACGCCAGCCGGTGGTCACGATCCAGACAGAGCAGCATCCCGTGCGTGCACCCGAGCTTGACCTCCTCGAGGAGGAGGCTCTCGTCGACCCCGGGCTCACCGACACGCGAGGGGTCAGCCTGCCCCTCATCGAGCTCCCGGCCGAACCGCTCGAAGGTAAGGTTCTGCGCCTCGACCCGGGAGCGGCGCGCCGTCTTGAGATAGTTGCAGGCGATTCGGTACACTCATGTTCGGAGCGCGCTCTCGCCACGGAAGGCGCCGAGGTGGATGATGACGCGGATCAGGATCTCTTGCGTCGCGTCCCGCGCGTCCTCGGGGTGCCAGAGCATCCGGAGGGCGAGGCCGTAGATCCGATCCTGGATCCGGCGGACCAGCTCGTCGAGCGCGATGGCGTCCCCCTGCCGGCGCTCGCGACCAACGCCCCGAGCGCCGGGTCGTCGACGAGGTCGGCCACGGGCTACGGCCTCTCCAGGCGCGCGCAAAGCGCCGCCAGCTCCTCCCGGAGGATCCGGGACTGCTCGGCGAGCGTCCCCTCGAGCTCTGCCAGGGGCCCCGGCGGCGGCAGAAGCACGAAGCTGTAGATCGTTCGGTTGGCCCCGGCCGGGACGAGGCGCGAGAACGCGCGCGCGACGCTTCCGTCAGGGAAGGCGAGAGTCCAGTCGATGGTCCCCCGCTCAAGCGTGGCCTCGACCCTGAGCCCGACCTCTATGGTGCCAGCGCCGGTCACGAGGGTCGCCCGGCCGTCCGTCACGGCCTTGAAGGCATGGGTCCACTCGGGCAGGCGCCGGGAGTCCGCTATGTAGCGGAAGGCGCGGTCGTACGGGGCCTGGATGGCGATGGTCTGCACGTCAAAGGTCTCCATGGTAACCCTCCTTGACCGCTTTAAGACTCGGGCGGCGAGGGAGGTGTGACCGGACTGTCAAGTGCGCCCGGCTCGGCCCTCACCGGCGAGGGGCCTCGTGACGCCGCCGGTCATTCTTGGCCGAGGTTCTATGCTATGGGTGGTGCGCCGGGGCTTCTCGGTGATGGCCACGCTGGCTCCAGACCGCTGGGTCCTGGAAGACATCGTCGCTGTCGTCCTGGGCGTGCTGGAGCGAGAGCGGGCCGCCTGCCAGCGGCGACGGCGAACATGCGTGGGAGCGGGAGGATTCGATGACGCTCGAGGAACGGCTCGCAACGATTCGGGAGCTGTCCAGGACGCGAATGCCCCCGGAGGCGCGCGCGGTGCTCCTCAGAAGCATCGACGACCTTCGCGCCTCCGGGATCATGCACGGCGTCGCCAAGGTCGGCTCGCGCGCTCCCGATTTCACGCTGCCCAATGCCGCCGGCCAGCCGGTAGGGCTCGAGCAGCTGCGGGCCCGCGGGTCCGTGGTGCTCTCCTTCTACCGCGGTCGGTGGTGACCCTACTGCAACGCAGAGCTGGACGCTCTGCAGCAGGCCCTACCGGAGATCGTCGCCGCCGGCGCCTCGCTGGTCGTGGTCTCGCCCCAGGTGGCCCGGACGCCGCGCGAGACCGCAGAACCGAAGCCGTTGACGTTCGAGGTGCTGCGCGACTTCGGCAACCGCGTGGCCGAGGCGTACGGCCTGGTGTTCACGCTGCCCGACGACGTGCGCGAAATCTACCTGAAGAACGGCATCGACCTGGCCCGCGGCAACGGCGATGGCACCTGGCGCCTGCCCATCCCGGCCCGGTTCGTGATCGACCGCGAAGGCATCATCCGGGCCGTGGACGCCGATCCCGACTACACCCGGCGGCCCGAGCCGGCGCACACGGTCGAGGTCCTCAGGCAACTGAGCCTCTCGTAGGCCTGTCTCGCGCGCCCCCGGACGGGTGCGCGTCGCCCCGGCGGGCGGGTGCCGGCCCTGGGCGCGCCTGATGGCCGCGGCCGGCGGCCGCCGGGAAGTCACACGCTTGTGACAACTCGTGCCGCGCCCCGTGGGATCCTCTGGACGGCGCGGCACTGGCGCCCGGGAGGTTGATGGTGGCGACGCTCCGGCTCCTCGCGGTGATGCTCTTCCTGATGGGCCCGGCCGCGGCGCAGACGCGGACCCCGACCGGCGCGCTTCTCTACGACATCCTCCCGTACCAGCCGACGGACCTGCAGGTCAAGGCGTACGCCGCGCTCGAGCGGAGCGGGGATCGCGGCGCGATCCCGGCGCTGATCGAGCTCCTGCGGTTCGACCTCGCCGTGCCCGCGGAACTGCCCGTGGGCGTCCTCGAGACGCTCTCCGGTCAGCGCTTCGGACCCGCGTGGCCCCGGTGGGTCGAGTGGCTCCAGAAGCAGACCGACATCACCCCGCCGCCCGAGTTCGTGGCCTGGAAGGGCCGGCTCCTGAGCCTCATCGATCCCGCGTTTCTCGAATGGTTCACGCCGGGGATTCCTGCCCGGATTCGAATGGAAGAGATCGTCTGGGGCGGGGTGGCCAAGGACGGCATCCCGGCGCTCATGAACCCGGCCCACGTGCCGGCCGCCCAGGCGGCCTATCTCACCGACGACGAGCCGGTCTTCGGGGTGACTCTGAACGGGCAGAGCCGGGCGTATCCCCACCGGATCCTGGACTGGCACGAGATGGCGAACGATGTCGTCGGCGGCGTGGCGGTCGCCCTGGCCTACTGAACGCTCTGCGGGTCGGGGACCCTCTACCAGGCGACCGCGCGGGGGACGACGTACACCTTCGGCTCCTCGGGGCTGCTCTTCCGGTCGAACAAGCTCATGTACGATCAGCAGACGAACTCCCTCTGGCACCATCTCCGGGGGGAGCCCGTGGTCGGGCCGCTCGCCCGCACCGGGGTCCGGCTGACGGTGCTGCCGGTGGTGGTCACGAGCTGGCGGGACTGGCGGACCGAGCACCCCGACACGACGGTGCTCGACATCCAGACCGGCCACGTGCGCGACTACGCGCCGGGGCGCCCGTACGGGCGCTACTTCGCCAGCCCCGACACGATGTTCCCCGTCTCGCCGCGGAGCGATCAGCTGCGGACCAAGGACCTCGTCTTCGCCGTCCGGCTCGGCACGGCCCACAAGGTCTATCCGCTCGACGCGCTCCGGCGGACCCCGGTGGTGAACGACCGCGTGGGGACGACGAACGTCGTCGTGCTGGGCACGGCGGACGCGCGCTCGGCGCGAGCGTACGAGCGCGGCACGCTGACCTTTCAGCCGGGCGCGGTACCGGGCGAGCTCGTCGAGCGGACGACGGGCGCGCGCTGGCGCGTCGAGGAAGAGCGGCTCGTCCAGCCCGCGACCGGCCGCGCCCTGCCCCGCGTCGGTGGGCACGTGGTCTACTGGTTCGGCTGGTTCGCGTTCTACCCCGATGCCGAGGTCTACCGGCCATGACACCCGCTCCCGACCCCCGCTCCGAGCGCTCGGCCGGACGGGTGAGAAGCCGGCCGCCGGCGTCTCCAAGGGGGCCACGCCGGGCCGGTCCGCGAGTCCGCCAGCGGCCATCGCGACCTGAGGGTCCACACCGTCGCCGCCGGCTCCGGCCGGCGTGCGTGGTCGAGATCGGGATCGACCGAGCGAACGATGCCCGGCGGGCGGAACACCGGCACCGGATCGAGGGCTGCGCTTGAACCGGGGTGTCCGTCACGGTAGCGTGGTCCGAGGGGACCACCAATGACCAAGGCCAGAGAGCAGTTCCAGGAGTACTACCACGCCGTTCACGCCACGGACCTCCTGAGCCCGCGTGAGAAGATGTTCATCGGCCTGGCGGTCACGCTCACGCGCACCTGCGAGCCCTGAAGCTATTCACGCCTCGCGGGCGCGAGGCAGGCGGGAGTGTCGCAGGAAACCCTGGATGCGGTGGTGGCGGTCGCGGGCGCGGTCAATGCGGGCGTTTGCCAGGCCGTGGCGGGCCGGGGGTACAAGCAGCCCGACTACCCGAAGGAGGCGGGCGCCTAGACTCATGACCGTGGACGAGTTCCTGGCTCGCTTCCCCGAGGTGCCGCGCGATCTCAGAGGCGAGCCCGTGCTCCGGGAGTACGTCGGGGCCTTCGGCGCACAGCTTCGTGTCGCCCAGAAGCCCACCCCGTGCATCGGCAAGGGCGGCGACGCCGAGCACGTCTTCTACACGCGCCTGGTGAACGATCTCGCGATCTACGGGGTCGGTCTCGCCAAGCGCGACCGGACGCTGGCGCGGCTGGAGCAGCTCCTGGGCGAGTACCGGAAGCAGCCCGCCA
>Ga0114129_10004749_pt1 | contig 19197 bp, 19 predicted proteins | sample RhiMetdeltSRZDD1_FD_80071 | JGI IMG/M metagenome (GOLD analysis project Ga0114129, IMG submission 80071) | Populus rhizosphere microbial communities from Tennessee, USA - Rhizosphere MetaG P. deltoides SRZDD1 (version 2) (version 2) | ecosystem: Host-associated > Plants > Roots > Rhizosphere >...
AAACCAGGAGATCCATGCCATCTGGTCCATTCCCACGCCCGATCCGCCCGAGGGCGAGCCGAACAGCATCGCCGCCGGATGCTTTCCGGACCAGTAGTGCGTCCACGCGAAGCCCGACTCGACCAGGCCCTTGTCGACGGCGTCGAGGATCTCGAACGCGCCTACGACGGCGCCATCCGGAAGCACTTCGACCTTCAGCCGCCCTCCGGTCATCGCGTCGACGCGCTGCGAGAACTTCAGCAGCATCTTGAACTCGTCCGCGGCCGCCGGCACCGCGGTCTGCAGCCTCATCTTGAAGCTCTGCTGCGCCCAGGTGTTCGCCGACGATGCAAACGCGATGGCTGCGATGGCGCAGCCCGCCAGAAATTTCTTCATGGTTTCCCCTCCCAAAGGTGGATCCTGCGCGGCAAGCATACCGGAAGCCCGAGGCGCGAGCGACCGTTTTGCAGCGCCGCGGCATGCTGCGTTCCGGATTCTGAGAAACTGCCGCCATGGCGCAAGCACACGACTATGTCGTGATCGGAGCGGGTTCCGCGGGCTGCGTGCTCGCGAACCGTCTCTCCGCGAGCGGCAAGCACGACGTGCTGCTGCTCGAGGCCGGGCCGCCGGATCGCTCGATCTGGATCCACCTGCCGATCGGCTACGGCAAGACGATGTTCCACCCGGTCTACAACTGGGGCTTCTACACCGACCCGGAGGCGCACATGAACGGGCGGCGCATCTACTGGCCGCGCGGCCGCGGGCTCGGCGGCTCGTCGTCGATCAACGGCCTCATCTACGTGCGCGGCCAGCCCGAGGACTACGACCGATGGGCTGCGCTCGGCAACCGCGGCTGGGGCTGGAAAGACGTGCTGCCGTATTTCGAGCGCAGCGAGACGGCGGTGTCCGACATCGCCGCGAAGCACGAGCTCGTCGAAGCGTTCATTCGCGGCGCCAACGAGCTTGGGATTCCGACCCGCGCGGATTTCAACGGCGGGCGGCAGGAAGGCGTCGGCTATTACCAGCTCTTCACGAAAAACGGATTGCGCTCGAGCAGCGCGACGGCCTATTTGCGCCCGGCGGCAAAGCGACCGAACCTGCGCGTCGAGACGAACGCGCACGCGACTCGCATCGTCTTCGACGGCGCCCGCGCCGTGGGGGTGCGGTACCGGCAGGGCGGCGTGGAGAAGGAAGTACGCGCGGCGCGCGAAGTGATTCTCAGCGCGGGCGCGCTGCAGAGCCCGCAGCTGCTGCAACTCTCGGGTGTCGGCGCCGCTGCGCTGCTGCAATCGTTCGGCATACCGGTGGTGCGAGACCTTCCCGGCGTCGGTGAGAATCTGCAGGATCACCTGCAACTGCGCGTGATGTACAAGTGTACGAAGCCGATCACCACGAACGACGATCTGGCGAGCGCGTGGCGCAGCGTGAAAATCGGCGCGCAGTGGATCTTCGCGCGCACCGGGCCACTCGCGATCGGGATCAACCAGGGCGCCCTGTTCACGAAGGTGCTGCCGGAATCGAGCACGCCGGACGTGCAGTTCCACTTCGCGACGCTCTCGGCCGACCTCGCAGGCGCGAAGCCTCATCCGTGGCCCGGCTTCACGATGTCGGTGTGCCAGCTTCGGCCAGAGTCGCGCGGCACCGTGCGGATCCGCTCGACCGATCCGCTCGAAGCGCCTTCGATGCGGCCGAACTACCTGGCTACGGAACTGGACCGGCGCTGCGCGCTCGCCGGCGTCCGGCTGGCGCGCTCGCTGGCCGGTACGAATTCGATGCAGCCCTACGTTGCCGAGGAATATCGCCCCGGTCCGGCCGCGGAGAGCGACGACGAGCTGCTGGAATTCGCGCGCAATTTCGGCGCGACGATCTTCCACCCGTCCGGCACCTGCAAGATGGGCAGCGATCCGATGGCGGTAGTGGACGACCAGTTACGCGTGCGAGGCGTCGACAACCTGCGCGTCGTCGACTGCTCGATCCTGCCGACGCTCGTCTCGGGAAACACGCATGCGCCGGTGGTGATGATCGCGGAGAAGGCTTCGGATATGATTCTCGAAGGGTGAAAGCTCACGCGTTCTCGATCCGAAGGATCCCTTGCATGCCGTCGTTCCTGAAACTGTGCGCCGGCTTTGCGCTCGCGCTCGCTGCCGGCGCCGCAGCCGCGCAGACCTGGCCGGCGAAGCCGGTTCGCATCATGGTCGGTGCTTCGCCCGGCGGGGGCACCGATATCATCGCGCGCCTGCTCGGCGAGAAGCTCGCCGAGACATTCAAGCAGCAGTTCGTCGTCGAGAATCGGCCGGGCGCTTCCAATACCATCGCCGCCGACGTCACCGCCCGCGCAGCAACCGATGGCACGACGCTGCTTCTCGCTACGAACACCGCGCAGGCGATCGCGCCGCATCTGCTCAAGCTCGGCTACGACCCGCTGAAGGACCTCGCGCCCGTATCGCTCATCATCGTCGTGCCGAACGTGATCGTGATGAACAACGCGGTTCCCGCGGGCAGCGTCAGGGAGCTCGTGACGCTGATGAAGGCGCGACCCGACTCGTTCTCGTTCGGCTCCTCCGGCACCGGCAGCACGCAGCACCTCGCGGGCGAGGCATTCAAGCTCGCGACCGGCACGGTCGCGACGCACGTCCCCTACAAGGGTTCGAGCCAGGCGCTCGCGGATCTGATCGGCGGCCAGATCCAGCTCAACTTCGATACCACCTCCTCGGCGATGAGCTTCATCAAGAGCGGCAAGGTCAAGGTTCTCGCGGTGATGACCCCGAAACGTTCGGCCGAGCTGCCGGACGTGCCGACGCTCGCGGAAGCCGGCTATCCGGGTGTCGAAATGAGTACCTGGTACGGCATGTACACGACCGCAGGAACGCCGAAGCCGATTATCGAGCGCCTGCACGCCGAGCTGGCGCGAATCGTGAAGCTGCCCGACGTGCAGGCCCGCCTCGCAGCACTCGGCGGCGAGATCGCTGCACTCACCACGGACCAGTTCGCCGCTTTCGCGCGCGCCGAGCACGAGCGCGCCGGCAAGCTGATCCGTGACGCAAAAGTGAAGATCGACTGATGGACGAGCGGCCGACCATCGCGCTTTTCGCAGGCGATCCGGCCGGCATCGGCCCGGAGATCGTTGCGAAGTTGCTGGCGGAGCCGGCGACTGCGCGTAGCGCCGACGTGCTCCTCATCGCGAGCCGCGCGACCCTGGACGCGCCCCCCGGCACGACTTGGGTCGAATGGGACGCACTCGACGCCCCTGGATTTCCGCGCCGCGTGGCCGGGCCTGACAATGGACGGTTCATGCTCCAGGGACTGCGCAAGGGCGTCGATCTCGTGCGCTCCGGCAACGCCGACGCGCTCTGCTTCGCGCCGCTGAACAAGGGCGCCCTTCGCGCAGGCGGGATGGGGCATCCCGATGAGATGCATTGGTTCGCCGAAGTGCTCGCTTGGACCGGGCCCTGCGTCGAGTTCAACGTGCTCGAGGACCTCTGGACATCGCGCATCACCTCGCACGTCCCGCTGAAAGACGTCGCGTCACTGCTGACGGTCGAAGGCGTCGCGCAGGGCATCGGGCTCCTTTACCGCGCACTGCAGGGCGCGGGGAAGGCGTCGCCGCGTCTCGCGGTCTGCGGCTTGAACCCGCACAACGGCGACGGCGGCAATTTCGGACGCGAGGAGATCGATGTCATCACGCCCGCGGTCGAGCTCGCCGCGCGGCGTGGATGGCGCAGCGACGGTCCGTTTCCCGCCGATACCATCTTCGTTCGTGCGCGCGGCGGCGCGTACGACAGCATCGTCACGATGTACCACGATCAGGGTCAGATCGCGATGAAGCTGATGGGCTTCGAGCGCGGCGTCACCGTGCAGGGCGGCCTGCCCATTCCGATTACGACGCCGGCGCACGGCACGGCCTACGACATCGCCGGGCTCGGCAAGGCGAATATCGGCGCAATGCGCAACGCGTTCGCGCTCGCGGTTCGTATGGGTGCGGCCCACCGGAATTCGGCGGTTCACGTCGATGACGGCGTAAACTCGCGCACCGGGGGCACCCAGTAGCGCTCGAACCAGCCTCATTCTAGGGAGCACAACCATGAAAAAACTCGCTGCTTTCGTCCTAGCGTTGTTCGCTGTCTTCGCCGTACCGGCGTTCGCACAGTCCGCGGATGAGGCCGCCGTCGGCCGCCAGATGGACGCGCTGTCGAAGGCCATCACCACCGTGGACAAGGCGCAGCTCGAGAACCTCGCGTGGCCCGAGCTGAGCTACGGTCACTCGAGCGGACGGATCGAGAACCGCGCGCAATATGTCGAAGCGCTCGTTACCAAGAAGAGCATCGTCTCGAAGATCGACCTGTCGAAGGTGACGACGAGCGTCGTGGGCGATCTGGCGCTCGTCCGCGGCCACATGTCGCTGATTTCCGAAAGCACCGGCAAGCCCGTGCCGACCGAGCTCGAGTTCCTGATGATCTGGCAGAAGCGCGGCGGCGACTGGAAGCTCCTCGCCCGCCAGGCGTACAAGATCTAACGCGTCATTCGAACGCTTGCTGTACCGCCCGCATCCAGTGCGCGCGCTCGGATTCGGACAGGAGGCTCGCGGCGAATCCGTTCATCGCGAAGCGCTCGATGTCATCGCTCGAGTATCCCATGTCGAACGCGGCGTGCAGATATTCGTCGGTGAGGCTGGCACCGAACAGGATCGGATCGTCGGAGTTCAAAGTGAGATTGCAGCCTGCGTCCGCCAATCGTTTGATCGGATGACTGGCGTAGTCGGTCGCGGCCCCCAGCAGGATATTGCTGGTCGGGCAGACGTGAAACCAGATGCCGCTCGCAGCGAGCTCGCGCAGCAGCGCTGGATCCTTGGTCGCGCCGACGCCGTGCGAAAGATGCGTGGCCCCTAATTTCTCGAGCGCATCGCGCACGATCTCTGGGCCACCGAGTTCACCTGCATGGACTTTCAGACGCAAGCCCATCGGTCTTGCGTCGCGGTAAAGCTCGGCGAACACCGAGTCGACTCCGAAGCGATCGTCGCTCATCACGTCCAGGCCTGCCACGAGTCGGGTCCCGTCCGGCCTGCTGATTTCCATCGCTTGCCGGGCGAGTGCGGCCTGCTCGTTGGCTTCACGGGCGCGATTGAGGCCGATGATCAGGAGGCAAACGATCGCGCACTCGCGTTCCGCACGGAGCATTCCGCGCTGCACGGCCGCGAGAACCTGCGCGGCGCTCAGGCCCCGGGCCATGTGGAAGGGCAGGTACAGGATCGGCTCGGCGTATCGCACGTTCTCGTGCGCGAGGCTCTCGAGCAGCTCGAACATGTGCCGTTCGATGCGTTCCTCGGTACCCGACGCGGGAATCAGGTACTCGCGGAAGATTTCGCGGAATTCCTCGAAGCTGGCAAAGGGCTTGCCGAGCCACGGCGGCGACTCCAGCAGGCGAGCTTGGGGGTTGAACTCGCGCACCGTGGACCAGCGCAGCGCGCCTTCGAGATGAAGATGCAGCTCCGCCTTGGGCATTCTGCGGATGCGGTCAGCGAGTTCGGCGGGCGCCATGGAACCGAGAGTTGGCGTACAGTCTAACCATGCCAGGCGACCACAGCATCACCGCGCACTACAGTCGAGGCAACCTGCTTGAGCGCCTCAACGCGGCGTTGCGGGACGATGGCGCCGATCCATTCCGGCCGGACGTGGATGCGCTTGCGCCCTACGACCAGTTTCACGGCCGCGGCCTGGAAGCGACGCAGGAAATGGCCGAGTCGCTCGCAATCGCCGCTACGGATCACATTCTCGATCTCGGCAGCGGCATCGGCGGGCCGGCGCGCTACCTCGCACGTCGCTCCGGCTGCCGCGTCACGGGGATCGACCTGACCCCCGAGTTCTGCGCAGTGGCGCGCCATCTGACCCGCTTGCTGCAATTGGAGGACACGGTCGCGTTCGAACTCGGCAATGCGCTCGCCATGCCGTTTGCCGACGCGACCTTCGACGGCGCCTACTCGATGAATGTGTCGATGAACATCGCCGACAAGGCGGGCCTGTATCGCGAAATCCACCGGGTATTGAAGCCTGGCGCTTGGCTGATGCTGTCGGAGATTGCGAGAGGCACCGGCCCTGAAGTCGACTATCCGACGCCCTGGGCGAGGACTGCAGAAGCCAGTTTCCTGGCGACACCCGAAGAAACGGTCCACTCGCTAGGGCGGGCGGGATTCGAGGTGATGCACCACCGTGATACGCGTGAGCAGACGCTCGCGTTTGGTGCGCGCAGCAGGGCGTTGGTCGAGCGCGGCGAAAAGCCGCCGCACCGCGCGGTGCAACTTATTCATGGCGAGATCGCGCCGCAAGCAATGGCGAATACCGCACGCGGACTCGCCGAGCAGCGCATCGTACCGATCGAAATCCTCAGCAGGAAACGCTAAAGCTGGATCACGAGGTTGTCATCATTGGCGCCGGTGCCGCCGGTCTTGCCGCCGCTGCAGAGATCGTGCGCGCCGGCAGGCAGGTACTGATCCTGGAAGCGCGCGGGCGCGTCGGCGGGCGCTGCTGGACGCGGCGGCTGCCGGGCATCAGCACGCCGATCGAGCTCGGCGCCGAGTTCATCCATGGCCGCCCGGACGTCACCCTTCGGCTGCTGCAGAAGGCAGGCCTTGCGCCGGTCGATTCGGTCCGCAAGTCGCGCGCTGCAGAGGACGGCAAGCTCGTGCCGATCAACGCGTTCGCCGAGGCACAGCGTGCGGTGCGCGACGCGGTGGTGCACAAGGATGTTTCTTTCGCGACCTTCCTCGCGCGACGGCGGATGCGTGCGCGTACGCGCACGTTCGCCAAGCTGATGGTGCAGGGCTTTGATGCCGCGGACCCGGCGCGCGTGAGCGCACGCTCGATCGTCGAGGAATGGGGAAGCGGCACCTCGATGGGCGCATCGCAGCCGCGCCCGGCAGGCGGCTACGGGCCGCTGCTGGAAGGACTCGCCGCCGAAGCGCTTGGCGACGGCGCACGACTGCGGTTGGAGGCCGTCGTGCGCGAGATCCGCTGGCGGCGCGGAACGGTGGAGATCGAGAGCGACTTTCTCGGCAAGCGCTTCGTCGAGCGGGCGCGACAAGCGATCGTCACGCTGCCGCTCGGCGTGCTGCAAGCGGGCACTGTGCGCTTCCGCCCGCCGTTGCGCGACAAGCGCAGCGCGCTCGAGCGACTTGGCTCCGGGCCGGTCATCAAGGCAGCGCTATGGTTCGAGCGTGCGTTTTGGGAAGAACGCTCGCCCGGAACTGCTTTTTTTCACGCGCCGCGCTCGGCGTTTCCGACGTTCTGGACGCCGTTGCCCGCGCGAGTGCCGCTGCTGATCGCCTGGGCCGGCGGTCCGAAGGCCGAGCGCCTCCCTCGCCTCGCCGACGAAAATCTGATCGAGCAAGCGCTGCGCGGAGCGCGCGCCGTGTTCGGAAGGATCCCGCCATTGGCGGCGGCGCTGGTACACGACTGGCGGCGCGATCCTTTCGCTCGCGGTGCCTACAGCTACGTGCTCGTTGATGGAGAGGGCGCGCGCGAGAAGTTGGCCGAGAGCGTCGCCGATACGCTGTATTTTGCCGGCGAGGCGACCGACACCGCCGGCGAAGCCGGAACCGTCGCGGGCGCGTTGCAAAGCGGTGTGCGTGCCGCGCGGCAGCTTCTCGAGGCGACATAGGTGGTTCCTCCTACCACAGCGAGGGGATTCCTCCTATCCCATCGCCACTCCTGTTCGTTTAGCGGCAGGTTGTAGCGAGGCATCTACTCGCACATCAGAACGCAGTGACTATACGGGCGCCGCGTTCGCACTCACACTCACGTCCCATATGACATCCGTACCGGTCGAGTTGAACTTCCTGCGGGGGCAGGGTCCGGTAAAAAAGGAAAATTTAGAGATTAACCACGCCAAGCATCGCCGGACCAGGATCTCGTGATTGCGAGGCATTTAGGGGAATCAAAGTGAAACTGCGCAAACTTGCACTACTTCCCGCTGCCGCGGTTGCGATCGCGTTTGGTACACCTGCAATCGCGAACTCATTAACGTTTCAAAATGTGACTTTCGAGACCCAGGCAGTGGACGCCGATACGCTGCAACTTTCGATCTTGAATGCCACGAATGCGACTGGCGACTGGACGGGTGTCGACTTTCTGAAGGCGTTTGAGATTAAGGACATCGGCAACATCACCTTCGCTCAAGTAGTAAGCGGACCGGGCAATTGGACCGCCGACGTCAATCACGGTCTGAACGCCAGCCTCGGATGCAATAGCGGGGGTACAAATGGCAGCTGTTTCGTCGTCAATCCAGTGATCGCACTGACCGACTCCATGATCTGGAATATCGATCTTCAGGGTACGGACTTGCACTTTGACTCGCCGCATTTGAAGGTTCAGTTCCTCACTGGTGCCAACGCCACCGACAAGACCGGCAGCCTGTTGTCACAAGCTATTCCCGGCATTCCCGCCATCCCCGAGCCAGAGACCTACGCGATGATGCTCGCGGGCCTCGGTCTGTTGGGCTTCGTGGCGCGGCGGCGCCGGCAATTTCTGGGTGGGAACCTCGTTCCTGCCTGATTGAGTCCTGGATAGCAGACAAACGCCGCGAATAACGCGGCGTTTTTTTTTGTCCAGCGGCAGGGTATTTCACCTACGGTATCCGGGACTAACCTCTCATCACGTGGCGCCTTCGTGCGCCAGCGCACAGAAAGCACTGGAGACAACAGGCACAATCTGTGCTGCCAGGTGATTTATTTCACGCGGGCACCACCAAATTGGGTTTAGCATCGGACTTTAGAACCTCCTGCGGGGCAGGGTCCGGTAAAAAGAGGAAAGTTGAAAGGTTAGCTAAAGCAGGCATCGTAAACCACGCCAAGCATCGCCGGATCAGGAATCTCGTGATTGCGAGGCATCTAGGGGACTCAAAATGAAACTACGCAAATTCGTACTACTTCCCGCTGCTGCGGTTGCGATCGCTTTTGGTACATCCGCAATCGCGAACTCGCTAACCTTTCAAGGTGTGACTTTCGAGACGCAGGCAGTGGACGCCGATACGCTGCAGCTTTCCATCTTGAATGCCACGAGTGCGACTGGCGACTGGACGGGTGTCGACTTTCTGAAGGCGTTTGAGATTAAGGACATCGGCACCGTCACCTTCGCTCAAGTAGTAAGCGGACCGGGCAGTTGGACCGCCGACGTCAATCACGGTCTGAACGCCAACCTTGGATGCCAGAGCGGTAATACGAATGGCAGCTGTTTCGTCGTCAATCCGGTGATCGCGCTGACCGATTCCATGATTTGGAATATCGATCTTCAGGGCACGGACTTGCACTTTGACTCTCCGCATTTGAAGGTTCAGTTCCTCACTGGTGCCAGCGCCACCGATAAGACAGGCAGCCTGTTGTCACAAGCTATTCCTGGCGTTCCTGCCATTCCCGAGCCCGAGACCTACGCGATGATGCTCGCGGGCCTCGGCCTGTTGGGCTTCGTAGCGCGGCGGCGCCGGCAAGGCCTTGGTGGGAACCTCGTTCCTGCCTGATTGAGTCCTAGGTAGCAGAAAAACGCCGCGAACAACGCGGCGTTTTTTTTGTACAGGCGGGCGCTTCTCCTTGATGTAGCGGGATAGCTACTCGCATATCGACATGCGGTGACTAGACGGGCGCCCGCTTCGCACAGCAGACTCCGCGCCCAATGACCGGGCTCGAACAATTCCGCGTGCCGTCGACCGCGGTTATAGAACCAGCGGAGCGTAGAGGAAAAGCTGAATTCTAAGCGGTAGGACATTCCTCCTACGTTAGCCGGGACTAAGATCTCTTTAAATGGTGCCCTTCGGGGTTCATACTATGGACAGTTCCACCTTATGCGCTCCCATGTGACGTAATTCACGCAGGGCGCGACTAAATGGGCTTAGAGTTGGACTTGTTGGACTTTACGTGGGAAACAGGACTAGGGGACTCAAAATGAAACTACGCAAACTCGTACTACTTCCCGCTGCGGCGGCTGCGATCGCGTTTGGTACATCCGCAATCGCGAACTCGCTAACCTTTCAAGGTGTGACTTTCGAGACTCAGGCAGTGGACGCCGATACGCTGCAGCTTTCCATCTTGAATGCCACGAGTGCGACTGGCGACTGGACGGGTGTCGACTTTCTGAAGGCGTTTGAGATTAAGGACATCGGCAACATCACCTTCGCTCAAGTAGTAAGCGGACCGGGTAATTGGACCGCCGACGTCAATCACGGTCTGAACGCCAACCTTGGATGCCAGAGCGGTAATACGAATGGCAGCTGTTTCGTCGTCAATCCAGTGATCGGACTGACCGATTCCATGATTTGGAATATCGATCTTCAGGGTACGGGCTTGAACTTTGACGCTCCGCATTTGAAGGTTCAGTTCCTGACCGGTGCCAACGCCACCGATAAGACAGGCAGCCTGTTGTCACAAGCTATTCCTGGCGTTCCTGCCATTCCCGAGCCCGAGACCTACGCGATGATGCTCGCCGGCCTCGGCCTGTTGGGCTTCGTGGCGCGGCGGCGCCGGCAAGGCCTTGGTGGGAACCTCGTTCCTGCCTGATTGAGTCCTAGGTAGCAGAAAAACGCCGCGAACAACGCGGCGTTTTTTTTGTTCAACGCGTGCGTACCACGCGTTAGCAAGGCCCTGGTGGCGATTAGAAGAACTCGGCACGAGTCGAGCAGCCTGCCCTGGCGGGATGGTCGTGGGATCGTCTTCAACCCCCTCTAATGCGGGGGGCTCGAGCAATGCCGCGTGCGGTTGACCGCGGTTATAGAACGCCAGACGAGCGTAGAGGAAAGCTGCATTCTAAGCGGGTAGGATATTCCTCCTATGCATACCCGGGACCAACATCTCATCAAATGAGGCCTTTTGGGGCTCATACTGTGTGGACAGTTCCACCTTATCTGCGCTCTATGTGACTTATTTCACTAAGGCGCAGCTAAATTGGCCTTACGATTCGACTTACTTAAGAACAGAAGAGCTGGACGAGCTTTAGCATCGGTATAGGTCAAGTACTTCCGGTCGGGGGCAGGGTCCCGTAAGAGGAACTTGAGAGGTTAACCACGCCAAGCATCGCCGGATTGGGAATCTCGGGATTGCGAGGCATTTAGGGGGATCAAAGTGAAATTGCGCAAACTTGCACTTGCACCAATAGCAGCGGCGATGGCGTTCAGTATTCCCGCCGTGGCGGTGGCGGATACTGTGTATACCCTCGCCGCCCCAAATACTGCGCTCAGTTCTTATCCTGCACCGTACGGGACCGCGACAGTGCATTTGGTCGACAGCGACACTGCCAACATCAGTTTCGCCGCAGCTCTAACCGGTATATACCAGTATTCGTTCGGAGGAAACAGCGCGGTTGACGTCAACGTAAATGCCACGTCTTGGCTGGTTAGCAATCTCGCGTGGAATGGGGTCGGCCCGGTTTCCGGCAGTGGCTCTCAGAACGTGAGTAGCTTTGGTACCTTCAACCAAACGTTTGACAGCTTTGACGGCTTCTCGCATCGGTCTACTCAAGTCAGTTTTACGCTAGACGGTGGTGCTGGTACTAACTGGCTGTCATCGGACGACGTGCTGACAGCGAACGCGTCTGGGTATACGGTTGCGATGCATGGGTTTGCATGTCTCGCCGCCTCGTGCACAGGCGCCGTTGTTACTGGTTATGCAGGCAACGGCACCACCCCCCCGATTCCCGAGCCCGAGACCTACGCGATGATGCTCGCGGGCCTCGGTCTGTTGGGCTTCGTGGCGCGTCGGCGCCGGCAAGGCCACGGGAACCTCGTTCCTGCCTGATTGAGTCCTAGGTAACGGAAAAACGCCGCGAACAACGCGGCGTTTTTTTTTTCCACCAACGCGTGCGCACCGCGCGTCAGAAAGGCGCATCGCCGGCGATCGTCGTGCGATGCATATGCCGGCGCACCGAGAAATCGTAGTCCGCGAGCGCGTAGTGCATGGTGCCGCGGTTGTCCCAGAAGACCATGTCGTTCACGCGCCACTTGTGGCGGTAGATGAATTCCGGCCGCGTCGAGTGGCGGAACAAGAAATCCAAGATCGGCTGGCTTTCCTCGCGCGGCATGCCGACGATGCCGGTCGTGAAGCCCGGGTTCACGTAAAGCGCTTTCTTTCCGGTCACCGGATGCGTGCGCACCATGGGATGCTCGACCGAAGGCGTCTTGGCGCGCTGCTCGGCGGTGAGTGGCGGGCGCTCCTTGAGATGCGCGAAGTACGTGTCGTACGCGTGGCTGTAGTCGTGGATCGCCTTCAAGCCGCCGAGAAACGCCTGCATCACGCCCGAGAGCGATTCGTACGCGTGGACCATGTTCGCCCACATCGTGTCGCCGCCGATCTCCGGCATCTCGCGGCAGAGCAGCAGCGAGCCGAGCGATGGCTTCTTCATGTACGACAGATCCGAATGCCAGTACTGCCCAGCGTACACCGCGCCCTTGAGCTTACCTTCTTCTTTGACATTGGAGACAACGAAGATCTCGGGGTGATCCGGCAGGTTGAATTCGCCGACGACGTGCGATTCCAGCGGCCCGAACTGCCGGCTGAATGCGATATGCTGCTCCGGGGTGAGGTCTGCGTCGCGAAAGAGCAGGATGCCGCGCTCTCCGAGCGCCTGGTGCAGCAAGCGCACCGTTTCGGGCGCGAGCGGACGAGTGAGGTCGAGTCCGGTAACCTCGGCGCCGCAGGCCCGGGACAGCGGCCGAATCGTTGGCTTCATGACTGGAGGCGACGCATGAGATGGCTAAGCATAGCGCTCGCGGTGTTTTTCGTGTGCGGCGCCGCGCATGCGCAGTATCCGGCCAAGCCGGTGCGCATGATCGTCGCGTTCACGGCCGGTAGCGAGACCGACTATCTCGCCCGCATCGTCAGCCAGAAGCTCTCCGAGCAGTGGGGCCACCAGGTGGTGGTGGAGAATCGCCCGGGCGCCGGTGGCGTGCTGGCGAGCAGCACAGTGGTTGCGGCGCCCGCCGACGGCTACACGCTGCTTACGCACTCGATGGCGCACGCGATCTCGCCTGCGGTGCATCCGAAGCTGCCGTACGACGTGCGCGATCTCGTGGGGGTGTCGCAGATCGCCGGCGTTCCGAATGTGCTCGTGGTGGCGCCGAACCAGGCAATGACGAGCGTTGCAGAGCTCGTTGCGCTCGCCCGGCAGCGGCCGGGACAGCTCACGTTCGGTTCCGCGGGGATCGGCAGCGGCATGCACATCAACGGCGAGCAATTCCGCCTCGCGGCCGACATCCAGGTAGTGCATGTCGCCTACAAGGGCGGTCCCGAAGCGCTGACGGACCTGCTGGGCGGGCGAATCTCGTTTGTCTTTTCGCCGGTCGGGCTCGCGCTGCCGCTGGTCAAGGACCGCAAGCTGCTGGCGCTTGGAGTCACGCCGGCCGCGCGCTCCGCCGTGCTTCCCGATGTGCCGACGATTGCAGAGGCGGGCGTTCCCGGTTTCGAGTTCGATACGTGGTACGGAATCTTCGCCCCGGCCGCGACACCGCGCAATATCGTGACCCAGATTTCGTCGGACATCGCCCGCGCGCTGACTCTCCAGGAGGTGCGGGAACGATTCGCGGTGCGTGGTGCAGTGCCCAAGCCGTCCACGCCCGAAGCATTCGACAGCTTCGTGCGCGCCGAGATGGACAAGCTCGCGAAGGTCATCAAAGCGGCCGGCGTCAAGGCGAACTAGGCATGAGCATGACCGTATGGATTGTGCTGGCCGTGGCGGCCTTCGTGGTGCTGGCCTATTTCGTCGTCATGCGCGTGTTCTTTCAGCGCAGCCGCGAGGCGGACAAGAAAGTCGACTACTCGAAAATCCGCCCGTGGAAGGACGACGAGGATTAGCCGTTCACCCAGGCATTTCCGGGGATCCGGATCAAGCGGTCCGCAGCCGCCGGGCCCCAGCTGCCCGCGGGATAGAAATGCGGCGGCGAGCGCTTTCGCAGCAATGGGGTGTACAGGCGCCACGCGGCTTCGGTCTCGTCGGCGTGCACGAACAGCGTCTGGTCGCCCTGCAATACTTCCAGCAGCAAGGTTTCGTAGCCGGCCGACAGGGCGCCGAACGCCTCCGCATAGCGGAATTCCATGTGCTGGGTCTGCAGCGTGAAATGCTCGCCGGGTGATTTCACTTCGAAGGACAGATCGAACCCCTCGTCCGGCTGCAACGTGATCACCAGCGCATTGGTGCGCGCATTGGTGCTCAAGGCACGCCCGTCCGTGGCCGGGAAAAGAGCCACCGGCGGACTGCGGAAATGGATCGCGATCTGCGTGCGCCGCTGCGGCAGCCGCTTGCCCGTGCGCAGGTAGAACGGTACCCCCTGCCAGCGCCAGTTCTCGATCTGCAGCCGCAGGGCAACGAACGTCTCGATGGCGGAGCTCGGCGCGACGCCCGACTCGTCACGGTAGCCGGCCAATCTTTTTCCATTCTGCCTGCCCGGCGCGTATTGGCCGAACACCACGTCCGCGTTGCGAATCGGCGCGACCGAGCGCAGCACCTTGATCTTTTCGAAGCGGATGCTGTCGGCTTCGAACGCGGCCGGCACTTCCATCGCGGTCAGCGTCAGCAGCTGGGTGAGATGGTTCTGCGCGATGTCGCGCAGCGCGCCCGTCTGCTCGTAGTAGCCGCCGCGGCCCTCGATGCCAAGCGCTTCCGCGACGGTGATCTGCACGCTCCTGATGTGATCGCGATTCCATGCCGACTCGAACAGCGCGTTGCCGAAGCGGAACGCGAGCAGGTTCTGCACGGTTTCCTTGCCCAGGTAGTGGTCGATCCGGTACACCTGCGTTTCGTCGAAATGCCGGTGCACCAGCGCGTTCAGGCGCCTTGCCGACGCCAGATCGTGTCCGAAAGGCTTTTCGATGACGAGTCGCGTCCAGCCTTTGCTTCGATGCAGACCCGCTTCGGCGAGCGCCTCGATGGTGCCGCTAAAGGCGCCGGGCGGCAGCGCCAGGTACAGGATCCGGTTGCCCTGCATCCCGCGGCGACGCTCGATGCCGGCGATGCGTGCGGCGAGCGCCTGGTAGTCCGCGGCATTGCCTGCGTCGGCCGGCTGATAGTGCACGCAGGCGTCGCACCAGTTGCGGCTGCCTTGCTTAGCCAGCAATCCCGCATCCGCTAGTGCACTGCGAGCCCACTTGCGGAATTGGGCCTCCGTCAGCGTCCGGTCCCGTGCAACCGCCAGGATCGCATGCTTGCCGGGCAGCAGCTTGTTGTGCGCAAGATAAAACAGCGCCGGCAGCAGCTTGCGGCGCATCAGATCGCCCGTGCCGCCGAAAATCACGAAGACGCAGGAACCGGATCTCATCCGATCACGTCTCCGGAGGTGTCCTCCAGGACGTGCTCCTACGCAGGCCTCAGGCCGAGAATCTGCCGCGCTTCGCTCGCCGTCGCCGGCCGGCGGCCGTAGCGCTCGCAGTGATCGACGACCTTCTTCACGAGCTCGGCGTTGCTCGCCGCGAGCCGGTCGGACTCGATCTTCAGGTTGTCCTCGAGCCCGGTGCGGACGTGCCCGCCCGCTTCCAGGCACCATTTGTTGACTTCCCACTGGAAGCGTCCGGTGCCCGCTGCGACCCAGGTGGCGCGCGGCAGCACTTCCTTCATTTCAGAGCGCAGGAAATCGAAGATCGATTTGCGCGCCGGCATCGCGTTGGTGATTCCCATCACGAACTGCACGTGCGGCGGGTCCTTCAGCAGGCCTTTCTTCACCAGGGTGGCCGCGTTATAGAGCATCGCGAGGTCGAACACTTCGACCTCGGGCTTGATGTCGTTCTCCAGCATCGCTTTCGCCAGGCCCTCGACGAAGTCCGGAGGATTTTCGTAGATCGCGGTCGGGAAGTTCACCGAGCCGGTGGCGAGCGACGCCATGTCAGGCTTGAGGTAGAGCATCGCGCCGCGCTTCGCCTGCTCGCGGCCGCGGCCGCCGGTGGAAAACTGCACGATCATGCCCGGGCAATGCTTGCGCACGCCTTCCTGCACGCGGCCGTACATCTCCGGGTCGGAGCCCGGAGACTCATCCGGATTGCGAACGTGGATGTGGACGAGCGCGGCGCCGGCTTCGAACGCCTGCTGCGTGGACTCGACCTGTTCTGCGGGCGTGACCGGGACCGCCGGGTTGTCTTTTTTCTTCGGCACGGCGCCAGTGATCGCGACGGTGATGATGACGGGTTCGGACATTGGGGACCGCCAGCTTCTCGGAAAGTGAAAGGACCAGTGTCATTATTGCCACCATTTCCCCGGCCGTGCAATGATGCATCGCCCGGCGGTGGCGCCTATGCGAAAAGAGAGCCTGACCTACGAAGACGTGCTGCGGATCGTGCAGCTGGTCAAATCGACCCGCTTCTCCGAGTTTCGTCTCAAGGTCGGCGAGATCGAGGTGCAGCTGAAGCGCAGGAACGGCGCTTCCGCAGATGCGAGCGCGCCGCCTGTGGCTGCCGCGAGTGCAGCGATTGCGCCGTCATCGTCCAGCGTACCCGGGCGAACGTTCGCGCCGGATGCGCGCCTCGTCCGCTCGCCGATGGTCGGCACGTTCTACCGCGCGCCCGGGCCCGACGCCGAGCCGTTCGTCGAAGTCGGGCGGCACGTCGAGCCCGACACGACCGTGTGCATCATCGAGGTGATGAAGCTGATGAACTCGATCGCGGCGGAGACTCGTGGCGTCGTGGCCGAAATCCTGGTTGCGAACGGGGCGCATGTCGAATATGGCGAGGTGCTGATGGTAATCGGTCCGGACCCGGAGGACGGATGAAGCCGAAGGCGAGCGCGAGATCGAAGCGTTTCGACTTCATCGACGTGACGCTGCGAGATGCGCACCAGTGCCTGTGGTCGACGCGCATGACGACCGCGATGATGACGCCGATCCTGGGAGCGATCGATCGGGCCGGCTATGCCTACATCAATATCCTCGGCGGCGCGGTATTCGACGTCTGCGTGCGCTATCTGCACGAGAACCCGTGGGACCGCGTGCGGCTGCTGTGCGAGCGGCTCGAGACGCCGTGCGATGCGCTGACGCGCGGGCAGAGCCTGTACACGTTCGAGCTTTTCCCCGACGACATCGTCGAGCTCAATTCGCAGGTGTTCGCCCGGCTCGGCGTCGAGGTGCTCACCGTCTATGACGCGCTGAACGACAACCGCAACATCGCCTCGTCGGTGCGCTCGGGCCATGCCGCCGGCATGAAGGTCAACACGATGATGACCTACACGCTGAGCCCGGTTCACACGGACGCGTATTACGTCGCGCGTACCAGGGAACTGGTGCAGCTGAGGGCGGACTTCATCTCGATCAAGGACCCGACCGGCCTGCTGACGCCGGAGCGCGGTCGGACGCTTTTTCCGGCGGTGGTGAAGGCGGCGGGCGGCGTGCCGCTGAAGCTGCATTCGCACTGCCAGTCGGGACTTGCGCCCGAGGTATACGAGATTGCGATGCAGAGCGGCTTTCGCTACGGATATACCGCGAGCGAGCCGCTTGGCAACGGCGCGTCGCTGCCCGCAACCGAGGACATCGGCGCGCGTGCGCGCAGGCTCGGCTTCCGCACTTCGCTCGATGCCGCGGCGCTGAAGGAGATTGCCGGCTACTTTACCTGCGTCGCCGAACGCGAGGGCAAGCCGCTCGGCCGCGTCGCCGCGTACGACCCGGCGCTCTACGAGCATCAGATTCCCGGCGGCATGATCTCGAACCTGCGCACCCAATTGCAGACGATGCAGATGGAGCATCGCCTGCCCGAGATCCTCGAGGAGGTTCCGCGCGTGCGCCGCGACCTCGGCTACCCGATCGCCGTCAGCCCGTTCGCGCAGTACATCGTCACGCAGGCCACGTTGAACGTGGTGCAGGGCGAGCGCTACAAGACGATCCCGGACGAGATCCGCAAGTACGCAATGGGCTACTACGGGCGGCTCGCCGCGCAGCCGTCGGACGAATTCCTCGAGCGCGCCGGCATCCAGCCCGGCGATCTTGTGACCGAGCGGCCCGGCGAGCACATCGAACCCTGGATTCCGCGGCTGCGCAAGACGCTCGGCGCATCGGTTCCGGACGAGGATCTGCTGCTCGCCGCGTTCTACGACAAGCCGCTGCTCGAGCCGCTGAAGAAGCGCGCTCCGCAGTACGAGTACCGCACCACGCCGCTCCACGAACTGATCCGCTTCTTCGGCTCGCGCGACGACATCGAGTACGCGCATGTGCGTTTTGCGGGCACCGAGATGACGTTCTCGGCATAGAGCGCAATCCCGTGGAGATCCGCCTCGATGAGAAAGTTGCGCTCGTCACCGGCGCGGCGCGCGGCGTCGGCGCCCAGATTGCGGCGCGGCTCGCCGAGCAGGGGGCGATCGTCTACGCCGCGGACATCAGCGAGGGCGCGGCATTGCGGATGGACGTGCGGGACCGCGCCGCCGTGCGGGCCGCGATCGAACGAATCGTGCGGGACCACGGCGGTCTCGACATCCTGGTCAACAACGCAGGCCTGCTTGCCGCAGGCCCGTCCGAGCAGACCAGCGGCGAAGAATGGGACCGGCTCATAGCGGTGAATCTGACCGGCGTCTTCAACTGCGTGCAGGCCGCCATTCCGGCAATGCGCACGCGGGCCGGCGCATCGATCCTCAACATCGCCTCGGTTTCGGCCGAGAAGGGCGGCGGGGCGATCGGCAACGTGTGGTACGGCGCCACCAAGGCCGGCGTCGTCGCGATGACGAAAGGTCTCGGCCGCGATCTCGCGCAGTTCGGGATTCGCGTCAACGCGATCTCGCCCGCGGTGCTCGAGACCGACATGGTGCGCGACCGGCTGACTGCGGAGATGCGGCAGCGGCTGCTCGCACGGTTTCCGCTCGGCAGATTCGCCGCGCTCGACGATGTCGCGCTGCTCGCGGTATTTCTCGTCTCCGACGTTGCGGGCTTCATCACCGGGGAAACCATCGCGGTCGACGGCGGTTTCCTGCGCACGTGAGCACGAGCGCCTGAGCGCGAATCCAGCTTCAGGTCGTGATGGGCCCCTTGCCGACGCGCGGGAACGGCCGGCCGCCATCGCTGATGCCAATTGCGACGACGACTTCGCGCCTCCTGTGCGCGTCTGCCAGACGTAGGGAGCAATCGAGTTTTCGCTTCGCAGTGGTCTTCGTCGAGCCCGGTTTTGCGATGCTGCCCATCACGCAACGGACAGTAGGCTATCCTCCGCCCGGTGCATTCGTTCTCGCCCGAGACGCTCGTCCTCGCGGGCCTCGTTGCCCTCGCCGCGGGCGTGATTCGCGGCATCAC
>Ga0114129_10004750_pt1 | contig 19194 bp, 14 predicted proteins | sample RhiMetdeltSRZDD1_FD_80071 | JGI IMG/M metagenome (GOLD analysis project Ga0114129, IMG submission 80071) | Populus rhizosphere microbial communities from Tennessee, USA - Rhizosphere MetaG P. deltoides SRZDD1 (version 2) (version 2) | ecosystem: Host-associated > Plants > Roots > Rhizosphere >...
ACTGCACCGGCTGCCACCCGCCGGGGTACATCCTGCAGTTCCGGTTCGACGAAACGGGCTGGAGCAAGGTGATCGACCTGATGAAGGTCGTGGCAGGCACGGGCGTCTATCCCGGGCCCAACGCGCCAGTGAACGGGATCATGCACCGCAACCAGAAGGAGCTGGCTGCGTATCTCTCGCGCGCGCGCGGACCCGGCGAGACGTCAATGAAGATCCCGGCGCGGGCGCGCCCGACAGGTGAGGCGGCGCGCGCCGTGTGGAAGATCTACGACCTGCCGCTCAACCCGGACGTCGGCGTCGGCGTCAAATACAACGACAACGACGGCCTCAGCAACTGGGCGCTCGGCCAGCCGTCGAAGCTCGCCGAGCTGCCGCATGACGGCAGTATGGGGCTGGACGGCAATCTGTACTACACCGTCAACAACCCGAACACGCTCTTCACCATCGGCAAGGTCAACACCAGGACCGGGGAAGTCACTCACTTCAAAGTGGACGCGCGGGATGGAAACGCGGCAACTTCTCACGGCCTGGCGCGCGACGCGCAGGGGAACTTCTGGTTCGACATCAACCCGGGCCGCCGCGGCCTTGGCAAGCTCGATCCAAAGGCCGGCAAGATCACCGTCTACCAGACGCCGGCCGACATGACGCCGGTTGGCGGCGCCGTGACGATCGACGTCGACGGCCAGGGGAAGATCTGGGCGTCGACGCCAGAGGGCGCGGTACGGTTCGATCCGGTGACGGAGAAGTTCACCGCCTACCGGTCGGTGACGTCGAAGAGCCCGAAAGGGACGATCGGGACCTACGGCGCGGCGGGCGACCGCGACGGCAACGGCTGGTGGGCGCAGATGGCGATCGACACGATCGGCCACGCGAACGTGAAGACCGGCGAGGTCTCCGAGATCAAGCTCGCGCCGATCAAGGCCGAGATGGAGCGCTTCGCGGCGGATCGCGCGTTCTACGAGAGCTTCGGCGACGCTGGTTTCAGCGTGCCGATTCCATGGTCGCCCGGGCCGCGCCGCATGGGGACGGACAAGAACGCGGACGTCCTGTGGGTCGGCAACTCCTGGGGCGCGTCGCTCACCCGCATCGACACCAGGACCAAAGAGACGAAAATCATTCCGCTGCCGAACCCGGCGCTGCAGGCGTATCACATCCATGTCGACAGCCGGCACAATGCGTGGGGGAACCTCTGGACCGCCGATCAGATCTTCAGGTACGACCCGGCGGCGAACCGGTTCACGATGTTCGACATTCCGGTGCATGGCACCGAGTCGCGGCACATCTCGCTCCTCGAGCAGAACGGCCAGCTGCACGTCGTCATCCCGGTCTACCGGACGAATCAGATGGCGGTGATGACGGTCCGCAGCGAGGCGGATCTGCGGGCGCAGCGGTAAGGGGTGTGTGAACTATGGCCTCAGCAATGACGTTCCGCATTTCGACGCACATCGTCGCTGGTTGTCTGGCGGCCCTGGTGCTCGCGGGGAGCCTGGCGTCCGAACGGTCGGCGGCACAGGGCACCGCGGTGACTGCGCTGACGGGTGTCCGCATCATCGACGGCACCGGGGGGCCGCCAATCGAGCGCGGGACCGTCGTCATCAGCAACGGCCGCATTACGGCCGCTGGCGCCTCGGTCCAGATTCCCGCCGGCGCAACCAGCATCGACCTGACGGGCAAGACCGTGATGCCCGGAATGATCAACGCGCACGCTCACGTCCAGCATCAAACCAAGACGATGGCGATGCGTGACGATCTGATCCGGCGGTTGCGCCTGTATGCCTCCTACGGCATAACGACCGCCGTCAGCCTCGGACAAACGTCGGCCGAGGAGCAAGCCGAGGTCATCAAGCTGCGGGACGAACAGGATCGGATCACGCTCGATCGGGCGCGGGTGTACACCTCCGGTCCGAGCGTCCGCAACCAGAAAACGCCCGACGAAGTGCGCCAGACCGTCAATCGTCTTGCGGACGAGAAAGTCGATCGCATCAAGACGCACGTCGCGAACAACATGACGCCCGACACCTATGCCGCGCTGATCGATCAGGCGCACAAACGCGGTCTGTCCGTGGCGGCCCACATCTTCTTCCTCAAAGAAGCGGAGATGATGCTGGAGCGGGGCGTCGATGTCATTGCTCACAGCGTTCGCGATCAGGACGTGCCCAAGACATTTGTCGACGCCATGAAGCGCCGGAACGTCGGGTACATTCCGACGCTGACGCGTGATGTATCGCTCATCGTTTACGAAACGACGCCGGCGTTCTTCACCGATCCGTTCTTCCTGCGTGGCATCTCGGTGTACGGCGAGCAGGTCAAGATGGTGAGCGACCCCGGATACCAGCAGAAGATGCGGGAAAACCCACAAACGCAGGTCGTCAAGCAGGCGCTCGCACAGGGAACGCGGAACCTGAAGATACTGTCTGACGCGGGTGTGAGGATCGCGCTCGGGACCGACAGTGGCACAGACGAGGGACGGTGGCAGGGCTATTTCGAGCAGGTCGAGCTCGAGATGATGGCGAAGGCCGGCATGACGCCGATGCAGGTGATCGTCGCCGCCACGGGCGCAGCGGCGCAGGTCTCGAAGCTGGATCACGTCGGGACGATTGCGCCTGGCAAGGCGGCCGACCTGCTCGTGCTCGACGCCAATCCGTTGCAGGACATTCGCAACACGCGGCAGATTCACTCGGTGTGGCTCTCGGGCCGGCGAATGGAGACGAGCGGGACGAACTAAGGCGCACTTCAGATGAACGTAGTGTCCGCCTTCAGGCGGACCCGGCCAGTCCGGCTAAAGCCGGACACTACGTACTCTTGAAAGCCCGCTTTAGGGTCTCAGCACATACTCCGGCGCCGTAGTGTTCGTCCCCTTGTGACAGCAGTCGCCCAGGAAGTTCGGCCGATAGGGGTTGCTGAGGCTGTTGTTGCCGGGCGGCAGCGTACCGGTTTTCGCCCGATCGTTGATTCGGGCGAGCACACGGTCGCGAGCCTGTTCCGCCTGGCGGAGTAAGCGATCGACGTCCCATCCGACGAGCGCGCCCTTCCAGTAGACGACTCTTCCCGCAATCAGCACGTCGCGGACATGCCGCGGGTTCATCATGGTCACGATCGTGCCCGGCACGTTGTTCATCGGCCAGGTGTTGATGTTGCGCGCGTCGAGCACAACGATGTCGGCTTCCTTGCCGGGAGTGAGTGTCCCGACTTTGTCCAGGATCCGGTTCGCGGCGGCGCCCGCAATCGTCGCCATCTCGACGACCTGGCGGGACGTGACCAGTTGAGGGACCGGCACGTTCCCGGGGTTGCTTTCGCGGAAGGCGAGGTCGTTGGCCAGCGCGCGCTGCAGGCAATAGGCGCCCCGCATCAGCGAGAACGGGTCGGTCGTCATGTTCGTCTCGACGTCGGGGCTCAGGCTGGGCAGGATCCCGTGATTGAGCGCCAGCTGAAACGGCGGCATCCCGTGGCGCATCTGCATCTCGATCAGGTTGGCGATCGAGATGTGGGCGCCGCGGTCGCGCACGATTTCCCAGGCCTTGGGCTGCTCCTGCCACCGGGTGGCGTGGATGAATGTGACGTCGGACCAGTCCGTACCGTTCCGCGTGTCGGCCGCTGCGGCGATGATCCCCGTTGGATTGCCGACCACATGGTTGTGCAGCGACGCACCGAACGACCGGGCCAGCTGCCAGCCTGTGTACGGCGCACCTTGAAACGCCGGCCCCGCGCCGCCTCCGAAGCCGAGCGTCACCAGCTGGTCTCTCGAGCTGAAGTAAGTTCTGGCGAGGCGCCCGATCCCTTTCGTCGTGTCACCAAGCGCCCCGGGGAACTCGTACGGTTCGCCCTCGGTACTCCGATCGGCTCCGGCGCTGTACGCGAACACCATGCGACGGCCCGAGTCCATCAGCCCCTTGATGAGGGCATCGGTGTGGGCCGGCGTGTGGCTTGACTGCGAGGTGTCGGTTCCACAGGTGACGCCCTCGGTAATCTGGCCGAGACAGGCGATGAGCTCCGCGATGTAGCAGTCTTCCGGGTCATAGGGCGCCCGTCCGAGGTCCCAGACGATGTGGCTCGGGTTTCCCGCGTCAGTGATCCGCCCCGCAGTCCAGATGCCCTGCACTACTGATCCATAGCTTTCGAGCGGCCACGCGCCCGCGAGCAGGCCGTCGGGAATCACGCTGCGTTGAATGGCCTCGTATTGGTGATTGTGGGTGGTGATGAAGCCAGGCATCACAATCGTGCCCGCGCAGTCGACGACCTCGGCGTCGCCGGCGGAAATCGCCGGCGCGATCCGGGCGATGGTCTTTCCATCGATCAGAACGTCGGCCTTCTCGAAGTCGCCGACCGCCGGATCGAGGCTGAGCACGACGCCTCCCCGCAGCAGGATGCGACGCTTCCGGGCATCGCCAATCAAGCCCTGCAGATCGGCGGCGCTGCGGCATGCGGCCGCGCCAAGCGTGGTGCCGGCGAGCCCGGCGGCGCCTGTCCGCAGAAAACCTCGTCGGGAGAATCCGTCGCTGCGCATCATCGACTCCTTTCTTCGAAACGGGCGAGCGCAAAGAGCGGATTGGTTGCACCGTCTTCGCCGACCTGCCGGGCAAGCTTCTCTCCGAGGGCGGGTCCCATCTTGTACCCATGACCGCTTCCGCCGCCCGCGATCCAGACGTCAGGCATTGCGGGATGACGGTCGACGATGAATTGGCCGTCGGGGCTTTCTTCGTACTGGCACACCTCGGCCCCGAGGATCGGTGCGTCCTTCAATGCGGGGAAGCGAGTGCTGACGAACCTGCGGAGGGTACTGCCGGCGTCGCGGGACGGTGTCCGGTCTCCGTCCGTGGGATCGAACTCGTCGCCTCGCGCGTCGTCAGCGACTTTAAACCCGCGGTGGAGATTCCCGGGGATGCCGTAGATGAAACGGCCGCTGATATCGACCCAGACCGGAAGACGAGGCTCGACGAACCGTTCGTCACCCGCGGGAGTGCCGAAGTAGAGCACCTCCTGCCGGGTCGATCGCACGCGCCAGCCAATCACGTCCGGGAAGAGCCGGCCAAGCCAGGGTCCGCACGCGAACACGTAGCGATCCGCGGCCAGCGTGCTGCCGTCGCTGAGCCGCACGTCCGGCCGCCGGCCGTCCGCTCGGACCGACGCGACCGCAGCCTGACGGTAGGTTCCCCCAATCCGCACGAGTTCGCGTGCAACGGCGTCGCACGCGTGCCTGGCGAGGAGATAGCCGCCTTCATGTTCGAGGTAGATTTTCATGACGCCGTCGAACTGGATTTGCGGCCATCGCTTCGCGGCGACGGCCGGCTCCATCTCTTCGTATTCGAGTTGAAGGTCGCGCAGGAATGGCAGTGAATCCCGCGTATAGCTGTCGTCCGCGCCCGTGAGCCACAATACGCCGGTCCGCTTGTAGAACTGCTCACCGGGATCCCACTCGCTCCACAGCGTCAGCGCCCTGGCCGCCATTTCGACGTTGTGCCGGGCCGGTCCGTAGATCGTCCGGATGACTCGTGTTTCTCCGCCGGAGCTGGCTCGGGCATTTCCCGGCCCCCAGGCGTCAACCAGCGTGACCTCCGCGCCCGCACGTCGAAGGTGCAGGGCCGTCCATCCGCCGAAGGCGCCTGCACCAACGACAGCGACGCGGAGCGGCATGGCGTGATAATAAGGCCTGCCTCGCCGAAGCTCCGTCCGGTTCCGGGGAGCGAAGGCGGGCTGGAACCCATGAACGTGATGAAAGCGGTGGTCGTTCTGCTCTTCGTCCCGATCGCAGCGCTGGCTCAGAGTGGCGCGAGCTGGTCGCTGAAAGGCTCCATGCCATTCGAGCGGGGCGAAATCGCCGTCGCCGCAGTGAACGGAAAGATCTACGTCATTTCTGGCTCGTCGTCCGGCCTTCAGGCCAACGCACTCAATCAGGAATATGACCCCGCTGCCGGGACATGGCGAGACTTGGCGCAGATGCCCGCGGTGGCGTCGCATGCCGGTGCGGCGGCGCTGAACGGGAAGATATATGTCGTCGGTGGGTTCGTCGCAAACGTCCACGTGGGCGCCATGAACCGCGTCTTCGAATACGATCCGGCGGCCGATCGCTGGCGCGCCCTCGCGCCGCTTGCGGCCCCCCGCGGCTCACCCGGCGTTGTGGCGGTGAATGGGAAGATACACGCCATCGGCGGGCGCGATCCGGAGCGTAAGACAGTGACCACACACGAAATCTACGACCCGGCGACCAACACCTGGAGCATGGCCGCGCCGCTCCCCGGGGCGCGCGATCATCTCGGCATTGCCGTCGCGGCCGGCCGTATCCATGTCTTCGGAGGACGCACGGACGCGACCGTTGACAATACGGCGCGCCACGACGTGTACGATCCGGCGACCAACACGTGGAGCTCGGCGGCGCCGCTCACGACGGCACGCAGCGCGGGCGCGACGTTTGCGCTCGACGGTCGCATCGTCTACGCAGGCGGGGAATGCAAGGACGCCGGCGCGAGCGTGACCTTCACCGAAGTCGAGGCCTACGATCCGAAGACGAACCAGTGGATGACATTGCCACCGCTGCAGCCCGGCCGGCATGCGGCGGCGGCCGTGGCCGTAGGAGCGGAGGCCTACCTCCTTGGCGGCAATATGGGCTGTGGCGGCATGAGACCGTCGAAAGAAATACTGGCCTTTCGCATGCGATGACACTCCACACTTGCTTCCGCCTTCGGGTTGCCCTGGCCACAATCGCCGCTGTCGGTGCGCTTCACTCGAACGTGTTTGCCGCCGTGGATGTACCGGTCCTTGCGCCCGGCCTCTACACGCGGACGCTGGACCGTGACGGCGGGCCGTCGATTGGCTACGCGATCTCAGTGCCGCCTGGCTATGACCGCACCACGCCGGTGCCGCTCGTGCTTGCACTGCACTTTGGCGTGCAGGGCGGCCCGAGCCTCTACGCTGGCCGTGATGTGCTGCGAATTCTGATAGGTCCGGCTCTTGCGGAGTTTGGCGCGGTGATGGTTGCTCCCGACGCGCTCGACGGCGGGCCCTGGGACACACGCCAGAACGAGGAAGCGGTTGTCTGGCTGCTCGACTCGGTGATGCGCAGCTACCGCATCGATCCCGGGAAGGTGATCGTCACTGGGTTCAGCATGGGAGGCGCCGGAACGTGGCATTTTGCCGGCAAGTACCCGGAGCGGTTTGCCGCGGCCGTACCGGTGGCGGGCCGGCCCCCGGCCCCCGCTGGGAACTGGCGCGTGCCCGTATTCGCCGTGCATTCACGCAGCGATCGCGTCGTCCCGATTGGCCCGACCGAGAAGCGGATCGACGAACTGAAGCGCGCGGGGGTGAAGGCCGAGCTCATCGCGCTCGACCGGCCTACGCATTTCCAGACCGGTGCGCATACAGAAGGCCTCAGACAAGCGGTGCCGTGGCTTCGCCAGGTCTTGAAGCGCTGAAGGCGGAGCTCGAGCGCTTCGGCGAGGCAAACGACGCCTCGACGACTGAGCGCCCCCGGCGCATGCTGAACATCACCCGCGATACCGGCGAATTCCTGGCCGTGCTCGTACGGGCGATGGCCGCGCGGCGGGTGCTGGAGATCGGCACGTCCAACGGGTACTCCACGCTCTGGCTTGCGGAAGCTGCAGGGGGAATCGGCGGCTCGGTCACAACCGTTGAATCTGCCGAATACAAGTCGGGGCTCGCCTCCGCCACCTTCGCGCGGTCCGGGCTCTCGCCGTTCATTACCCTGATTCACGACGACGGCGGTCAGCTTCTGCAGCGCAGTGAGCCGAGCGCCTATGACTTGATCTTTCTGGATTCCGAGCGCCGGGAGTACCCGGGCTGGTGGCCTGAGTTGCGTCGCGTGCTGCGCCGTGGAGGATTGTTGATCGTGGACAACGCCGTGTCCCACGTGAACGAGCTGGCTCCCTTCGTCACGGTGGTGAGGGCCGATCCCCAGTTCGAGACGTGCCTCGTTCCAGTTGGCAACGGGGAGTTTCTTGCCGTGAAGACACCATGACCGCAACGTTTGACAACTTCATCGACGGCCGGTGGAAATCTTCCAGGACCGGCCAGACGTTCGAGAACGAAAACCCGGCCTTCAGGAGTACCAACCTGGGCTTCTTCCAATCGTCGAACCCTGACGACATCAACGAGGCGCTCGGCGCCGCCGAGACCGCCTTCCGCGCATGGCGCCGCACGCCCGTGCCGGAGCGGCAGCAGTATGTGTCGGAGTTCCTCAGACTGTTGAAAGCGTCACGCGAGGAGCTGGCTCGCATCGTCACGCTGGAAAACGGCAAGACGATTCGCGAATCGCGCGCCGAAGTGGACTCGGCGCTGGTCGAGGGAACCTATCACCTGAACCAGACGTCGGCGTTCTATGGACACACCGGACCGGGCGCGCCTGGCGACATCACGACATGGGTGCAGTATCAACCGCTGGGCGTGGTCGGCGTGATCAGTCCGTGGAACTTTCCGATGAACGTGATGTGCCGCAAGACGCTGCCGGCACTGCTGACGGGAAACACCGTGGTGTTCAAGCCGGCATCGTTCACGCCGTGGTCGGGAGTGTTTATGGCCGGCCTGTTCGAGCGCGCCGGCCTGCCGAAGGGCGTGTTCAACTGCGTCAGCGGGCTGGGTTCGTCGGTCGGAAATCGCATCGTCGAGGACCCGCGCGTGCGTGCGATCTCGTTCACCGGATCGACCGAAGTCGGCAGGAAGATCCAGGCGAAGGCCGCCGCCAACCTGACCCGCACGCAGCTCGAGCTGGGCGGCAAGAACGCGTTGATCGTCATGGACGACGCCGATCTCGGGGCGGCGCTGGAGGCCGCCGTCACCGCGGGCTTCGCCAATGCAGGTCAGTGGTGCACTTCCACCAGCCGCATCCTCTTGCAGCGCTCCATTGCCCGATCATTCCTGGACACTCTGACGGCGCGCTGCGAGGCGATGACCGTCGGTGACGGACTCCTCGAAACGACCGTCATGGGGCCGGTCGCCGGCCCGCAGCAATACGAGGACATTCGTTCGGCGATCTGCAGGGCCCAGACAGATGGTGCGCAGATGATCGCGGGAGGCGATGCCGGTGTGCCGCAGGACGGCTATTTCATCCGTCCGACTGTTTTCACCGGCGTGCGGCCCGACATGGAAATCTTCCGCGAAGAGATCTTCGGTCCGGTGCTCGCCGTCTCCGAATTCGAGTCTCTCGACGAGGCGCTCGAGATGGCGAACAACTCGATCTACGGTTTGTCGTCGGCGATCTACACCTCAGACCTGCGGACGGCGAAGCGCTACATCGACGGCATCGAAGCCGGTCTGGCGCATGTCAATGTGCACACCGGCTACAAGGAACCTTCGATGCCGTTCGGCGGCGTCAAGCAGTCGGGCGCCGGCCTGCCTGAGAACAGCGAAAGCGGACTCGAAGCGTTTGTCGATCGAAAAGCGGTGTACCTGCGCGGCTAGATCGGCTGCGCCGCCTTCAGTGGCGTGCTCTGTCCGGTTACAGCCGCGAGGTTCGCCCGCAGCGTCGCGGCGTCGACTTCCTTTTCCCATCGCGCGACGACCAGCGTGGCCACCCCATTGCTGATGACATTGACCGTCGCCCGGCACATGCTCATGAACCGATCGACGCCCAGGATGATGGCCATGCCGGCCACGGGAATCGACGGAATCACCATCAGCGTCGCGACCAGAGCGATGAAGGACGCGCCCTGCACGCCGCTGGCGCCTTTGTGGGTCAACGCGGCGACGGCAAACAGTGTGAGGTAGTCCGTCAGCGTCAGCGGGATATTCGTGGCCTGAGCGACGAACACCGCTGCCAGCGCCATGTAAATACAACTGCCATCCGGGTTGAAGGTATAGCCGGTGGGCGTCACCAGGCCGACCAGGGTCTTCGAGCAGCCGAGGCGCTCCAGCTTGCGCATCAGCGACGGCAACACCGGGTCGGAGGAGCTCAGCGACAACGTCAGGATGATCTCCTCCCTGATGTACTTCAGGAACGTGAAGACATTGAACCCCGCGACAAAAGAGATGGCGCCGAGCACGACCGCGACAAAGAGGGCGGAGATGATCCAGAGGGTGCCGATCAACACCGCCAGCGGTCCAAGGGAACTGAGGCCGAATCGGCCAACCGTGAACGCCATCGCGCCAAACGCCCCGATTGGAGCGGCCCGCATGACGATGTTGACGACGCCGAAGACCGCCTGCGTCAACCCGTCGAGCATATCCAGCAGCGGCTTGACCCGCGGCCCGAGCGACGCAAGCGCGAATCCGAACAGCACCGAGACGAAGATCACGCTGAGGATGCTTCCGCCCGCGAATGCACCGATCACGGAGCTCGGAATGATATTGAGGAGGAATTCAGTGACCGATTGCGCCTTCGCGGCGCCGGCGTAGTTGGCGACCGCGCTCGCGTCGAGCGATGCCGGATCGACGTTGAACCCGGCGCCCGGCTGGATGACGGCGCCGGCGACGAGGCCGAGGATCAGCGCCAGGCTGGTCGCGACTTCGAAATAGATCAGCGCCTTCCCGCCGACGCGGCCGACCTTCTTCATGCTCTCCATGCCGGCGATGCCGGCCGCAATCGTGCAGAAGACGACCAGGCTGATGACCATCGTGATGAGGCGGATGAAGGCGTCGCCGAGCGGCCTCATCGCCTCCCCCGTACTCGGCGAGACAACCCCGAGGACGATGGCTAGGGCGACCCCGATGAGGACCTGTCCCCACAAAGTCCGATAGAACGGCTTCCGTCGAGCGCGGGCGCGTGGATCTGTGGCGGCAGTGGGTTCCATAGGGACGAGATACTACACCTGATCCGAACCTGCTGCGCGTGATAGCGTATGGCGCCTGGAGGAGCGTGAGTCTATGGCTAATCTCGGATACATCGGTCTTGGCGCCATGGGTAGCCGTATGGCGAACCGATTGCTCGACAAAGGACACACCGTCACTGGATACAACCGGACGCGCTCCAAGGCGCAGTGGTTGATCGACCGCGGCATGAAGTGGGGAGACTCGCCCAGGGCGGTCGCGCAGGCGGCGGACGTGCTCTTTGTGATGGTCACCGACTCAAAGGCGCTCGAAGGAGTGTCCGACGGTGCCGATGGGTTTCTCGCTGGCATCGGCAAGGGCAAGGTCGTCGTCGACATGAGTACGGTGAGCCCGGCCGTCAGCCGTGCCGTGGCCGAGAAGGTGCGAGAAAAGGGCGCCGACATGGTCGACTCGCCTGTGTCGGGCAGCGTGGCAACGCTCGACGCCGGCAAGCTGAGCGTGATGGTCGGCGGCCAGCGCGCGACCTTCGATCGGATCAAGCCGATTCTCGAGGACATCGGGCCCAAGGTCACCCACGTCGGCGACAACGGCCTGGCGTTGTCGCTCAAGATCGCTCATAACCTCAGCCTGGCCGTGCAGATGCTCGCGTTCAGCGAGGGCGTGCTGCTGGCGGAGAAGAGCGGCATCTCGCGTGATGTTGCCGTCGACGTGCTCACACACAGCGTCATCGGCTCGCCCATGGTGCAGTATCGCGGCCCCTTTGTCCTCAAGATGCCCGACGAAGTCTGGTTCGACGTCAACATGATGCAGAAGGACATGATGCTGGCGCTCGAAATGGGCCGGCGGCTCGATGTGCCGTTGCCGACGACTGCCGTCACCAACGAATACCTCACGGCAGCGCGCGGCATGGGCCTGGCGAAGTACGATTTCGCCGTGCTCTTCAAAGTGCTGGCCCAGATGTCCGGGGTCAAGAGCTAAGTACTACGTACTATCGAAAAGCGTCTCCTCGAAGCACATCGCTGGCCTGGGCCCGTTCGATGTACTGCCGCACGTCGGCCGGGAGCAGGAGGCGTTGCTTCTCGAGCTTCTGCGCGGCCCTCGTCACAGCCGCCACGTATCCCTCGTGATTCGTGTAGCGCTCCTCGAGTGACAGGCGCGGGTCGCCCGCCGCCATCCGCTCGGCCCTGGTCGTCTTGAAGGCGATGTGCTGGCCGTTGGCTTCGCAGCCGTCGTTTCCCCCGAAGTCGGCGCGACGCAGCGCCCACCCGGTCGTGGTCGCGATCGGTGCTTCCACCGGTGGCAGGCGGACGCCGGCCACCTCGTTGCCGTCGCGGTCTACCCTCGACACGAAGATGGGATACGCGGCCCGGCCGGCGAGCGACGCCGGATAGTTCGAGACGATACCCTTGTCGAGCGTCGCCCCGAAGTCGAGGTCGTACCGCGTCGTGATCACTCCGGCATATGTCACACCCGGAATGGAGGGCCAGCCGAGCGCCTCCTGCGGCACGACACCGGTCTGATGCCCGGGGCGCGTGACCGCCGCCACCATCGTGTGATCAGCGCGACGAGGCACCTGGCTCGGAGGCGGTGCGGTCCCCTGCGTCACCCATTGGTCGAGCGCTTGGAGCAGTGCACGCAGCGCCGGAAACGGGCTCGTCGGGTTGAGAAACTGCTGGCACGTCCCCTTGCTGGTCACGTTCCCGACGCCGTGCGACAGGCCGGAGATCAGGAAGAAACGGACGCTGTCGGGATCAGGCAAATCGTTCCCGCGCGTGTCCGTGTGCAGGAGCGACCCCGCCTTCACCCAGTATTCGTTCGAGGAGTTGGCGTCGAACGCCTTCGGGCAGGTGTTGCTCGCCGCGCACCGGGCAATGCGGCCTCCCGTGCGGCCGCTCAGGTGATCCGTGAGTACCGGATACGCGAAGGGGAAGATCCCTTCCGGATACAGGTGATTCTGGCGGTTCCGCTCGGTCCGACCGGTCTGCGCAAAGCGATAGTTGATCTGGTTGCCGCTGCCGCCTCCTGTCCACTTGAGCATGCCGTCGATGACGCGGCCGCGGCGCTCGTCCTCGTTGAAGCCGAGCGCCAGGAAATCGTTCAGCGCGCGCGTCGGCTGCGAGATCGAGAAGGTGTAGACGTAGCGGATGTCGCCCGCCAGCGGATTGGGAGTACCGGACGTATCTTTCACGGCGTGCCGCAGGAACGAGATGAAATCGCGCGTCGCCGCGAGGCCGACGGCGGTCACCAGAGGATCCTTCGCCGTGTAGGTGAATTCGTAAATGTAGCTCTGATTGAAGGGCGTGCCTGCGGGCAGCAGACGAATGCCTTTTTCGTCTACGTACTCCCAACCGTTCGCTGGAACGGTCACCGGCCGGTCGTCCAGGCGTGCGCGCACGGTCAGCGTCGCCTTCGACTTCTCGAGCGTCGCGGCCGGATACGTCAAATCGTAGCGAACGCTCTTGGCGTCGTCGAAGACGATGTACTCGTACGACGGACCGGTGATGCTCGATCCATCGCGGTTCTTCGCCACCGGCACGCGTATCGTCATCCCGTCGTTCTCGCGCCCGGCGCCGAAATCCCACCCGTTGCCGACGACGGTGTAGCCGAGGTTCATGACGAAACCGTTACCGGCATGCGCCGCCGTCGAGGGATTGTTGGTGGTCGGCGCGTCGTTCAGCGCTGCTATTCGCATGTCGCCGCGGTTGTTGAAGTCGAGGATGGCCTTATGGCTGCCCTTCCTGAGATCGATGGGTTTGAGGATGAAGACGTCCATCGAGTACTCGACCTTGCCCCTGGCGTTTCGCGGTGCGAGCTGGAGATCGGTGATGACGGCGTTGCGCGGGTCGGCGGGATCGAGCTCGCCGTAGGCGGTGCCGCGCAGCTTTTCGTACTGCCCAACGCTTCCGTTCGAGCCGAACGTTCGTCCGTCGAACGTCGGCGACTCGGACCGGGCCGGGTCGATCACAATGCGAGTGATCTGCGCCTCGGCGGTGGCAGTAAGAAGGGTGACCGCGCCGAGAAGAATCGCGACACGCGAGTGACGCCGGCTTCGCCAGTTCCCGTGCATGAGTCTCCCGCACGCCTGCCCGGAGCGACCGCGTCGGGCGGTCCTTCCGGTCGGCAATTGGGCAATTAGACTCCAGGACCGGCCGAAGGTGGTAGCCGGATTGTGTTTTGCGCCTTCATCGGGTTGAATCATCCAGAACGTGATGGATCGCCGGACCTTTCTTACGGCCGTGTCCGCCGCCGGCGCGGCTTCGGCGTTCATGCGGACAATGGCACAGACGCCTCGCCTGGTTACCCTCACTGAATGGATGAACGCGCCGCGCGAGGTCCGAGCGCAGGGCCTGCAGGCGGCGCTGGAGTTCATCCGCGCCACCGATCCCGCGATTCACGCATGGGTTCAGGTCCTGCCGCAGACGCCGACGGGCGACGGCCCGCTGGCCGGCATTCCCTTCGGGGCCAAGGACATCATGGAAACGCGGGGCCTTTCCACCGAATATGGCTCGCCCATCTACAAGGGCCACATCGGCACCGCCGACGCGGCCATCGTGCGCGACCTGCGCGCACGCGGCGCCGTGCTGATGGGGAAGACGCACACCACGGCGTTCGCGTACCGCGAGCCCGCCCCAACCGTCAACCCGAGGAATCACGAACACACGCCCGGCGGCAGCTCCAGCGGTTCGGCGGCGGCCGTCGCCGCGGGCATGGTGCCGTTTGCGCTCGGCACGCAAACGATGGGATCGGTACTGCGGCCGGCGTCGTATTGCGGTGTGACCGGATTCAAGGGGACGTACGGGCTGGTGTCGCTCGAAGGTGTGCTTCCGTTTGCCGGGAGCCTGGACACGCTTGGGTACTTCACGCACACGCCAGCCGACATGCTCGCGCTGTGGGAAGCGATGGGTCACTCCGTCGGCCAGCCGGAGGATGTCGCGATCGGCGCACCAGATCCAATCCCCCAGGTCGAGGCACCGATGACGGCCGCGTTTCAGAACGCGCTGGCGACGTTGCGCCGCGGCGGCGTCGCCATACGATCGGTCGATATCGCCGGTATGCTGGCCGAGCTGCATGACGCGGCGAACACCGTCGAGTTCTACGAAGGTGCGCGGTTTCACGAGCAGCGCTACCGGGAATTTGGGACCAGGCTCGCGCACATGGGCGAGCTGGTGCGCGAAGGACTCACGATTCCGGTCGAGCGCTATGACGCGGCGAGGCGGCGCATCGCGGAGGCGAGGAACCGCGTTGCTGAGATCTACAAGGCGACCCCGGTGATCCTCGTGCCCGCCGCGACCGGGCCGGCGCCGCGCGGACTGGCGCTCACGGGGGATTCAAGGATGAACTCGCCATGGACTGCGCTCGGGACGCCGGCGATCACGATTCCGATGCCGGTCGGCGATGCGCTCCCGCTCGGGTTGCAGCTGACGGCGGCTCACGGCCAGGACGCCCGGGTGATTCGTACCGCGGTGCGCATGCACCGGATGCTGAACGAGGTGTAGCGATGACGCGCAAGACGTTTGCAGTCGTGCTCGTGGTGTTCGCGGCGGCCGTCGCGGTGACCGGGCAGCAGTCGGAGGTCCCGGCGTTCCAGGTCGATCCTGGCTGGGCGAAGATCCCGAACAACTGGCAGTTCGGGCAGGTCGCGAGCGTCGCGATCGATGCGCAGGACCACGTGTGGGTGCTGCAGCGGCCGGGGACGCTCACGCCGGAGGAGAAGCCGCGCGCCGCGCCGCCGCTCGTCGAGTTCGACGCGGCGGGCAACTTCGTTCAGGCGTGGGGCGGCCCGGGCCAGGGCTACGAATGGCCGAACTCCGAGCATGGCGTCTACGTCGATCCGAAGGGATTCGTCTGGATTGGCGGCAACGGCGACAACGACCATCAGATTCTGAAGTTCACGAAGGCGGGGAAGTTCGTGATGCAGATCGGCCACGCCGGCAAGAGCATGGGAAACGCCGACACCGGCAACCTGAACCAGCCGGCCGACACGTTCGTCTACGCGAAGACGAACGAGCTGTTCGTGGCCGACGGCTACGGCAATCGCCGCGTGATCGTGTTCGACGCCGAGACCGGCGCCTACAAGCGGATGTGGGGCGCGTTCGGAAACATGCCGACCGACGGCGCGCCCGACCTGTCGCAGGCGGATGTCGGCGCCAATGGGTCGCCGCAGTTCATCCAGCCGGTCCATGCCGCCCGCGTGTCGAATGACGGCCTCGTCTATGTGTCGGATCGCGGCGGCAAGCGCGTGCAGGTGTTCACCATCGACGGCAAGTTCGTCTCTCAGGTGTTCATCGGCCGCGACTGCCGGGCGCCGGACTGCGGTAATGGCACCACGGCCGCGAGTACCGCCTTTTCCCCCGACGGGGCGCAGCGGTTTCTGTTCGTGGGCAACCGCAGCCAGGCGAAGGTCATGGTGTTCGACCGAAAGACGCTCGGGCTGCTCGATTCGTTCGGGCGCTGGGGATCCGCGCCCGGTGAATTCGGTACGCTGCATCACATGGCGGCTGACTCCAAAGGCAACCTCTACGTCACCGAAGTCACACCGCTCAAGCCGGAGAACCGACGCATTCAGAAGTTCGTCTACGTGGGGACGAAGGCGCCGGTCTCCCAGGAGGGTGCGGCCAAGCCGAACCTGGCTGTGATCAATGCGAGGCTCGGGACCTGTGCCGCGGACTTCACGGTCACCGATGCGAGCGGCGCGCCAGTCTACGCGGCGACCGTTCACGTGCGGATCCGCTATGGCTTCATGAGCGTGAAGCGGATGGATCTCGAGGTCGGGACGAGCTCGGACGGCAAGGCGCGCGTGGAGGGATTGCCGGAGAAGGCGAAGCCGCTCGTCTACGATGTGACCAAGGACAATCTGAAGGTCACGGTCGAACAGGACCTCTCGACCACGTGCCGCGGAACGTATCCTGTCACCCTGAAATGAGAGAGGAGCGCGCCATGGAGCACCTCGTCGCCGTGTCCACTGTCCAGGGGCAGTTCGCAGAGGAGCAGGTGCGCGCCTTTCTCGAAGCGAACGGTATTCCGACGGAAGTCCGCGGTGAGACGTTGCGGACGACCTACGGCATCTCCGTCGATGGAATCGGCCGCGTCGAGATCCTTGTTCCAGTCGACCGCGCCGATGAAGCCAGGGATTTGCTCAAGCAGGCGGACACCGGCGCGCTCAGCCTCGCGGTCGATCAAGATCCGCCGGATTAGCTCAGGCCTCGAGCGCCTGACCACTGCGATCAGGCAGCGTGAAGATCAGCATCGCGCCGAGCAGGAAGAACGCCGACGTCGTCCCCAGCGCGAGGCCGATGCCGATCCCTGGCAGCGTGGCAATCGCGCCGATCGTGTACGGCGCGATCGCGCCCGCCATGCGTCCGATGTTGTAACTCGTCCCCTGCGCGGTCGCGCGCACTGCAGTGGGGAAGAGCTCGGCGATGAAGCTGCCAAATAAACTGAAGTAACCGTGTCCGAAGTAGCCGAGGACCGGCCCCAGCAGCATCAGAATCACCGGACTGCGGGCCATCTGGCCGTAGATCGGTACCAGGGTTGCCGCGACCAGCATGAACAGGATGAAGGTGCGGCGCCGGCCGAGCCGATCGGCGATGAAGCCGAACGTGAGATAGCCGAAGTAGGCGCCGATCTGCACCGGAATGATCCAGCCGAGCGAGCCGACGACCCCCATGCCGGCGCCCCCTTGCTCGACCGGGCGGGCGAGGAAGGCGGGCAGCCAGAAGAAGATGCCCCAGTACGCAAACTGGACCGACGCGCCGAGCAGGATGATGAGGAGTGTGCGGGCGCGCAGATCCGGCCCGAAAATCACCGAAAACGGGTTCTTTGCGCGCGCGGCGGCGCGCCTGGCCCACGCCTCAGGCTCGCGGACATACCGGCGTATCCACAAGGTGAAGAGCGCCGGCAGGACGCCGACGAGGAACAGCCACCGCCACGCCTCGGGCCCGGACGCCGCGCGGCCCAGGATGAGCGCCGCCATCAGCGCCGCGGCGATGTAGCCGATCGCCCATCCCGACTGCATGATGCTGATCGCCTTGTTACGATGCTCGGGCGGCCACGTCTCGCTGATCAGCACGGCGCCGGATGCCCACTCGCCGCCCATGCCGATCCCGAGCAGCGCGCGCCACAGCAGCAGCTGCAGCACGCTCTGCGATGTCGCCGCGCCGAGCGACGCTACCGAGAAGAGCACGATCGTTCCCATCAGCGCGCGCGTGCGGCCAAGTCGATCCGCGAGATACCCGAAGAGCACGCCGCCGACGCCCGACATCACGAGCGTGATCGTGCCGAGCATACCCGCGGTGGCGTCGTTGAAGCCGAAATAGGTACGCAGCTGGCCGATCGCCATCGCGTAGAGCATGAAATCCATGGCGTCGAGCATCCACCCTAATTTCGCGGCGGCAAGCGTGCGCCACTGATCGATGGTGATGGTTCGATACCACGGCATGAATCGCGCGCAGGGTACCACTCTTTCTGTTAAACTCCACTCCTCCTCGCCCCCCCACACTGGTTGATGCCTGATACCGTCGTTGCTGCTGCGGAACGGACGCTTCCGCACAATCTCGAAGCCGAGCGTTCGGTGCTCGGCGCGATCCTGGTCCACAACGACGCGTTCAATCTTGCCGCACAGGTGATCGACGCCGCCGATTTCTATCGCGATGCGCACCGCCGCATCTTCGATCGGATGGTGGCGCTCAACGAGCGGCACCAGGCGATTGATTTCGTCACGCTGAAAGAAGAACTGGCGCGCGGCGGCGACCTGGACGAAGTCGGCGGACCGGCGTATGTCGCTTCGCTCGCGGATGGCGTGCCGCGCGCGACCAACGTCGAGTATTACGCGCGCATCGTCAAGGAAAAGGCGACCCTCCGCAATCTGATCTACGCGGCCAACAAGATCCTGAGCAACGCCTACGAAGCGGACCAGGAGTCGGATCTGATCCTCGACGAGGCCGAGAGCGCAATCTTCTCGGTGGCCGACGACAGGCTGAAGGCCGGGTTCGTGCCGATGCGCGACCTGGTCAAGGAAAGCTTCCCGAAGATCGAGCTGCTGTTCGAACAGAAGCGGCTCATTACCGGCGTACCGACCGGCTTCGTCGACCTCGACGAAATGACCCGCGGGTTTCAGAAGGGCGATCTCGTCATCATCGCGGCGCGGCCGTCGATGGGGAAGACCAGCCTCGTCCTCAACATCGCGCAGTACGTCGCGCTGCAGCCCGACCAGGGCGCAGTCGGCGTCTTCAGCCTGGAAAAGTCGAAGGAATCGCTCTTTCTGCGCCTGCTGACGTCGGAGGCGCAGATCGACAGCCATCGGCTGATGAGCGGCGCCATCGGGCAGAAGGACTATTCACGCATTTCGCACGCCCTCGAGACGCTCAGCGCGATGAAGCTGCACATCGACGACACCGCCAACATCGGCGTGCTCGAGATGCGCGCCAAGGCCCGGCGCCTGCAGGCGGATCAGCATGGCCTGAGCCTGCTCGTCGTCGACTA
>Ga0114129_10004751_pt1 | contig 19193 bp, 17 predicted proteins | sample RhiMetdeltSRZDD1_FD_80071 | JGI IMG/M metagenome (GOLD analysis project Ga0114129, IMG submission 80071) | Populus rhizosphere microbial communities from Tennessee, USA - Rhizosphere MetaG P. deltoides SRZDD1 (version 2) (version 2) | ecosystem: Host-associated > Plants > Roots > Rhizosphere >...
CCCATCGTGACCGGATACAGCCAGGAAGGACATTCCTGCTGCAACAAGAGGCGATACGCTGCCACATAGTGACCGGTACTGCACAGCGCGTCGCAGATCAAAGGCGTGCCCACGAAACCAGTGCGGATGCGATAACCACTTTCGCGCACAAGTTCATTCAACCGCTCACCCGCACGTTGACGTTGTTCAGCGGTGGGAAGCAAATCAAAGACCAGGGCGAGTGCATACGCCGTTTCAGCGTCACTCATCAAACGCCCGGAGGCCGTGATGTACTCGCGCGCAAACGCGGCCCGCACTTCAGCAGCCAGCGAACGATAACGCTGCTGATCATCAATGTGTCCAAGAAGTTCAGCTGTTCGAGCCACCAGGTCAGCAGAATGGATAAAGTAAGCACTGGCAACGAGGGCTCTGTCCGTGCGTGCCTGGGCAGGTTTGTCCGGAGGGGCTGTGGGATCCAGCCAATCGCCAAATTGAAATCCAGTATCCCAGAGATATCGCTCGCCTGCGAGAGAGGCAATATGATCCACCCAGGCACGCATGCTTTCAAACTGGTCTGCCAGGATGCCGAGGTCTCCAAACCGCTCGTAGAGCACAGTGGGGACAACCGTCGCAGCATCTCCCCAGGCCGCCGCCCCCTTCGCACTTACTTCCAGGACATTCGGAATCACATGCGGAACACTTCCCCCCGATTTACGCTGATCCACTGCCAGATCTTTGAGCCAGGACTGAAGCAGTCCGCTGACATCATATAAGAAGGACGCCGTTGGGGAGAACACCTGCAGGTCTCCTGTCCAGCCGAGGCGTTCATCGCGCTGCGGACAGTCCGTTGGCACATCGAGAAAATTGCCGCGCATGCCCCAGACCACATTCTGATGCAGTTGATTGAGCAGTGGATCAGAGCATTCGAACCAGCCGGTACGCTCCAGATCGGAATGCAACACGACTGCACTGAGATCCTCCAGATTCAATTCGCCGGGCCAATCATTCACTTGCACATAGCGGAAGCCATGAAACGTGAAGCGCGGCTCCCACGTTTCGGTCTCGCCACCGCGCAGAGTATAGCAGTCGGTCGCTTCGGCAAGGCGCAGTGGACGTGTCCCCAACTCGCCATGTTCCAATACTTCCGCGTGGCACAGCGTCACCGTATGCCCCGCTGGTCCGTTCACTTTGATCGACAACCTGCCAACGAGGTTCTGCCCAAAATCAACGATCGTTTTTCCGGATGGAGATTTGGAGACAGAAACAGGTGCGATATTCTCGATCCGCCGAACAGGTGGGCCAAGAGGCGCCTCCAATGCTTCGAAACTCCATTCCAGGTTGCGGACACCGGTCCATTTTGAATCATCGAATCCAGGCGATGCCCAGCCTGGATGTTCCAATCGGGCATCATAGATCTCGCCATCATAAATTCCACTGAGCAGAATGGGACCCGTCGAGGCGCGCCAAGCTTGCGCCTCATCGGTGACAATCCGTTCACCGGAGCCATCGACATATTGGATCTCAAGTTGAGCCAGCAAAGCCAGGTGGTCCCCATAGACGTTTCGCTGTCCGCCGCCAAAGCCGATCCGCCCGCGGAACCATCCGTCGCCCAGTGCCGCACCGATTGCATTGCGTCCCTGGGTCAGCATGTCTGTGACATCGAAAGTTTGATAACGTAAACGCTGATCATAGACCGTCCAGCCGGGCGAGAACACATGGTCTCCAACAACCTTCCCGTTGATCTGTGCTTCATACAAACCCAGGGACGTGATGTAAAGTCGCGCCGAGCGAATGCCGGAGCGCAGCTCGAACTCACGCCGCAGGTAGGGTGCCGGATTCGAACGTGTGATTTCCTCATCCCAGGTTGGGGTAATGAACCGAGCGGTCCAATCGGAACTGGAGAGCAATCCCGCTTCCAGGAGAACAGCTTCGCTCCACTCGGAGGCGTTGCCATCGATTCCCCAGACACGTACTCTAAGAGAGACACGTTCCCGCGAAAAAAGCGGTTCTAACGGCCATGCGACCAGAACAGACTGATCAGATTCTATTTTGGCCGTCTGGTCACGAAGTTTTCCATCCGCATCATAGGCTTCGATCTGATAAGCAGTTTGGTACCAGCCCTGGCGACCCGTATGTACGGTCCAGGAAAGCCGCGGGTGGTCCGTTCCTATTCCGAATGCATCGCGAAGATGCTCGACCTGGAGTTGCACGAAGGCTGTTGTGATGTTTTCGTCAACACGAGCTTTTTGATCTGCTGTCATTTCAAAGGATTCCTTCTGGAGGTGAGTCTAATGCTGCGAATTGATCAACGCTGGTTATTCCGCAACGCGTTCAGCCCTTGATCGCGCCTGCCGTCAGCCCTGAAACAAGCTGCCTTTGGAAGAACATGAACATGATCAGTGGCAGGATCGTGATGATTACCACATCCGCAAAAAGCAGATTCCACCTCGATGTGAACTGACTAATTAAGTTGAACAATGTCAACTGCGCAGTAACGTTCTCTGAACCGGGCAGGAAGTAGAGCGGTCCGACAAAGTCGTTGTAGATGCCAACAGAAGAGGTGACGATTACCGTAACAATGGCAGGCTGTAAGAGCGGCAGGATAATGGAGAAGAACACGCGCAAAGGCGATGCGCCATCCATAATGGCAGCCTCATCGATCTCTCTCGGGATGGATGCCATGAACGCCCGGAAGACCAGGATGGCAAAGGGCATGGTGAATGCAACTTCGACCATGATCAGACCGAGGAGCGTCTTGTAAAGACCGATCCACTGCAGCAGGAAGATCGTTGGCACGACAGCCGGAGGGATGATGAGCCCCGCAAGAGTGTCTCCTTTCTGAAATGGAGTCTGAAAACCAGCGGCCAGCGGGTTCAGCTGATGGAAAGAGTAGCTGTTGGTCCGGGTATGGACCGCATTTTCTTTGCGGTCATCCCAGCCTACCTTTTTGCAGATTGTAAGATTTCACGACCAGTTCATACACGGGAATTTGGTCGAGGGAAAAGTATCACTTAACGGGCTTCACAATACGGGGTGCTAGTCCGGTGGACTCACGAAGGATGAGTTTTGCCGGGCTATAGAATTGTTGGCGAGGAAGATCGGGATTTTGAATGCGTGCCAGGAGCACCTCAAAGGCTTTCCTGCCCAGCATCAGGGCGTTTTTGGTAACCGTCGTCAGGCGCGGCACAAAGTAGTTTGCCATCGGAATATCGTCATAGCTGACAAACGAGATATCCCTTGGCACCTGCAATCCTGCGTCTGCAGCTGCCCGTACGGCACCAATTGCCAGTAAGTCGTTAATCGCAATGACCGCCGTGGGCCGGGACGCAAGCCTGAGAAGTTTTGAAGAAGCCTGATAACCATCTTCAATCGTTGGGCCACAATCGACTATGAGCTCCGGAAGAATAGGTCGACCGGCAGCTTTCAGACTGTCGCGATAGGCTTCAAGCCGGTCATCAGCCAGTTCATGTCCCCCCACACCACCCACACCATAAATCAAGCCAATCCGGCCATGTCCAAACGACAACAGATAGGACATCACTTCCCTGGTTGCCTCACGGTAGTCCGCGGCGACCGCGTCCACGCCATAGTTGTCGCTTAGCTCCACGATCGGGAGCCCGCGCTTCTGGATATGCGCCAGTGTGGCGCGCGCTTCATCGGATTCGAGGATGAAGGAGCTGGCAAGGATCAACCCGTCGAAACGGCGCCGGGCCAGATCTTTGAAGATGTCTACCCCATATTCATCGTTTAAGGCCGTACTGGAAAGCAGAAGGTGATACCCCGCGGCACGCGCAGCTTCCTCGATGCCGGTGGCGTATTCACAAAAATGGGGATTTCGAAGATCGGGAATAATGAGAGCGATGGTCCTGGTGCTGCCTGATCGCAAAGCCTGCGCCAGGGCGTCCGGTTCGTAGCCCAGCTCTTCGATGGCCTCCAGGACACGCTGACGGGTCTCGTCTGGAATGTTGGGCGTATCGTCATTATTCACGATAATTGAGACCGTTGTCTGGGAAACCCCGGCATGGCGGGCTACATCGGTCATCGTGACATTGCGCTTACTGGTTCGGTTGGAGATCGCCATTTTGTTTAGTAATACGTATTACTAATACGTATTACTATATTACAATCGTTTTTTCCGAAAGTCAAGCAGCAAATTTTCAGATGGAAGAATTCAACAGGAATTGCAGATTCGCTCTTTCCCCGGATAAACTATATCAGGGACCAGAGGCTGTTTTGCCCCTGGTCCCCTTTTCACTTTGCTCCCTTAAAACACCTTTCGCTCCCGATATTCGTCATAATCCGGAAGCAACCGGTTGTATTCCTCATCCATCAGCGGCGAGGAGATCATGAAATCCGCCGAAGCGCGATTGCAGGCGATCGGGATATTCCAGACCACTGCCATGCGCAGCAGCGCCTTGACGTCCGGGTCGTGCGGCATGGGCTCCAACGGGTCCCAGAAGAAGATCAGGAAATCCACGTCATTGCCGACGATCATTGCCCCGATCTGCTGGTCCCCGCCGAGGGGTCCGCTCTGGAGCTTGTGGACTTCCAGGCCCAGTTCCTTCTCCAGGGTAATTCCGGTCGTGCCGGTGGCATAGAGCGTATGCCCGGCAAGCAATTCGCGGTTGTACTTTGCCCATTCGAGCAAATCTTTTTTCTTGTTGTCATGCGCGACCAGGGCGATCTTCTTGTCATCCGCCATGATCAGCTTTTTGGGTCGAGTTAATTCTGTATCCATAGAACCTCCAGTTCTAATCTGTGAAGGCAACGTCTGGAGACGTTGAGTCCTCTGAGAGTATAGTGCATGCAGTTGAACGCTGAGTTAACATCTGGTTATCCTCTCCATCGCCCCATCTACACTTCGGTCACAAGACTAACAGGGATCCCCCAAAATAGGATCACCCGTTTGGAGTATTAACACACGTGCTTAGAATAGTCGTTACTACCTATTGGCTATACGAAAACCCTAAGAGTTGGAAGGAAGCTCGAAAATTACAGTTGTCCCTTTTGATACTTCGCTCTCGATCCTGATGATTCCACCCATGCCATCGATCAGGGATTTTGCGATCGCAAGGCCCAGCCCCAGTCCCACCACTGCGGAATCCGTCTCGCCCGGAAAGAAAAATCCCCTTGCGGGGATCTTCTAGCTGGGGATCAGGGATTCGAACCCCAATTTCCACGTCCAGAGCGTGGCGTGCTGCCGTTGCACCAATCCCCAAGGCGACGGGTATTTTACCACTTAATTGAGAATTATTCGGAAAAAAGCTCCCGTTTTTGGGGTGACGATTTTCTTCTTTCTCTGGCTCTTACCCCGCAGGCAGGTTTTATTTGTTGCGCGCTGCACGGCGGGTATTATCCTCCATATCGAGGAAGATCAGAAGCCCTTTGGACACCGCCTGTAAGCCAAAGAAATAGAAGAGACCAGGCAGGGGCTGTTGCAGGTACGGCGTGAACAGTCCGAACGCGTTCAGGAACGTAGCGCCCTTGTCAAAGTACATCCCATTCAGGTACTGCCCCAGAAAGAACAGGAACGAGACCAGCCACGACAAAATATAGATGGTTAGGATCACCCAGGCGACCACATCCGCCCAGCGCGACAGGCGCAGGACGCCATCGCGGTCAAAATACGTGCCAAGGAAACCTGCCTGCTTTTCATTTGCTTCGCTCATGGTAGCCTCCGTAACAAATTATACTTTGCCCTTTGTTATAATTATGGGTTGACAAAAGACATGCAATGTCTGGTGCAATCGTCTGACGCCAGATCACTGGAAATTGTTCCACTGGAGCACCTGTAGAATACCTGGATATCACAGCGATCCCGTGTCTCAGTGGCAAGGAATTTGAGGCCAACACGATGACTGAAGAAACCACAAAACCCTTTGAGGCTGCTCAGGGCAAGCCCACAGACTATATCCGCGAGGCAGTCGCGGAAGACCTAAGAACCGGTCGTTTCAACTATGTCCGCACACGCCTGCCACCCGAGCCGAATGGCTACCTGCACATTGGGCACGTCAAGGCATGGATGATCGACTACCTCATCGCCAAGGAAAACAACGGTGAGCTGATCCTGCGCTTCGATGACACGAATCCTGCCATGGAAGAGACAGAGTTCGTGGATGCTATCATCGAGGATACGCGCTGGCTGGGCATCACATGGAAAGAGATTACATACGCATCCGATTATTTCGAACTTCTCTATGAATGGGCGCAGAAGCTTGTGCTGATGGGCAAGGCCTACGTGGACGATCAAAGTCCGGAAGAGGTGAAAGCCAGCCGTGGTACATTCACAGAGCCGGGCAGGAATTCTCCGTATCGCGACCGCGATGTCGAGGAGAATATGGATCTTCTGGAGCGAATGAAGAATGGTGAATTTCCAGATGGATCGCGCGTTCTGCGCGCGAAGATCGATATGGCGCATCCCAATATTAATATGCGGGATCCGGTCATGTATCGCATTATCCACGAGCCTAATCATCACCGTACAGGTGATAAGTGGAAGATCTATCCCATGTATGATTGGACACACGGGCAAAACGACTCGATGGAAGGCGTCACGCATTCACTCTGCTCGCTCGAGTATCGCGATCACCGCCCGCTCTACGAATGGTTCCCCGAACAGCTGGGCGTGTTCAAGCCGCGTCAGATTGAGTTCGCGCGCCTCAACCTGAACTACACGGTCATGAGCAAGCGCAAGCTCCGCCGCCTTGTGGAAGAAGGCCATGTCAGCGGCTGGGACGATCCGCGCATGCCTACGCTGCGTGCCATGCGCCGTCGCGGCTACACGGCAGAAGCCATCATCGATTTTATCCAGCGCATGGGCTATTCCACGGTCGCCACATCCAATGCCGGTGTAATCGCCGAGATGGCTTTTCTGGAAGCCTGCGTACGCGAGGATCTCAACAAACATTCGCCGCGCCGCATGGCCGTCACCAGGCCTCTCAAGCTGGTGATCGACAATTATCCGGATGACCTCGTCGAAGAGATGGATGCGGTCAATAACCCCGAAGATGCAGACGCGGGCTCGCGCAAACTTCCTTTCTCGAAAGTGCTTTACATCGAGCAGGATGATTTCCGCGAGACACCGCCGCCGAAATATTTCCGCCTGTACCCGGGCAACGAAGTACGCCTGCGTTATGCCTACTTCATCAAGAGTACGCACGTCGTCAAGAATGACGCCGGCGAGGTCGTCGAAGTGCATGCCACCTACGATCCCTCGACGCGCGGCGGTGACGCGCCCGATGGACGGAAGGTTAAGTCTACGATTCACTGGGTCTCGGCCTCTCATGCAAAAGAGGCGGAGTTCCGGATGTATGACCGTCTCTTTATGAAAGAGGATCCTGAAGAAGGGGAAGAAGGTTTTCTGGCATGCCTGAACCCCGATTCCCTGAAAATCCTCAACGGTTATGTGGAGCCCTCCCTGGCTGAATCCAGGCCGGGTGATCGCTTCCAGTTTGAGCGCCTTGGCTATTTCGCGACCGACCAGGACGCGACGGAAGAGAAACCCGTGTTCAACCTGACCGTGTCACTTAAAGATAGCTGGGCAAAGATCGAAAAGTCCAATAAGGCCAGGTAATCAAAAGCAGGAAGCGCCGTCCCTAAAGGCAGCGCTTCTTTTCTGCAAAGAGGCAGTATGCCATCCAGACCCTCAAAGAAATTCCACGAGATGCTGCTCAGCTTCTCTCAATCTGAGATGATCGAGGAACGCCAGAACATCGAACATTCCTTATGGGATGAGTTTGGCGCGGAGTACGCGGTATTCGTCCTTGATATGTCCGGCTTTTCACTGCTGACGCGCAAGTATGGCATTGTCCATTATCTGTCCATGGTCCGGCGCATGCAGATGACTACGGAGCCTATCGTCAAGTCGTATGGCGGATTTATGATCAAATACGAAGCGGACAATTGTTTCGCCGTCTTCCCCGATCCGCTCGCGGCTGTTAACGCGGCGATCGCCATGCAGCATGCCTTCAGGGCCGAAAATCTGCTCACATCGGATGATCTCGACATTCACATCTCCTGTGGGATCGATTACGGAAAGATCCTGATCGTCGGGCATGAAGACTGCTTCGGTGATCCTGTCAACCGTGCCTCAAAAATGGGCGAAGATCTCGCCGTGGCGGGTGAGATCCTGATCACAAAGGAGGCCATGCAAATGATCCCCGCGACCGCAGGGATCAAAGCACGTGAAATGAATGTATCCATCTCCGGCATCACCATTCCCGCCTATCTCATCGAATACCGGAACGAGGGATCGTTGTCGGCCTAGGAGTCTTTATCTACTGCAAGAATCGGACGAGGAGCAGGATCAGGACGATCACGAGCAGCAAATGGATTAGATTACCGCCTCCCCATCGAGCGCTTCTCCTCCCGCGACCTCTTCTTCCCAGTCCAAAACCCAGCAGCCACAAAATCAGGATAATGACGATCAGTGTCTCAAGCATCAGAGCTCTCCTTTTATCTGCATGGTACGACTTGATGGAACTAATTCTTATGTGTTTCTTCCGATGGCGGTCCCTTGCGCTCTACCGCCGGCGCGGTTAATTTGTTGGCAAAACTCAACAACGCCAGGATCAGAAACATTGCGGCAAGACCTATCAACCCGTAAAAACCCACTACTTCTATCCAGACCGGTTCCGTCTCACCTGTGACCGGGATGCCTACTACTTCCGTTTCCGCTGGAAGGATCGGTGTATTCTCCACTGGCTGCAGAGTTGCCAGCAGATCGGCCTCCCCCCGCGGAGCAGCCGCTGCAAAACCAAAAACTCCCCACATCAAGAAAAAGCCGATCAGGCCGAATACGTAGATCATTTTTCGGTTCATAAGAGTTCCTTGCCCATAGCAGTGAATGCTTTACCTGATTTCTATATACAGCCGAGGTACATTTTGTCTCTTCAAGGTGCACAGGTCCCCCTCGGCGATCGCATATGGGCTCTGTCCTCTTTAACGAGTCGGTGAATATGATGTTATTACTCGGCGAAAAACATCACAGGAGCTCCTGCCCGGGCCTGTCATGGACAAGGAAGGATCGATCCCGCTCTCTTATGATTGAGAGGGTACAATAAAACATGGCAGGGCCCAGCGACAGGAGAGACTTTGTGATGCGAAACCTCTATTTAGTATTGGCGGCTATTTTTCTTTCAGCATGCAGTTTGATTCCCACACGTCCTCCCAGCCCCGCATTACAACTTACCCCACTTGTTTCCGCCACCCCAGTGCCAAGTCCGTCGGCTACCTTACCATCCCCGACTTCAACGTTTACGCCTACTATAACGCCAGATCCACATTTCTTCCGCGACGATTTCAATCAAACACTCGATTCCGGATGGAGCTGGGTACGCGAGGATCCGCCGAACTGGAACCTGACAGCCGTTCCTGGCTCCCTGCAGATTAATGTGGCGGGGGGATATGTTGCGGCGGGTACAAATCCGAATCTGCTTCTGCGTCCTGCCCCGGAGGGAAATTTCCAGATCGAGACTCAGATCACATTTCGACCGACGCGCAATTACCAGTTCGCGGGGCTGATCGTATACCAGGATGAATCCAACTTTATCCAGGCGGGTCGCAGCTACTGCAATTCAGTGGGTTGCCCTGGCGCAGGTTTGTACATGGACTACTACCAAATGGGAAAGCTAGTAAAACCGGACTTCGGGCAGCCCTATGGGGATATCGACCCGCTTCTGCTGCGCCTGAGTCGCAGCGAGAACACGTATACCTTCGAAGCCAGCACAGATGGGAAGGTTTGGTTCATCATCGGCAGTCATACCAGCGATATGAACCCGCTTCAAATCGGCCTCGTAACCGGACAGCGCATGAGGGGCGAGAATCTGCCCGCGACATTCGAATATTTCGAGATTCGGGGTCTGCCATAAAGGGCGGAAGTCCGGTTACAGACTCTCCAACTTGGACACTGCTTGCTGCAGCCTCTCCAGTACTTTCTCTTTGCCAATCACTTCCATGCTTTCAAACAGTGGCGGGCTGACCTTCTGCCCCGTCACAGCAACTCGCAGAATCCCAAAGACCTGGTTTGCACTAAAACCGGATTGCTCGACGAACTCACGCATCGGTGGCTCCGCGGTCGAGTGAGATAAGTCAGGTAGGGAGGACAGAATCTCGTAGGACTTGCGGGCAATTTCGGCAGATTGTTTGCCATCCAGCCCCTTTGCGACGAGATCTTCCGGGGCCGGCTCGACGGTCTCCTGGAAGAAGAATCCCGCAAACGAGATGGAGTCGTCCAGCGTAACAAGCCGCTCGCGGATGAGTGGCGTCACTTTGAGTAAGGTCTCATTGTCCACTTCGAGTCCGGCATTCATCAGATATGGTTTGATACGCCGGGCAAGATCTTCGGTCGTGAGTAGACGGATATGCGTTCCGTTGAAATGATCCAGTTTCTGAAAGTTGATCGCAGCCGGGGAAGGAGTTAAGTTCTCAATACTGAAGCGCCGGATCATATCATCAAGCGTCATCACATCATCTTCGGCCACGCCCCAACCCATCAACGCGATCCAATTCAATACACCCTCCGGGATGTAACCCAGACTTTCGAAATCGCTCACAAAAGTCGAGTGACCATCCTTCATTGTAGCGGCCGTATCGCGCTTGCTCATTTTCCCCTTACCACTGGGTTTCAGGAATATAGAGGGATGCACCCAGACCGGCTCCTCCCAGCCAAAGGCGCGAATGATCCGCACATGCAGAGGCAAGGTGGGCAGCCACTCAGCGCTTCGGATGACATGAGTAATCTCCATCTCATGATCATCGATGATCGCGCCGAGATGATACGTCGGCAGACCATCGGATTTCAATAAGACATAGTCGTCCAGGTATTTATTCTCCGTGACGATATCGCCTCGCACGTGATCATGCGCGATCGTAGTTCCTTCGTAAGGCATCTTGAACCGGACGACATACTTTTCACCTGCAGCAACACGACGAGCCGCTTCCTCCGGGCTCAGCCGGCGACACAGTCCATCATAGCGGACGCGGTCTACTTTCTGGGCCTCCTGCTCCTTGCGCATCTGGTCCAGGCGCTCGGGCGTGCAGAAACACGGGTAGGCATTGCCCTTCTCCACAAGGATACCTGCATAATGCTGATAGGTTTCCCGTCGCTCGGTCTGACGATAGGGACCGTACTTCCCGCCATGGACGGGACTCTCGTCCGGGATGAGTCCCAGCCATTCCAGGCTGCGAATGATCTCTTCTTCAGAGCCAGGCACGAACCGTTTCTGATCCGTATCCTCAAAGCGCAGGATGAATTGCCCACCGGTTTGACGGGCAACTATATAGGCGAATAGCGCGTTCCGTGCATTGGCAACATGGAATCTGCCGGTTGGGGATGGCGCTATACGGGTGCGTGCGGGCTTTTGATCCAAGATATTTCTCCCATTTGTCGTTGTAGCTTATCGAGTTCGACCTGCAAGTCAATTGCATTTTGAACGGAACGAAATCTAAAATTCCAATTGCCTGTGGCGCATCGCAACACTCTCGACCAGTCCGACTCCGAGCATCAAGGCGGTCAGACCGCTGCCTCCATAACTGATAAAGGGCAGAGGCAAGCCGGAAACAGGCACAATATTCAAGTTCATACTGATATTGACCATGCCCTGGAAGAAGATGAGTGTTGCAACCCCGTAAGCAATATTCATCCCTGCCACATCGCGCGCCTTCTGCGCGGTTCGCAGGCACCTCCAGATCACCAGGACAATGATCACAATCACTAACAATGAACCGGCCAGTCCAAACTCCTCGGAGATGGCAGAAAAAATGAAGTCGGTATGTCGCACCTTCAAAAAGCGTAATTGCGTCTGCGTGCCATGGCCATATCCCTGTCCAAACCAGCCGCCGGATCCAATGGCAATCAGCGCCTGCTCTACGTTATACCTTTCGCCAAACGTGGCGTTGGGGTCAGGCAGGACGAAGTTCGTAATCCGCTGCTGCTGATATTCCTGTAGGAATGGAATACGAATTCCAAACACAGAAAGGGTCACGACCGTCGCGATACCCAGAAAACCCACGACGCCAAACAACAATAAGTGCTTCAACTGAATGCCATTGAACCAGAGCAGGATCGCTAGAAGGACCATGAGCACGACCACATTGCTCAGATTGGGCTGGAGCAAAATCCAGATGGCAAGGCTCATCACCCAGAGAAACGCTCCGACGATCCAGCGCAGATCGCGCGGCTGATTCTGCGTCCTGTCAAAATACCGGGCAAGCAGCAGGATCGCGGCGATCTTCGCAAACTCAGTTGGCTGAAGGAAGAGCACACCGACCGAAAACCAGCGTGCTGCGCCGAACACTGCCTGCGCACTGAGAAACAACGCAAAAAGTAAAAGGCTCATCACGATCACAATGGGACGATAGAGCGCCATCCAGTAACGGTAGTCGATGGCGGCGATCAGGAAAATCAATACAAGACCCGCGACCGCAAAATAGATCTGGCGGTTGATGAGCGGCATAAGAACTTCATTCCCCGCCACCGCGGACCGGATCATGGTTGTGCCAAACGCGGTGGCAAGCACAACCGCGCCTAACAGCCAGAAATCAAAATAGCGCCATGAAATGTTACGAAGCATACGGAGGACTTACTTGGATCGTTTCGCCCGGCGACGCGCTGCGCCCTTCAGGGGGATGTCTGCCACAAGCCGCTGCGAGCGCCCATCATGCTCCATGCCGATTTGCACAGACTGTGCGTCGATCTCCACATGGCGCGAAATGGTTGCGATCAAATCATCTCGAAGCGAATCCAGCTCGGCCGGCGTCAGATCTGTGCGATCATGGATCAACACCAATTGCAGGCGTTCCTTGGCGCTGTCGGCGCTATTTTTCTTCCCGAATAAGCGGTCGAAGAAACCCATGGCTACTTCCTCCCCGCCAGTCGTTGTAGACGCTGCCAGAATCCCCCTGTATTATCCAGGTCGAGGAACGGAACTTTCTCACCGCGCAGGCGCTTGGCGATATTCCGGAACGCCTGGCCGGCCCTGCTTTTCGGATCAAAGGCGACTGGCGCGCCGCGGTTCGAGCCAATGATCACGTTTTCATCTTCCGGCACGATCCCGATCAGCTCCACAGCCAGCAGGTCGAGCACGTCGTCCGCCGAGAGCATGTCATGATTTTTCACGAGGGTCGGATTCAAGCGATTGATGATTAACGAGCCGGGACCCTTTTCCTCCGCCTCCAGGATGCCGATCACCCGATCTGCATCGCGGACCGCAGACACTTCCGGGTTGGTCACAACCAGGACGCGGTCCGCGGCGGCAATGGCATTCTTGAACCCGCGCTCGATCCCGGCGGGTGAATCGATGAGCACAAAGTCAAAATCATTCCGCAGCTCTTTGATCAGGCGGTGCATATCGCTCGGCGATACGGCATTCTTATCCCGGGTTTGTGCCGCCGGGATGAGGTACAACTCCGGAAGTTTCTTGTCGCGGATCATGGCCTGCCTCAAGCGACAGCGACCCTCGATCACATCCACGATGTCATACACGATCCGGTTCTCCAGACCCAGGATCACATCCAGGTTGCGCAGGCCGATATCGCCGTCAATGCAGACGACCTTGGACCCCTCGGAAGCCAGGGCCACGGCAATGTTCGCGACCGCCGTCGTTTTGCCGACGCCGCCTTTTCCAGATGTAATTGTGATTACCTGAGCGGGCATGTATTTATCCTACGACAAGAAATAAGAGCAAAAAAATTATCCAGGCGACCAGAGCTCTGCCTGCAGTTTTCCATCGTTATTGATACGCACAATCTCGGGCCGCGGGTTTTCCTGCGGCCGTATCACCGCGGAGATTTCATCTGCGATGCGTAATTGCATGGGAGAAAGATCGAGGGCACAGACGACAGCCTTACGATTCCCTTTTACGCCGGCATGGACCATCCCGCGCAAGCGTCCCCAAACCATCACATTGCCATCCGCAACGATTTCAGCGCCGGGGTTCACGTCGCCCAAAATCACAACGTGACCGGCAAACTCAATCCGGGTTCCCGAACGAAGCGTACGGTGAAGAAACAACGCTGTTTCTTCACCCAGGTCTTCCACCGCAAATTTCCGGCTCTCCTCGGGGCGAGGTTTGGAAATACGCGTCGCCAGTCCCAGCAATTGCGCAGTCTTCTCCGTTGTCGGGGATTCGCTGATCACTGCCCAGAGAGATATGCCGCGTTCCGAAAGCTGATCGCGTAAATCCACCATTTCATTGACATGCAGCACCTGACTTGCCACATCCAGTGCCAGCCGCGCGCCCTGGAAAAATGCTGGTTGTCCATCCACTTGGGCGAGCAGTGCCACCCGTTGCTCCTCCCACGGCGCATCATCCAACGAGACGAGCAGTCCGTCGCGTAAGCCTTTGATCTGGATGAGGGAGTTGGTCTCTGTCATGGAGTGGATAGAATCGCCTGCGATTAATTATCAAATTATAGCATGGAGTTCCAGGGGACTTTTAGCCCCCGCCGCCCTGCGTACCCAGGTCGATCGACTTCAATTCGAAGTATGCCTGCATCACGCGTGCGACAATTGGCGCCGCCACCGAGCCGCCCTCGCCGCCGTGATAGGCAAACGCCAGGATAATGATCTCGGGATCGTCAAAAGGCGCATACGCCAGAGTCCAGGCATGCGTGGGCCATGATCCAAACTGGCACTGTAGCAATGCGCGCGCCACATCGTCGCAATACTCGGCAGTTCCGGTCTTTCCCGCGACCGCAATTGGAAGCGGATAGTCTTCCATGAAGACTCCGTGAAGTGTCCCCAACGGATCTTCTGTCACCGCGAGCCGCGTACCCGTGCGCACCGCTTCGACGGTTTCAGGATCCACAGTCTTGAATTCGTTGGTTGCCTCACAATAGCCTTCGTCGCAGTTGAATATCTCAATCCGCTTGTCTTCGGTGATATCCCATTTCAGGTTGGGCGTGAAAGGCGAGATCTGATAACTTCCCTCGGGCGGTTTTGAGAGAAGCTGATCGGGTTTCGCAGGATTCACATAGACAGTTCTCGTCCGCCCCTGGGCATCCACCACGTCGCGCTTTTCGTAGACGCTAAAATCGTCCAGCGCCGGGTTGAACCACATACGAATGACCCGCCGCTCGCTATCCTGTACTTCCCGTACGATGGTTGGCTGCATCAGCTTGCCATGATTCGCAATCGTGGCGCCAGACATCAACACCTGCAGCGGAGTCGCCAAAATAAGCCCTTGTCCTACACTCGCGATGTACGTGTCACCCGTAGACCATTGCTCGCCCTGATTGATACGTTTCCATTTGGGGTCTGGGATCAAGCCGTTTTCCTCACCGGGAAGCTGAATACCGGAGCGTTCAGCATAACCAAGGGCCCGTGCATACTGTCCCAGGCGGAAGATATTAAGACCGCCATTCGGAATTTCGTCCTCGAAGCCGCCTCCAAGCTTGTAGAAACAAACGTTGCTCGAATAGGCAATGCAGTGGAAGAAATCCAACGCACCGAAACCGGCTTCATTGGTCTCACCCCGGCGCTGGTAGATCCAATCCACGAAGGGACGCGAATTCCGTTCGGTACATGGAGTGGTGGGTGTGAATCTTTCACACAGAACGAGCCTGCCTGGCGTTTCCACAATCTTTTCTGGTCCGATCACACCCTCGTTATAGGCGCCCGTAGCGGTGGAAAGCTTGAATGTGGACCCCGGAGGAAACTCCGCCGAGATGGCATTGTTGATCAATGGCTTGCGCGGATCCTGCTCCAGTTGCTGGTAATAATAGCCGGGAATAAAGCGCGCCATGCGATTGTTCTCGAATGTGGGATACGAAACCATCGCGAGAATTTCGCCGGTCTTGGGATTCATCGCAATCACAACCCCACTTGAGATTTGCGTGGTGCTTAAAAACGTGTTCCAGTAATTGATCTCGTCGATCAAGGCGGCTTCTGCCGCTTTCTGAAGGCGTGTATCAATCGTCAGAACGATGTTGTTCCCGGCAACAGGCTCTCGCGGCGGCTCCAGATTACGCAGTACCTGCCCCGCCACATCGATCTGCACGACGCGCTGTCCGTTTGTTCCGAGCAGGATATCGTCCAGCGAGGTTTCGACCCCTGCATAGCCCACCTTGTCCCGGTTCGGGATAAAATGACGTGCCCGATATGACTCCTCAAGCGCCGCCGGGATAGGCCCGAGGAATCCCACAATATTGGCGGTCAGAGAGCCGGTTGGGTATTCTCGAATCGGTTCGATTTCCACCGACACGCCTGGCCAATCCACTGATTTTTCACGCATCACGCGCGCCAGCTCTTCGCTGATGTTGCAGCTAATCCTCACTGGCGTGTAGGGCGCGAGCGAGTCTCCCAAAGCCACCATGTCGGCGATGCTGGGACCGGGGATGCAAGCCGAAAACAGTTTTGCATTGTCGAGGGTGGCATCGGTCACCGGCCCGCCAACCGGTACACCGGTCAATTCTGAAACTTCACGATAGATCCGCTGGATGTCTGCTTCGTCATCCGGCAGACCGGCTGGAGTAATCACAACATTGTAGGAGGCGACATTGCGTGCCAGCACAAATTTATTGCGATCATAAATAATGCCGCGCGGCGCCGGTTCGCTGATCGTATCTTCATAGTTGTCCACGGCCTGCCTCACCCATGTTTGTTGACCAAGAACCTGCAGGACGAGGAGACGGTATACGATCAAACCCACAACACCGATAATTACGGAATAGACCAGAAGCACTCGCCAGAGCGGCACTTCGTATTTGCTTATTGTTTGCGAACTCATTCTACCTCCGGAGCTGGATACACCCACCGTGCCAGGTCGCGCATCACGGCATACACCGGAATTGCCAGGAGCATGTTCAATAAGACGCCGGGCAACATGACCAGACCCAGCACATCACTGAGCGGCAGATCCACACCAGAAAAACTTAAAATACCAACAGAGAGGAAACTCACAATCAGTGTACCAATAAAGGTAATGCTGAACATGGCAAGCAGGGGAGCCTGCCAGACGCGCCTCTGAAACAGATACGCCAGCACAACGACCGCTACATAGCCTGCAACCGGCACCACCCAGGAGATCCCGGATATGAAGCCAACCAGCAGCCCGGTTGCAATTGCCCAGTGCCAGGCTGAGTCGACGCCTTCCTGAAGTGCCCACGCTGCAAGCATGACCAGCGGCAGATCGGCGATTCCGGAAAGGAGATAGACCCGGCTGATAACCGCCGACTGCAAGATCACAGTTAATAGGATCACAGGGACTGCAACCAGATTGCGCATTCGTTATGGGGTTGGCACCGGCAGCAGAGGAGCAATATCCACAGGCTCAAAATTAACGATCACGAGCACGAGCTCCAACTGGTTGAAATCCACAACGGGCTGAACGGTTGCCTGCTGGAACAGATCGAAATCACGCCTTCGTACATTGACTATCTGTCCGATGATCAGGTCCGGAGGATACCCTCCACCCAGTCCAGAAGTCAATACCAGATCCCCGCGCTCGATGTCGATATCCTGCGGGATGAGCTCGAGGGTCAAATCGCCGGTAATCGAGCCGACGAGCGAGGCTTCCGTCTCCGCGTTTTGCAGGCGGACGTTGACGCTCGAGGCGGGATCCGTGATCAACTGGACGCGCGCCGCATCCGCGATGACCGCGTCGATGCGCCCGATCAATCCCTGGTGGGTGACGACCGGCATCCCGCGCAGAATCCCTTCATTGGAGCCGCGGTTGATGATGACGTAATGCAGGAATGGGCTCGGATCGCGACCGATCACGGCGGCGGCGGCATATTTATTTTCGGGCCGCAGGCGGCTGAAATCCACCAGGGCTGCCAGTACCTGGGTCTGACCAACCTCCTGCTGAAGCTGGATCACCTGGGATTGCAGCTCAGCCACCTCCGCTTCAAGCTCAGCATTCGTCTGGCGCAGGGAAGCCATATCACGCGGTGACGTGAAAAAATCCTGCACAGCCATATAGCGAGCGGAGAACCAGGCTTGTAGATTGACGAGCGAACCGGTGAATACATTGGAGGCACTGCTGAAGTACCCCCCCAGAGCAAGCGCCATGATCCCCCCCACGATCAAAAAGATGATCGTTGTCTGCAGCGTACGGGGAAACAAATTTCTCATTTTTTTAAGTGTGCAACCATCTTAGCCACACAAGCCAATTTGGAAACATTAAACTCTGTGGCGGGTGCTGCCGCGCTCCAAACCAACCAAATAGCGACTCAGCACATCGAAGTTTTCAAAGACCATGCCCGCGCCGCGTGCGACACAGGTCAGGGGATCTTCCGCGACCCAGACGCGCAGCCTGAGCTCGTCTGTCAGGCGTTCCGCCAGGCCCTGCAACAAACCACCGCCGCCTGCAAGACAAATCCCGATGTCCATCAGATCTGCCACGATTTCCGGTGGGATTTCATCCAACGCATCCCGGATCGTATCCACGATCACCTGGACGGAACCCGCCAGGGCCTCACGCATTTCAATCGAGGAGATCTCGAGGCTCTCAGGCAAGCCTGTCACAAGGTTACGCCCGCGGACTTCCATCGTCTTCTCGGGCTGGAGTGGGTACGCCGATCCGATCTTCCATTTGATCTGTTCGGCGATCCCCTCGCCCACCAGCAGGTTGTACTTATTGCGCAGATACTGCACAATGTCCTGATCCATTTCATCGCCGGCCACGCGCAAGGAACGTGAAGCCACAACACCGCTCATCGACATGACCGCGACTTCGGTCGTGCCTCCACCGATATCCACGACCATGCTGCCCTTCACATCCGCCAGCGGAAGGCCCGCCCCCAGCGCCGCCGCGATCGGCTCCTCGATCAGAAACGCAGAGCGCGCCCCCGAAGCCATGACCGCGTCGTAGACCGCGCGCTTTTCCACCTCCGTCACGCCTGTGGGAATCCCAACCACCACGCGCGGGCGTGGCAGCGGCACGACACTTTGTTCATGGACTCGACCAATAAAGTATTCCAACATCACCTGTGTTATATCAAACTCGGAGATCACACCATCCCTTAAGGGACGGATCACGGCAACATTACTGGGCGTGCGGCCCATCATCTCCTTGGCTTCGAGACCAATGGCTAAGGGCTGTCGTAAGCGCTTATCAATTGTTACCCAGGATGGTTCGTTGATGACAATCCCCTTGCCGCGCACGTTGACTAGTGTATTCGCGGTCCCCAGGTCAATTGCAATATCCAGTGAAAAAAGGCCCAAAAGCCAATTTATCGGGTTAAAGGCCAAAGCAGGCTCCTCAATGAGGCGA
>Ga0114129_10004752_pt1 | contig 19189 bp, 9 predicted proteins | sample RhiMetdeltSRZDD1_FD_80071 | JGI IMG/M metagenome (GOLD analysis project Ga0114129, IMG submission 80071) | Populus rhizosphere microbial communities from Tennessee, USA - Rhizosphere MetaG P. deltoides SRZDD1 (version 2) (version 2) | ecosystem: Host-associated > Plants > Roots > Rhizosphere >...
CGTCGGCGGCGGCGGCGTCAGCGTGGGCGTCGGCGTCGGAGTCCGTGTCGCCGGTGAGGGTGTCGGGGTCTGCGTCGGCACCGGCGTTTGCGTCAGCGTCGGGGGAGGAGGCGTCGGAGTCAGCGTCGGGGGAGGAGGCGTCTGAGTCGGCGTCGGCGAGGGCGTCGGGGTGATCGCCCCCTCGATGGCATACAGAAGGCCGCCGCGCGTCGAGTCGAGCTTGAAGTTGTTGCCCTGCGCCGTCGAAAACGCTTGGCCGCGCAGTCCGGCGAGGATGGAGCCCGTGGTCAGCGTCGGATGCCCCGCAGTCGTCAGGATCGTGTTCAGCTTGCTGACGGCGACCTTCAACGTGACGGTCTTCGCGGTCTGATCGAAGGCTCCGCTGTCGGCATCGCCGACGTCCGTGTAAGTGATCGAGCCGTCGAAGTTGCGGACGGCCGTCCCGTACTTGAACGTCTGGGCTCCGGTCGCATCCGTGCTCGCCCGCAGGAAGAACTGGTCGCCCCGGTCGGAGAGGCCGAACGTGAAACGGCCGGTCGGGCTCAAGATGGAGTTCGGCGCGTTGGCCGTGAAGTTGATCCTCCATACAGAGCTCGGAGGAATCGTCGTCATGTCGGAGACCGTCATTTTCGCGACCAGGATCGGGGCATTTCCGACGCCGAATTCGGTCGAGTACTTGATCGACAGGATGTCGAGCGGATCGTCGACCGGCAGGACGACGAGCCCGCCGACCTGGCTGTTGCCGCCGACGCGGACGTCGTCGCGGAAGTCCACGACCTGCGAGCCGTCCGTCGAGAAGGGAGCCGGCGGCGGGAGAGTGCTTCCCTCGACCGGCGCGGGGACGTTCATCCCACCCCCTCCGGGCCCGCTGATCTGCCGCGCCACGTACGTATGGCCCGCGAAGTCGTTGTGGTCGTCGCAGAAAGCGACCACCGCCGCCCCCGTGGGATCGAAAGCCACCTGGAAGTAATCGGCCAGATTGCGGTTGGGTGACTGGCCGCCGATGACCAGGCCGGCCTCCGAGATGTTGGCGCCGTGGATGACGTGATCGCTCACGATCACCTGCTGGAAGTTCGGAGCGGCGCCGTTGACGCCCGTCCCGAGAGCGTAGAAGACGTTCCAATCGTCCGGGTTGTCGTTGACGACGCCGCTGGTGCCGTACCAGACGACGCCGATCGTGCCGGGGACCGCGCCGGTCTCCATCCAGGGAAAGACGCTCGTCCTCGTCCCGGGACCGTCGCTCACGCGGATTGCCGGGCTCCAGGTGTTGCCCTTGTCCTTCGAGTACCGGATGAAGATGTCGTGGTCGTTGGAGTAGCAGACGTAGGCCGTGCCGTCCGAAGCGACTTTGACGGTGAAGAAGAGATGCGCGTTGCCCGTGCCCGCGACCGGGTGCACGGTATAGGTCACCGGCGCGAGGCCCGACGCCGGCGGAATCCCGACGGCGACTGAGCCGGTCGAGCCGGCGATGTACACGGTGCCGTCGTTCTGGTCGATGTCGATGCCGCCGACCTGGCCGATCGCCCCGGCCGTCGCCGCCGGGCCGTAGGTCAGGCCGCCGTCGATCGAGCGCTGGATCTGGGTGACCGCCGGCTGGAACGTCCGGTAGAGCAGATAGACGGTGTTGTTGCCGAAGAATTCGAGCCACTGCCGGTCGTCGACCGGCACCCCGCCGGTCACGTTGCCCGCCGGGTTCTTCGTGAACGTGACTCCGCGGTCCGTCGAGCGCTGCGTCGAGATGTTGCCCAACACCAGGCTCGAGTAGGCGAGAGCCGGCGGGTTGCCGGGGCTCATCTCGTCCATTCCGACGGCGATGTCCACGTCTCCGCCCCCGTCTCCTCCGACCGTGGCTTCGGAGGAGCCGGTGATCGAGTCGGGCTGGCCGCGGTACTGCGGATTGCGCATCAGCGGGTCGTAATTCGGACTGTGCGGCCGCAGGTCGAAGTACCAGAGGTCGGTGCCGCCGGGCACGCCGCGAATCGCGGCGACGTACGTGTTTCCGAACTTGTCGCTGCGCAGGCTGGGCTCGACGTCCTGTCCGATGTAAGGCGCGAACACCGTTGAGTTAGGCGAGAAAGTCATGCCGCCCTTCGTGTAGGTCGCCTGGCCAGGCGGCGGCGGCGGCGGTACGGGAATGCAGGTCGGGTCCTTCGCGCGGACCGTGTAGTTCGCGCTCGAGGTCGAGTCCACGCCCGCGAAGAGCGTGCCGCCGACGTTCTGCTGCGTGACCCCGTTGACGGCCATAAGGACCGAGCCGGCGCTCGGGTTCCCGACCTTGTTCATCGCGATGACCATCGTGATCGTACCGTCGGTGGCGAAAGATCCGGACTCGAGGCCGCCCACCGTCGTGACGAGGCTGCCGGATTGCGTCCCGTACTCGAAGTTGACGTTCGAGCTTCCGTCCGACGTCATCGCGACGTAGTACGTCGTCGCGCCGAACGTCCAGCGCACCCTCCAGATGCCGTTGGCGGGGACCGTGGTCAGATTGTCGACCTTCAAGATGAAGACGAGCCGCTCGGACCCGATGTACCGGTAGTCCTCTCCCACCGAGACCGCGCGGATGTCGAGCTGCGAGGGGAAGCCCGGATTCTGATCTCCCGCCGGGTCCGTCACGACCGTCTGGGGGGTCGAAACACACGTGTTGACTCCCGGCGTGGGCGTGGGCGTCGGCGTCCCCGAGACCGTCGGGGTCGGAGTCGGCGTCGCGGCGCACACTGCCCAGCGCTGACCATAGCCGCTGTCGGGCGCCCGGTCATCTGGCTGGATGAAGACGAGACCGGCCCCCAGCGCCCCCTCCCCGGAGATCGTCAGCCCATAAGGACTGGTCACAGCCGCCGTCTGGCTCGGATCGGTGATCGGAATCGTCGGGTTGCCGATTCCGGAGAGCGGGACAGTCACGGTGATCGTGCCGTTAGGTCCCGGGTTGAAAGTGAATGTCGCCGCGTTGAAAGTCGTGAGCTGGTTGTTTCCCGGGTCGAACAGGCCCCAGTTCGCCTGCAGGGTCGCCGCGTCCGCGTCGACTTCGGTGGCGTAGGTCTTCCCGTCGCTGGAAGTCCACACCACGAAGTAGGAGGTGAAGGTCGTGCCGTTGATCGGCAGCTGCTGCAGGTTCTTCAGCTTCATCGTCGTGATGAGGTTCGAACCGCTCTTCGCGAAGGAGATGCTCAAGATGTCCACCTGGTCGAGACTCCCGGCGGCCGTCCCGGACGCGGCCGGGTTCGTCGCGTCCCCGGAGCCGTCCACGACGACGTCGATGCCGTCGCATGAGTCGGCGGGCCTCAGAGTCACGACAGGTCCAGAGGCGGTCAACTCTCCGCAGTAGCCGCCTGGGCCCACGCCGTTCGTCGCGCTGACGCGGTAGTAGTAGGTCGTGTTCGGGTCCGCCGTCATGTCCAGGTACGAGGGGCTCACGGCCGCGATCGTGATGAGCGGAGTCTCACCGCCGGGCACGGTGCCTCGAAAGATGTTGTAGCCGGTCAGAGGCGAGCCGCCGTTGTCCGGTTCGAGCCACTGGAGTTGGACACCGGCCGCGAGCCGCGTCGCGGAGACGAGCTTCGGCGCACCCGGGACCGCGGGCTCGAGAGGATCGAAAGCGGCGAAGAGGCGCCTCCCGCCCGACTGTCGCAAAATCGAGGCCTTGGCGCTGCGCGAAGCGCTCGACGGAGAGGAAGCATTGCACCCCGGCGCGACGCAGCCGTCCGCGTAGGCCGCGACGGTGCGCCCCTCGCCGTCTACCTGAATGTCGTTGAAGTCGAGCAGATTCCGGTCTCCGCCCGAGCAGAAGAGGCCGTTGGTGCAAATGGCGCCGACCTGGACGGGGTCGTTCGGCGTGGCGTCCACCGTCTTCCAGGTGTTGCCGCCGTCGAAGGTCGTCGCGATGTAGAAGTGCCAGATGCCGTGGAAGTTCGCGAGGTCCTGATAGTCGCCTCCCGTCGGCGTGCCGACGAACCCGAATGCCGCGCGGCTGTCGTCCCCGGCGGTCACGACCGGGAAGACCGTGTTCTGGATGCCGAAGGGGGCGCCGACATCGTACGTCGTTCCCCACGTCAGTCCGCGATCGTGGGAGACGGCGATGTCGGGATGGCCGTCGCCGTTAACCCAGCCCAGGTAGATCGTGTTGCTCGCCGAGCCGACGGCGGGCCGGCCGACGTCGTTCAAGCCGACGCCGAGCGAGGGATCGCCCACGCCGACACTGCCCGGCACCGTCCGTTGCGTCCAGGTCAGACCGTTGTCGGTCGAGACGGCGAAGCCGGCGGAAGAGTCCCCGACGCTGCAGGTGGTGTTGGGCACATAGACCGTCCCGTCGGGCGCGACTTTCACGTGCCCGTGGATGCCCCCGAGGCACTGCATCGGAGGAAAGATCGGGACCGCCGTGTTGAACGTCAAGCCGCCGTCGTCGCTGCGCGAGCATTGCGCATTCGCGGCTCCGTTCTGCGAGCAGTAGTAGATCGCGTTCGGATAGGTCGGATGCACAGGGGGAGGAATGGTCGATTCGTTGTACGGGCCTCCGCCAAGAGTCTCGTGGTCGATGCCCTGGCCTAAGCCACCGCCCTGCATCGGAGTCCAGTTCTGCCCGTCGTCATCGGAGAAGGCCGCGAAGCTGTTGCCCTGTCCCCCGATCAGGTCGAGCTGGAAGACCCGGCCCGTCGTATGGTCCACGAAACCGATCGGGTCCGACAGGACGGACTGCTGAACGAACGGGCTCGTGACGTCCTCCCAGGTGTCCGCGGCGGGCGAGGAGCAGTCGTCGAAGCCGACGCGCAGCTCCTGGATCCCCGAGGTGTAGAAGGCGACGCCGCCAGTGTTGACCTTGTCGTGCTTGAAGCTCGCCACGTTGGGTTTCCAATCCACGCCGACCGAGGGCTCGCCCGCCGAGCCGCCCTTGCCGGGCGGCGCCGCGTAGTTCTGGTAGCGCGGCGCGATGCCGGAGGCCGAGGGAGCGGCCGGAGTCTTGTCCACCAGCTCGATCGTCCCTGTGATGCTCTGGCCGATCGGGTTGAAGGGCACGACGCGGACCGTGTAGTTGCCCGAGACGGCCGGCATGAGGACGAGGTCCGGATCTACGTTGGTGCTCGAGGAGAGGGAGGAAGCGATGACGGTTCCCGACGAATTGAGGACGTAGAGGTCGAACTGGGCGGCCACGACCGGCCACTTGATCTTGATCTTGACGAGCTTCGAGAGGGTCGTCGCGCCGGAGACCGAAACGTTCAGGGCGAAGTCGTCGCAGGGGTTCGCGGTGCTGCACATGAGACCCACGGCCGACGTGGGATTGGCGATGAGAAACGGCCCGGCGGTGTAGGTCACGGGGCCACTCACGTCCGTCAGCATCCCGCCCGGCGGCACCGCAGCATCCAACGCCATGAGGCCGAGAATCAAAGCCATCGCGGCGGTCAGGGTCAGACCCTTGTGGACGCGGGTGGTCTTCATCGTCGCTACTCCTGCCGCTCTCGCGGCGTGCCACGCAGACGCGATTTATTCAAGTAGGTAAAAGAGACTGCCCCGACGGCTGCTCTCACAGGTCCACGATGTGAGACGTCGGAGGAAGGGGGCAATGAGGGGATCCCCTCAATTCGGGCGTGCGGCAGGCCTCATTCTTCGGACGGGGCGCTGCGCTCGGACGGGACGCGAACCGGACCACGACAAAAAAGGCGGGCCCTGGCGGGCCCGCCGGAAGAGGGTCAGAACCTCCCGGTCAGTTGCCGAAGAGTCCCACTACGTCGAATTTGACCGTGCCGAAAGTTCTCAGGTCCGCCGGAGAGAAGCCCACGAGCGTGACGCGCACGTGCGTGATGCCCGCGGGAATCGTTACCGACTGTTCGAGCTTCGCGAAACCGCTCACGGCGTCACCCTGGTGGTGACGCTCGCCGTGTTGTTTCCGGAAACCGGATCGTTCGGCGACGTCGAGGCGACCGTGGCCATGTTGGTGAAGGTGCCCTTCGTCGTGGGCTTTAGCGTGAGGGTCACCGTGACCGTGCCTCCGTTCGCCACGGTGCCGATGTTGCACACGACCTGCTGCGAATGTGGTGTCGGAGCGCAACTGCCCTGCGTCGAGCTCACTGAGCCGAACCCCGTGTTCTTCGGCATGATGTCGGTGACGGTGACGCCGTTGGCTGTCGACGGTCCTTTGTTGGTCGTCGTGATGGTGTAAGTCATGGACTGACCCACGTGACCCGTCGCCGGGCCGGTTTTCTGGATCGACAAATCGGCGGAGGGCGGGGGCGTTGCCTGGATGTCCACGCTCGCCGCGTTGGTGCTCTCCTGGCCATGCGAGTCCGTGACCGTCAGCGTGGCGTGGTAAGTCCCCGGGTTGTTGTAGGTGTGGGAGATGGTCGGACCCGGCTGCGTCATGGGCGAAGAGCCATCACCGAAGTAGAAGGTGTAGGAGGCGATGAAGTCCCCCGCGTCCGGATCCGACGAGCCCGAGGCGTTGAAGTTGACCGCCAGCGGCGCCGGGCCGCTGGTCGGGGTGGCTTGCAGGGCCGCCGTCGGCGGAGTGTTCGGGGCGCAGAAGTCGTTGCCGGAGACCGTGTACACCCCGCTGGCGGTGGAGTCGGCCAGGACGAGGAGGACCCCGACGAGGTTCCGGGTCTCACCGTAGATGCCGGAGATGAGTGAGCCCGCCGACGGCGGCGTCGGTCCCAGCTTGCTGTTGGAGAGCGTGATCGTGATCGTTCCGTCCGGAGTGAATGTGCCGGCATCCGCCGGCCCGAGGACGTGCTCCGTGTTGATGCCGGTCGTGGGGTCGATGGCGTAGAAGCCGTAGTTGAAGGTGGGCGTCGGCGGATTACTCGCCGTCTCCATGTCGACGAAGTAGCTGACGCCCCCGAAAGAGAAGTGCTCGTACCAGTAGGCGTTGGGTTGCGGCGTCGGGCTCAGGTTCTGCACTTTCAGCGTGAACACGAGCTTGTTCGTGTTCGGCGCGAAGTAGGGCTCGGCGATCGCGACCGAGGTCAGGTCCTGCTGCGCCGTTCCCGTCTGGTCGCCGGTCGGATCCGTTGCCACGACTGCCCCCGGCGGGACGCACGGGTCATAGACCTGGGTCACGACGCTCGCCGTATTGTTCGCGAGGTTCGGGTCCGGGCTCGACAGAGAGAGCGTAGCGGTGTCCGTGAGATTGCCGGCCGCCTTCGAGTGAACTTTCAGGGTGATTGTCTCGAGATCGCCGGCAGGCAGGTCCCCCATGTTGCATACCACTGTCGACGTGCCCTGACAGGTACCTCTGCTCGAGGTCACCGAGAGCAGCGTGACGGCGCTCGGCAGAACGTCCGACACCGTAGCGGAGAGCGCCGGGCTCTGTCCCGACGTCACGCCGATCGTGTAGGTGAAGTCGCTGCGTTCCCGGACGAGCGAGGAGGACGCGCTCAAGCTGATCTGCGGATCGCCGCACACCGGAAGGGTGAAGGAACCGATTCGCGTGTTCCAGTTGAACGTGCCGGTGCCGGCGTAGTACTCCTGCGTGTACCAGAAGGTGCAGCCATCGGGGTCGACTGAGATCGAGCTGTAGTCGCCCCACCGGCGGCCGGTGTCCTGCTGAGATCCGGTTCCCTGGATGATCGTCCCTTCGCCCAGGGTCATCGCGTTCAGCGGGTCGGAGGCTCGCCTGGCCGTGTAGTTGATGGCCGGGTGCGTGGTCGCGCTCGACTTCGAATATCCGAGCGCGATGTCGCCGGCGCTGTCCATGGCGATCGAGCCCATCCATCGGTGGGCCGCGTCAGGGGCGAAGGTCGACTGCTGGTAGACCGTCGGAGTCCCGTTGGGAGCCCGGAGCTCGTACCACCGGATACCGGCGTGGCCGTTGCCGACGAAGGTGTCACCTGGCCCGGCGTTGACCGTGTGGTTCAAGACCAGCGACTCGTGGTCGCCGAAGTTCCGGTACGCCACGCGATACATCAGCCTGTCGCCGATCGAGTCCAGATAGTCCCCGACGTCCGGCATCCCGGGTTGCGAATAGTCGGCCGTGGGACTGGCGTCCACCTGCGGAATGCAGTTGCGATCTCCCAAAGCCTGATCGCCGTTGCAGACCAGACCGAAGTCGGCGACGGGGATCGCGATCGGCGTTCCGTTCCCGTTCGGTTTCCCGTTGCCGAAGGTCGAGTTCGCCGGGTTGGTCCAGTCGACGTGAAACTTGAACAAGAGCAGCTTGTCGTTGCCGGCCGTCGTGCTATCGAGGAACTGCATGAAGAAGTTCGGCTCACCCGCGGGGGGCGCGCCGCGGAAGTTGGCCCCGACCCCGACTCCATCCAGGTCGGACGGAAGCTGCCCCCCATAAATGTAGTTCCCGTTCGCGTCCTTGGGATCGAAGGTCGATTCGTCGAAGCACACCTTCCGGGCGTTGGGGTCTCCCGCGATCATCTTCGCCCGCTCGAAGGCGCAGGCGCCGGCGCTGTGGAAGTCGGTGTTGGGCGTGGTCGTATCGAACTGGTTCACCGACAGGTAGTACGCGTCGGGCCAGACGCCGAAGTGCGGGTAGTCGTTGAACAGCGTCGCGCTGTAGTTGAAGTCGTAGAGATAGTAGGCGCCGGTGGGATCGGGCGTCTGGGAGATCGCGATGCACTGGTCGAACGGGGGCGCGATCACCGCCTCGCCCGGGAAGTTGAACTGGCTGATCAGCCAGCGGTCTGCCAGCGGGTCGTATTGGACGATCGGGTCGCCGCGGCTCTGGGTCGTGCAGTTGAACTGCGCGGCGTTCGGGGCGCTCTTCCAGAGATTGTTGATCGGAGTCGGCCCGGTCAAGCGCGTTCCCGTCTTCGAATACACCGAGAAGACGGTATTCACGATTTGCACGTAATGGTTCGGTCCGACGTCGCCGTTCGTGTCGGGGGGTGCTCCGACGAAGACGCCGTCGCTGCTGCTTTCGCCGACGTCGGCGCCCTCGAAGTTCTGAGTGGTCGGCGGGATTCCCGAGCCGGGACCGCTCTGCTGGAGCGCCGGGTCCGGACCCTGAAAGCTCCCATCCCCGGTGGGGTGGATGAGCGCCTCCTCGCCGATCTCCGGGGCCCGTCGCAGACCGGATGGGGCCTCGGTCTTCGGGATGTTGCTCACCGGCAGGGATTGCCCGAACGCAACGGCAGCGCTGACGTTCGGCTGAGTTGCTGCCGTGAGCTGGGCGCTTTGGGCCCTCAACGGCCGCCTCGAGCCCGCGACTGCTGCCGCGGATGCCACCAGCACCAGCGTTGCGACCGCAATGACCAGACCGACGCCGCGCAGCACTTTCCGAAGTTGAGAAGTCATCATCTACTCCTTCCCGGAACGGTTTCTCGGTGTAGTAGCCATCGCTGGGCACGACGAATGGAATGGACATCGCCGGGGCGGTAGTCCGGAATCCATACTGGTCGCCACCATCGCGGGTTCGCAGGAGCTGCGCAATGAGGGGAACACCTCAGAAAGCGCGTGAAGCCACCTCATTTTTCTCAACGGGAGGGAGACAGTCAGGCCTTATCTCTTGCCGACGCGCGGCTGTACCTCCGTGGCTTCTCCGTCAGTCGGGTTCCCGCCTCCCCGGCGGGAGAGAGTGAGTCTCACGGGAGAGAGGTGTCGCGTCTCCGGGACGATCTCGACCGACGGAGCTTCCTGGAATCTCGATTATTCAGGGAAGCAAATTGTGTTTCGCCGCGAAGCGAACCAGCTCCGCTGTCCCGTGAATGCCGAGCTTCTCCATCATGCGGGTGCGGTGGTTGTCCACCGTCTTCGGGCTGATGAACAACAGGTCGGCGATCTGCGCGTTCGTCTTGCCCTCGACGACGAGCTGGAAGATCTCCCGTTCGCGGTCGGTCAGCCGCTCGAAAGGATCGTCCGGCAGCGACCCGCCGCTCTGGTAAGCCTCGGCGAGGGCTCGGCTCGCGTGCGGCCCGAAGTACGCCTTTCCCGCCTTGAGCGCGCGGATCCCGGCGATCAGCTCCGAGCCGGCGCTGTCCTTCAGCAGGTAGCCGGAGGCGCCCGCGCGGACCATCTTCAGCACGTACTCCTCGTCGTCGTGCATCGTCAGGACGAGCACGCGGGTCGCGGGCAACGCTTCCCGGATGCGCCGCGCGGCTTCGAGCCCGGTCAGGTGCGGCATGCTGACGTCGAGCACGACGACGTCGGGCTTCAATTTCGTCGCTTTCTCCACCGCCTCGGCGCCGTCGGCCGCTTCTCCGACGACCTCGACGTCCTCGCTCGATTTCAGGATCCCGACGATTCCCTGGCGGACGATCGTATGGTCGTCCGCGACGAGGACGCGAATCCGGGCCGTCACTCTTTCTCCTTCGCCGGGTCGGGCAACGGGATCTCCGCCTCGACGACGGTCCCCTCGCCCGGTGCCGATCGGAGGGAGAAGCGGCCGTTCACGAACTCGACGCGATCCCGCATGGCGCGAACTCCGAAGCCCCTCTCCTCGTCGCTCGCGGAGAGAAGCGCGTCCGAGGCAAAGCCCGCTCCCGGGTCCGCGATTCGGACGAACAGCTTCCGCCGCTCGCGGACGAGCGTGACCGTCGCGGCGCGCGCGCCGGAGTGGCGGGCAACGTTCGTCAGCGCCTCCTGCACGATCCGGTAGACGAGCGTTTCCAGGTCGGGATCCGCGCGGCGCTCTCTGCCTTCGAGCGCGACCTCGACGTCGATTCCCGTGCGCTTCTGAAACGTGCGCGCGAGCCAGCGCAACGTCGGCTCGAGCCCGAGCTCGTCGAGCATTTGCGGGCGCAGGAGATGGGACAGCTGGCGAACCTCCGCGAGGGATGTATCCGAGAGCTCGCGGGCGGCCGCGATGCGCGAGGCGAGCGCGGAAATCCCGGCGGCTTCGCGCTCCAGGAGCTCGAGCTGAATTTTCAAGGCGGTCAGCAGCTGTCCGATGCCGTCGTGGAGGTCGCGCGAGATCCGGCTCCGCTCCTCCTCCTGCAGACGAAGAACGCCGCGGGAGATCCGGCGGAATCTCCGCTCCGATTCCGCGACCCGTTCGACGAGCCGGGCGTTCTCCGACTTGATCCGGGCGACCTGCTCCGCGATCCGGTCGATGCGGTCGGGCGGCGCGGGAGGTGCATCACTCATGCTGTCCTGCCGGCAGACCCGGGATAGCCGCGGACGGAGCGCGGGAGAGCGCTTCGCGAACGGCCGGCAGGGCGCGGAACGAGGCGAGCATCGCGGGCGGGACATTCTCCTCCAGCCGGCGCGCCGCATCCGCGCTCCGGCGCCGGGCAAGGGCGGCGCCGCTCGAGTCGCCGTGAGCTTCCAGGATGGTCGCGAGGAGCGCGTACAGCCGGTACCGCCCGGCTTCCCAGCCCGTCTCTTCCGCGACGGCGAGGGCTTTGCGGACGACCTCCTCCGCCCTCGCCCAGCGACGCCGCGCCGCCTCGGCTCGCGCGAGGCCCTCCGCCGCGCGGATCGTCAGCAGCGCGTGGCCGAGCGACTGCGCCTCGGCGAGAGCCTTGGAAAGCTCCGCCGCGGCGCTCGCGGCCTCTCCTCGCGCAGCCGCCGCAGATGCGGAAGCGATCCTCGCCTGCAGGAGAGCGGCCTTGCTGCCGCTCCCCGTCGCGAGCGAGATCGCGTGTGCGAAGGCGCGGCGCGCGGCGTCGGTGTCCCCGCGCGCCGAATGCCACTCGCCCCGGAGCGACTCAAGGTCGGCGGACTGCTCGCGGTTTTCGGTCTCCGCGAGCCACTTCTCCGCCGCTTCCAGCCGCGTCCGCACTTCGTCCCCCTGCCCGAGCTCGAACCGGACCTCCGCCTCTTTCAAAGTGAACTCGGCGAGCGCCGGCTTCAGATCGAGCGGCCGCAGCAGGGTCAGCGCCGCCTCGAACGATTCGAGCGCCGCTGCGAACCGTCCCCGGTACGCCGAGACCGTCGCGATGTTGCCGAGCGAGATCGCTTCGGCGTTCTTGAAACCGATCGCGCGACTCTCCTCGAGCGCTTCGACGAAGGACTTCAACGCGTCGTCCCACTTGCCCCGGGCGGTCTGGAGGAAGCCCATGTTCTGGACCGACAGAACGATGCCGTTCTTCTCGCCGATCTGCCGTCTCAGATCGAGCGCCTGTTTCCAGTAGACGAGCGCGTTGTCGTACTCGCCCTCCAGGTAGTAGATGTACCCGACGTTGTCGTAGCTCTGCGCGAGGAGTCGTTCGTCTCCCAGGTCGCGCCGAATCTTCAACGCGCTCTGGTAGGCGGCGAGCGCCGCCGCGTACGCTCCCCGCCCCTCGTGAAGCAGTCCGACGTCGTTCATCACGTCGGACAGGCCTCCCCGATCGCCGATCTTCTCGAAGAGCCGGCGCGCGCGGCCGAGGTCGCCTTCCGCGTCGCGCGAACGGCCGAGCGCGAGGTTCACCATCGCGCGGTTGCGCAGAGTCGAGGCGAGACCGCGGTCGTCCGCGAGCTTCGCGCGCGCCTGCGACGCCGCCGTGTAGGCCTCGAGCGCCCGCGGATACTCGCCCAGCTGCTGGTGCGCGACGCCCATCGCGTTCAGGACGTCCGCCTTCCCTTTCTCGTTGCCGAGGCGCGTGTGGAGCGCGAGCGCGCGGACCAGGTAGTCGCTCGCGGCCCGCGCCGGGTCTCCCGCGAGAATCGAGTTCTTTCCCAGCTGGAACCAGGCGCGGGGGTCGCCGGGATCGAGCTCGACCGCCTTCTTCAGCGTCGCGACCGCTGCCGAGTTGTGGCCCTGCGCCGCCTGCGCGGCCGCGAGGTCGAGGCGCGGCTCCTCGTCGAACGGGTACCGCGTCAAGAGCTCCTGGAAATGCTTCTCGGCGTCCTGCGGCTTTCCCGCGAGAAGCGCCGCGCGCGCCCGGATACGATAAGCGAGGCGTGTTTCGCTCGACCCGACCTTGCCGAGCGCGCGGTTGACGGCCGCGACCGCCTGATCCTGGCGTCCGAGGCTCTGGTAGGTCTCCGCGAGCCTCTCGAGCGCGGCCGCAAAAGAGGGGTCGGCGCTGACCGCCTGTTCGAAAGCGGGAGCCGCTCCGAGGTCGTCTCCGGCGAGCAGGTGCTGGCGGCCCGCTTCGTAAGCTTTCGCCGCAGCGACGGACGCGGTCTCGGCGGCGGGCTTTTCCGAAGCTTCGCGTCCTGCGAACCCGAGCTCGCCGCGGAGCCGTCCCGCGAGTGAGCCGACGAGGGTGAAGAGTCCTTCGGGTCCGGGCGCCTCGGCGGAGACGTACCGGCTCGCGAGCCCGTTGCCCCCCGCGCGAACAAGGCGCAGGTCGACGCGCAGCCTCTGACCCGCGCGGCGAACGGACCCGGTGACGAGGCGCCCGACGTTCCAGAGATCGGCGAGCTCCTTCAACGCCGCTTCGTCGTATCGGCCCGGAGTCAGCCGCAGGTCGTGAAGGTTGCGAAGGACGCGGAGCGAGTCGAGGATGCGCAACTCTCCGGTCTCCGAAAGGTTCGCCGCCAGCATCTCCGGGATCCCGGTGCTCGTCCAGGCGAGCCCGGGCTCCGCGGTCTCGTCGGAGAGCGGCAGGATCGCGATTGCTTCGCGGGCGCCGACGGGAGCCGCCGCCGATCCGCGCCGCGAGGTTGCGGAGGCGGCGGGCGGGCGCGCGCGGTTACGGCTCGCCGTCCAGATCCCGAGCCCGACCACGGCGGCGGCCGCGACCGCGGCGGCGACACGCAGCGCGCGCGGACCCTGCCGCGGGGCGCGCGCCCGGTCGAGGTCGTCTAACAGCGCGCGGGCGTCGGGGTACCGGCGCGCCGGGCTGCGCTCGAGGAGCTTCCGCACGACCGCGCGCAGCCACGCGGGGGCATGGACTCCCGTCTCGGACACGTCGCGGGCGCGCCCGGCCAGCCGAGACCCGAGCATCTCGGCCTGCGAGCCGGCGCGGAACGGCAGCTCGCCGGTGAGCATCTCGTAGAGGACGATTCCGAGCGCGTACAGGTCCGTGCGCCCGTCGACGGGGTCTCCTGCGATCTGCTCGGGCGAGAGGTAGTCCGGAGTGCCGATCACTGCGCCCGCCCGGGTCAGGCCGTCGCGGCCGAGCGATCGGGCGATCCCGAAATCGGTGATGTAGGCGGTGTCGTCCGCGTCGAGAAGGATGTTGCCGGGCTTCAGATCCCGATGGATGACCCCGGCGCGGTGCGCCTCCTCCAGCGCGGAAGCAACCTGGCGCGCAATCGCCACGGCGCGCTCCGGCGACATCCGCCCGTCCTTCTCGAGGACGTCGGAGAGCGATCGTCCTTCGACGTACCGCATCGTCAGGAAGCGCAGTCCCTCGTGCTCCCCGATGTCGTGGATGCGGACCACGTTCTTGTGGCTGACCTCGCGCGCGAGGAGAAGCTCGCTGCGGAAGCGCTCGACGACCGCGGGATCGCCCCCCAGGTCCGGGCGAAGAACCTTCAGCGCGGTATCGACGTCGAGCTCCTCGTCGCGCGCCCGATAGACGACCCCCATCCCTCCCACGCCGGCGACTCCAAGCACGCGATACCGGCCGGCGACGAGGGTGCCCGGGGCAAACCGGCGCGTGACGTCGACGCTCGTCACCGTCGGCGTCAAGCCGGGGGCGGCGACGGCCGGCGTGTCTCCCGAAACGGCCGGAGGAGTCTTCTCCCGGACGTTCGACGGGTCAACCACCGCTCTGGGCCTCAGGCGGCGGCGCGCTCTTCACGGCGAGGAAAGACTTCCGCGCGCGGCTCGGGCGATTTCGAGAACGCGCCGCCCGAGGACGTCCAAGAATCGCCGGTCTTCGGGGGCGTTTCCGGGCGATCCGCCCAGGATCTCCCGGATCTCCCGATCGATCCGGAGGGTCGAGAGGACCACCGAGACGTTGGCGGCCAGGGCTTCTAAGATCTCGAGGTCGAGGTCCGTGAAAACCCCGCTCCGTTTCCGTCCATCGACGTAAATGAGCCCGATCCGTCGGTTCTCGGCGGAGAGCGGCACGCAGGCGAGCGTCCCGATGCCGAGCTCGAGCACGCTCGGCCGCCTTCCGAGGAACGCGTCGTTCGCGGCGTCGGTCGCGACGACGGACTTGCCTGTCTCCAGAACGTGCTCGATCGCCCCGAAGCTCCCCTCGAAGCTCTTGCCCAGCGAGCCCGTCGAAAAGCCGGAGGCGACCTCGGCTTCGAGCTTCCCGGTCGGCCCGATCAGGAGAACGAACCCCCGCTCGGCTCCGGTCACCGACAGGACCGACTGGAGCAGGCGCTCCAGAAGAACGCGCGGATCGCGCTCGGCGGCGAGCTCCCGCTGGATCTCGACCGAGGTGTGCAGTCGGCGGGCGCGTTCCGACTCGAACGCGGAGAGCTCTTCCTCCGAGACCAGCTCGAACCGGGCCAGGAGCCCGCCGAAGCTCACCCAGTCCTCGTCTGCGAGCGGAGTTCCCGAGGCGGGCGAGCCGGTCACGAACGTGCCGTTCTTGCTGCCGAGATCGCGGAGAGTCCAGCCCCCGCCGGTCCATTCGAGGCGCGCATGGCTTCCCGAGACACGCGGGTCGTCGAAAACGAAGTCGTTTCCGGCCGGGTCGCGCCCCGCCTGGCGGGTCTCCCCGTCGTGGAGAATGTAGTGGCGAGACGCGCCGCGGGCCGGATAGAGCGTCAGCTTCGCGGCCACCGGGGGAGTCTACTCCCGGGAGCCGGCGTTCACCCTCCTGCGGCGCCCCGCCTCAGGGCGTCAGGTTCGACTTGAACGCGAGGCTGAACTTCAGCGTGTCGGCCGCGGAACGCAGGAGGCCCGCGACGTTGACCGGACCGCCATTGGCGCGCCACACGTTGGGGATCAAGGCGCCACTCTGCGTCTTGACCTGGTCGCCGAAAGCAGTGATGCCGTCGATCGCTGCGGCCAGGGAGCCCGCGTTGTACGCGGACCGGGCCTGAGACAGCCGCTGCTGGAGGTCGGCGGCGACCGCCGGGTCGATCGCGGGCGAGTTCGCGGAGAGCTGGCTCTGGAGCGCGTCGAATTTCCCCGCGATGACGGGATCGATCAACCTCGTGTCGGCGACGATCACGAAGTCGGAGAAGCCGGGGCCCGAGCCGCCAGCGCGCACGCTGCCCGCCTGGAGGAATCCCGTCATGTCCTGGAAAGCTCCTCCCGAGGGCGCGCGATAGAGCCGCAGCGGGGAGTTTGCCGCGAGCGTCAGGTTGCTCGTGTAGAGCGACAGCTTGTAGACGCCCTCGAACGAGAGCGCGCTCGAAGCGGTCGGGTCGATCCGCAGGACGACCGGGAACGCGGCGGGGACCGAGACGGCGGGGTCCGGAAGGCGGCCGGCGAATCCGACGTCTTTCGGATTGATGAGCGTCGCGGTCAGGGCCAGGGCGGACGGATTCAGTCCGATGACTTTCTCGAACGTGATGGTGAGATCGGCCGCGACGCCGTTGGCGAGCTCGATCCTGGCCGTCAGCTCACTGCCGGAGATCGTGGGGACGACAGTCGTCTGGCCATATCCCGGCACCGAGCCGGCGGACAGAAGGAGAACCGAGGTGAGGAACGTCCACAGATGCCTTCTCATGAATTCCCTCCCGTGGCATGCGGATTCTAATATGCACGCGGCGTTCCATAGAAACCGCCCTGTGATCGTCGACATATCGACTTTCGTCGACCCCGACCAAAAAGAAAAAGGGGGGCGAACCCCCCTCTCCGAGCGCTTCGACGCCGGTGATCCGGCTGCGCGTCGGCTTAGTACCGGTCGCGGCCCGGGCGTCCGCCGCCGCCACCGCCGCCGCCCGTCTTCGGCCGCGCCTCGTTGACCGTCAGCGCCCGTCCGCCGTATTCCTGGCCGGACAGCGCCTGGATCGCGGCGCGCGCCTCGGAGTCATTGCCGAACTCCACGAAGCCGAAGCCCTTGGAGCGGCCGGTCTCACGGTCCGTGATGACGGCGACCGAGTCGACGCTTCCATACTGGGAAAACAGGTTGCGGAGGTCATCCTCCGTCGTGTTGTAGGGGAGGTTTCCAACATAAAGCTTCATCGAGACATGATCCTGTTCCGGCGTTCATTATTTCGACTCACCGACGCGCCGCTCGACGGTGCCCGACCTTCCCGTGGATCGTCGGACCTCGTCGAGCGCGAAACTGCGTGCGGAAGGCGAGCGAGTACGAGAAGAACGACAGGATATCAGCTTGAGCCCCGAAATCAAGGCCTGATCCGGCCGGCCGGTCAGGGTCAGGAGCCGGTCGCCAGGTCCTCGAGCGCCCGGGCAACGAACCGTGCAGTCATCGATTTGCGCCAGAGAAACGAGAAGTCCGTGTTGTCCATCGGACGCGACGGGCCCGCCGCGGCGGCCGCGGCGGCCGCGATCGACTCCTTATCGAGCGGGCGGCCGGCCAGGACCGTCTCGGCCGCGGACAGGCGCACGGGCGCCGACGCAACTCCTCCCAGCACGAGACGAGCCGACGTGACCCGGCCGCCGTCCAGCCAGACCGCCGCCCCCACCGACAGCACCGGAAAATCGAACGCCCCCCGGCGCCGCAACTTTCGGTAGCTCGCCCGCCAGCCGTTGGCGGCTGGAAGGACGACCTCGGTCAGCAGCTCTTCCGGCCTCTTCCGGAGGTAGTCGATCCCGTCGTTGCGGTAGAGGTCCTCGACGGCGATCTCCCGTTCCCCCTCTCGGGAGGAGAGGACGGCGCGCGCGCCCATCGCGATCAGAACGGGAACCGTGTCGGCGGACTGCACCGCGAGACATTTCGGCGATCCGGGCGCGACCCAGCAGATCGTGCCGTCTCTCTTCATGCAGAAATCGATCGCTTTTCGCCACTCGTAGTTCTGGTCGTAGTAGTTGCAGCGGGTGTCCAGGAGCAGGTTTCCCCCGAGCGTCCCCATGTTGCGCAATGGCGGCGTCGAGATCTCCGAGACCGCGTGTGCGAGTCCGCGGTAACCCTTTCGCACGCGCGGGTCATGCTCGACCTGCGAGAGGAGGAGCCCGGCGGAGAGCGCGAGGCGGCCGTCTTCCCGCTCCCGGATCCGAGCGAGCTCGGGAATCCGTGAGAGCCCGACGACAACCTTCGGCGTCTGCTGCCGCCGCTTCATGTTCGGATAGAGATCCGTGCCGCCGGCGACGTACGCGCCGTCGGGCCCGGCGTCGGCGCGGATCGCGACCGCCTCCGCGACGGTGCGCGGGGAGTAATACCGGAATTTCGGCAGGCGCATCATTTTGTTGCACCACCGATCGTCGCGGCCTCCCGCCGGACGCCGCCGGCTTCCGTTGCCGGTTGGTCGAGAGCTTTTCCGTCTCCCCCTTCTTCAGGAGTCAACACGCGCATCGGCGGCGGGTAGGGAACATCCGGGAAGCTCGTCGGTCCCACGCGCGCCGGCCTGCCCTGCGCCGCGAGCTTCAGCGCCGCCAGGACTTTTTCAGGGGTCGCCGGAATTTCGTCCACGCGCACGCCGACCGCGTCGAAGAGCGAATTCGCGACCGCCGGCGGAATGGGCAGGAGCGGCCCCTGTCCCACTTCCTTGGCGCCGAAGGGGCCGTTGGGATCCGGGTCCTCGACGAGGAACGTGACGACCTCGCTCATCTCCTTCGTCGTCGGGCTCTTGTACTCGAGAAGCGACGGAAACTTGTGGACGACGTTGCCGTTGATGTCGGATCGGTACGCCATCTCCTCCATCATCGCCTCGCCGAGACCCATATAGACCGAGCCCTCGACCTGCCCGACGACGAGGACCGGATTGATGCACTTCCCCACGTCGTGCGCGATCCAGACCTTCGGCACCGTGTAGATTCCGGTCTCCGGATCGACCTCGACCTCGACGACCGCCGCCGAGTACGAGTACGCCGGCGATGGCCCGACTCCGGCGCCGCGATAGCGTCCGGGCGAGGGCGGCGGCGTGTACGACCCGACCGTGCCGATCGTCCCGAACTTCGACTCGGCGAGGACGACAGCGTCCGTGAACGCCATCCCCTGGCCGGGGTCTTCGACGTCGAACACCCGTCCCTCCGCGAGCGCCACCCGCGTCTTCGGGATCGCGAGCTTCTGCGCGGCCACCTCGACTAAGAGCTCCCGGGCGCGCTCCGCCGCCTGGACCGCGGCGTTCCCGGTCATGAGCGTCACGCGCGAGGAGTAGGAGCCGAGATCGACGGGCGTCAGGTCCGTATCGGCGGTCACGACGCGGATGTCGAACGGGTCGATCCCGAGGACCTCTGCGACGACGTACGCGAGAACCGAGTCGCTCCCCTGTCCGATGTCGACGGAGCCGCAGAACACGGTGACCCCGCCGGAACGGTCGAGCTTCAGCTGCACGCCCGACTGGGGCATCGAGTTCCAGTAGATCGGAAGGCCGGCGCCGCAGATGTAGGACGAGCAGGCGAGACCGA
>Ga0114129_10004753_pt1 | contig 19185 bp, 21 predicted proteins | sample RhiMetdeltSRZDD1_FD_80071 | JGI IMG/M metagenome (GOLD analysis project Ga0114129, IMG submission 80071) | Populus rhizosphere microbial communities from Tennessee, USA - Rhizosphere MetaG P. deltoides SRZDD1 (version 2) (version 2) | ecosystem: Host-associated > Plants > Roots > Rhizosphere >...
GTGGCGTCTGAGGAGACACGCCACCAGCACCGCGCCGTGGCCATTCGCCACGAGGGACACGTCGGGTCCTGACCGCGCGCAGTACGCTCAGCGCCTGACACAAACCACTCCGGCCGCAGCGGAAGTACTCGGCGTCACTAACCTGGTTGACCACAGCGCGTACTGTCCCGGGGGATCGCAAAGTCATCGAACAAAGGTCGCGTTCTCGACTACCGACCGACCGGACGGCTGCGGTTGGCTCGGTGTCGGTAAGAGGGATCAGCATCCCGCGTGGTGGAGTCGCGCGTCACCCGTGTAATCGTTACCGGGTACATAGTGCACCCGCTCGCTCATGTCGATGTGACTATCCCGATATTTTCCCCTAAACCCGGGCTAGAGCGCTCTAGTCTCGCGACCGGTCGGGCGGCATGACCCTTGCCATGTCCAATGATCAGGGCGTGCAGAATACTTCCGAGCGAAGCGTCCGCAGGGAAACACGGACGGATCGCAGAGTTCTATACGGAGGAAAGGCATGAACAACATTTTCTACATCGTCGGGGTTGTAGTCGTCGCACTAGCTGTTCTCGGATATCTCGGACTCCGCTAGGACTGTGAGCGGCGCTGGCGCGCCGCGCCCCGTGAGTCATGGCAGTCGCAAACGCGTTGAGCGCCCGAGGGGGCGGTTGAGGAGCACATCATGCACATAGTCGGATGGATCGTGTTCGGCCTGGTCGTCGGCATCGTCGCAAAGTTCCTCATGCCCGGGCGCGATCCGGGTGGCTTTGTGATCACCGCTATCCTGGGAATCGTGGGGGCTCTCGTCGGTGGGTTCGTAGGCCGTCTGATCGGCTGGTACGGCGAGGGCGATCCCGTCGGGTTCGTTATGGCGGTCGTCGGCTCGATCATCTTGTTGGCCATCTATCGCTTCGCCTTGGCGAGGACTGTTCCCGTCTAGCGCTCAAGAAACCCGCTCTCCGGAGCGCCGGCGGATCGCGTAGTGGGAGGTAGTGGACTGGAACCCGCTCATGTGGCGCTCGCCCGGCCGTCGAGCGGAAGGCGTGATTGTGGTCTGGACGGCGGCTCGGGACAAAGTTACATATCTCGTCAAAGCCCCGGCTGGCGTCCTGGCAGGTTCACGCGCGCTCGCACGTGTGTCGGCATGGTTCGGCGAACTCACCGCGATAACCGACGGGCGCGCAAACGCCGCAATGTTTCCTCGGCGAGCGGCATGAGCGCCTCGTCCGGGAACGGATAGACCGAGCTGATGTTGATCTCGCAGAGCACGTAGGTATCTTCGCCTGCCGCGTCCTTCGGTCCGTACATGAAGTCAGCATCCCAAATGACCGGAAGCTCTGCGGGGTCGATCGACAGCACGCGACACATCTCGGGCAGCCACTCACGCTCGAGCCGGTTCTTCAGCCTCTGGAAGTCCGAGCGCGTCGGCGGGTAGTAAAGCCGCGGTCCGGGCTGCGGCGCGTCGGCCGGCGCGGCACCGGCCGGATACAGCGCATTGATGAGTTGCTCGCCAAAGCCCGCCACGCGGTCGCGCACCTGGTAGCAACGCACGATCCCGTCGGTGAGCCGCAGCTGATAAACCTGGTCGATGATGCGGCCGTCGCCCTGAAAATATTGCGCGCAGCGCGCGACGAATTCAGCCAACGACTCTTCGGATTCCGGGCTGCCCCGCAGCGCGTGGCGTACGCGAACACGCGCCTCGGGTGCGCGCGGGTCGACCGCTTCCACCTTCCAGACACCGATGCCGCCGTTGCCGCGGTGTTGCTTCAGCACGCGAGGCTTGCCTTCGGCAAGGCACTGCGGCAACTCGCGACGGAATTGCTCCAATGTCGTATAGAGACGTGTGTCGGTGCCCCAGCTCATATTGCGCGTCCGAAAGAGCACTTCCTTCGTGCCCATCTTCAGAATCAAGTCCGGATGCGAGCTCACGAACACACCGTGGCTTGCCACGTCGCGCAGGATTGGATCGAGCTTCGCGCGGTTACCGTCCTTGCGGACCGGATCGACCCAGACGAGCACACCGTCGACCCTCAGCAACTGCTCGCGCACCTCGGCGGCGACCTCGTCGGCGTAGCTCGCAGCCTCGACGTCTAGGCCGACGTCGCGTAGCGCCTTCGCGATGCCGCCGAGCCGCGTTTCCTCGAGCTTCACTGTCGCACGCATGCTCGGATCGCCGGCGAACATCACCGCCACTCGATACTTGCGCTCGCTCATGTCATACCCCGCCCTTCGCTATGGCGCGTTCTCGCTTCATCGATCGCTCGTGTACATGCCCCCCGCGAGCAGGCAGCTAAGCTGACGGCCCCGACGATACTCGCGCCGGGCGAGCCCGTTCTGGCTTCGAGGTAGGCGGGAGGGAACGGCGCGAGGTGTGCCGACCTGGTCTTACCCTTTGACGAGCGGCCAAACGATCAAGCCAATGATGCCGGCGGCAGCAACGAGCAGCGGCTCTGGGACCTTGAAGCGCCACAGCGCGGCCAGACTCACGAGGGCCACCAGCGCGGTCGGCACATCGTAGATCGCGCGCACCGCGATCAGGATCACGGCGCCGGCAATCGCTCCCGTTGCGGCCGCGGTCGCACCGTGGACAAAGGCCTTCAGCTGCGGATTGTCGCGGTTACGGCTAAACCAGGGCGCCGGCACGATCGTGAAGACGTACACCGGGAGGAAGATTCCGATGGCGGCCATGACCGACCCGGCGAAGCCCGCGACCAGGTAGCCGATGAACACGACGGTGATCACCACCGGTCCCGGTGTAATCATCGCGACCGCAACCGCATCGACGAACTGCTGCTCGTTCAACCAATGGAACTGCTCCACGACGCCCTGGTGAAGGAACGGCACGATGGCGAGGCCGCTGCCGAATACGAAGGCCCCGGCCTTGGTGAAGAACGCGAGAATCTGCAGAAGCAGGTGCTGACCGCCGACGCCGACCGACGCCAGCCAGCGCTCGGCGACGACGATGATCGCGAGTGCCGCGAGCCCGCCGGTGACGGCCACGACAGTGTCGCGCCGGCCAGGTCGGGTCCTGACGAAGAGGGTAAGGAGTCCCGCGAGAACGAAAAACTCGGCGAGCTCGGCATGCGCCCACACCGTGAGAACTCCGAGCGCGCCGAAGATGGCCCAGAGGAGCGGATCGCGCTTGTTCGTCGAGCGCGCGAGCTTGTAGGCGGCGATCGCAATGATTGCGATCACCGCGGCGCCGATGCCGTAGAAAAGGGCCTGCATCCACCACAGCCCGCCGAAGCGGACGTACGCCATGGAAATAGCCACGACCAACACGAACGAGGGCACGACGAACGCGAGACCAACGGCCGTTGCGCCGACCACACCGTGCTGGAAGTAGCCGAGCGCGATGGCGAGCTGAGCGGCGAGCGGCCCCGGCATGATCTGTGAGAGGGCGACGCCGAGGCGGTACTCGTCCTCCGAGATCCACTGGCGCTGTTCGACGAGATCGCGATGCATGAACCCAACCAGCGCGGCCGGGCCGCCGAACCCGAGCGTCCCGAGGTAGAGAAAATACCGCACGAAAGCGCCGAGACTTGCGCGTGTCGCGGTTTCGGACGCGGCCAGCGACGGAGACGAAGACATCGTTAGCCTCCGGTGTAACGTTTGACGCGGAGTGTAGCAGAAGTTACGCTGGCCGCAACAGTTGTCGCTGAAGGGATCCAGTAGGAGTTCGATGACTTCACGATTCGTGGGCGTGACGGGAGGCGGATGACATGCAGCGGGCTGTAACCGCGACGAGAACGGGACGGGGCGGACTTGCGCTTGTCATCGGCATCGGGGCCATGGTCGTCGCATTCGCGGCCTCAGACGACGCGGCGCACAGCCGCGCGGCCTTGCGATCTACATGACCGCGGTCGAGTTCAAAGGATCGACGACGAGCGACAAGCTTGGCCCACCTGCCGTCGACCCTTCGAAACTATCGCATGGATATGTGTACAAGACGCCCGGCCAGGCCGAGCCGGCCGCGCCGCAGCGGTGGGAAGTCGCGAGTTACCACACGATTCGTGCCGAATCACAACGCGAGCCGCCCCTGACAAAAACGTCAGGATTGTGAACGCACACCACTGGGTACACTCGCCCGCGACGAAGACTCTCGCCGACAAAGAAACCGACACGATCAGGAGTCTCGACGATGAAAACCAGCGTGCTCGGACATGCCCTGGCCGTCACCACCCTTGTCGGCGCCATCGCCGTCGTCGCGCCCCAGCTCGCGACACCCGCCGCGGCTCAGCCAGCGCCGATTGCCGGCCCAACACTGCGACAAGTCGCAACGATCGATCTGCCCGGCCCCCCGGGACGCCGCTTCGATTACCTCACCATCGACGATGACGGCCGGCAGCTGTTCTCCGCGCACCTCGCCGCGGGACTCCTCTATGTGATCGATCTGCGAAACAACACCGTGGTCGCATCGATTACGGGCGCACCAGGGATCGAAGGCGTCGCCTACATCAGCGAAAGTCGTAAGGTCTACACGTCGAACTGGTACGAGAACAAGATCGGCGTCGTGGACCTAGGGCAGATGAAAGTCGTGAAGAAGATCCCGACCGAGGACAAGCCGGACGGTATCGCCTACGCCGCGCCCTTCCACAAAGTCTACGTCTCGGTCGAGCGCGCGAAGGCGCTGGCGGTGATCGACACGCGCGAGGATCGCGCGGTCAAAACGCTGCGGTTTGACAGCGAGACGGGCGTACCTCAGTACGATCACGTGGCGCGAAAGGTCTACGTCAATCTTCAGGATCAGAACGTCCTCGCGGTCGTCGATCCGGCCACGGATACCGTCGTCGGGCGTTATCCGGTCACGGGTTGCAAGGGCAACCACGGGATGGCCATCGACCCTGAGCGACGGCGCGCGTTCCTGTCCTGCGAGGGCAATGACGTCCTTGCCGTGTTCAATCTCGAAACGAACCAGGTGATCGCGCGTCTGCCCATGGCGAAGGGCGCGGATGTGGTCCAAGTCGATCCCGGAATGGGCCGTATCTATGTCGCATGCAGCAGCGGCGCGATCTCGGTCTTCCAGATGGACGACCCGAAACGTTTCCGCAAGGTCGAGGATGTGCGGGTTCCGAAGAAAGTTCATAGTCTCGTGGTCGACGTGAAGACACATCGTGTCTACGCGCCCGCGGAGGAAGAGGATGGCCGGCCCGTCGCGAAGATGCTGGTCTTCGAGGCGGTGGCCGGCACATCGGGCAGTGCCGGCGGAAAATGAGCCGGAGCTCTCGCTATGCCGAGGCTCCGCGCTTTCCTAATCGTTGCCGCCGGCACGTGTGTGTTGGCGTGGTCGTCGTCGGCTTTCGGATATCGCCCCTTCGTCTCTACCGATGCCGCGGTTGCTGATCCGAAGGAAATCGAGATCGAGCTCGGGTACTTCACGCTCCAGCGTACGCACGACGAAAACACCTTCATCATCCCCCGGGCCGTCATCAATTACGGCGTGTTCAAGAACTGGGAGCTCGTGGCGGAATTCGCGATCCAGCGTGCGCCCGACGACGAGCTCGACCTGATCGATCCGGCTATTTCCTTGAAGGCGGTGCTGAAAGAGGGAGTTCTCCAGGACAAAGAGGGATTCGGTTTTGCGGTGGAAGCCAGCGCTCTTCTTCCGTCGACAGAGAACGAGGAACGACGGTTCGGATTCGAGAGCATCGGCATCCTGACCAACAAGTTCGGCCCGTTCACTTTTCACCTCAATGGCGGCGTCGGCATCGAGCGCTCGACCGGAGACCTGGTTGGGATATGGGGACTCATCGGCGAGCTTCCCGTGACAAAGGCCGTCCGACTCGTCGGCGAGGTGAATGGAGAGAAGCCGCGGCGCGAGGAGCAGCGCGATTCGGTGCTCCTCGGTGTCATCTGGCAGCCGTGGTCCGAGAAGAACTTGTGGCTCGACGCGGGCGTCCGGCGAGGCTTCACGAGCGCAGCGCCCGAATGGCAGGTCACCCTGGGAGTCACGTTCAGCTTTGGCTTATCGACGAAGCCGGTCCCCGCGGCCGCGTTGCTGCGTGAGACTGGCGGCAGTTTTGGAACGCGATAGAGCTCACCGGAGGCGCGATTCGTCAGCGTTGCCAGACTTCAACGGCATCGCCAGCTCGGAGTCGTCGACGCCACTGCGAGCTACGGTGACGATCGTCCTCGTCGCCGTGCTTCTGGCCGCGATCGCCTGGCTCGCCTTCGTCCTGCCGCCATACTGGGACTGAGCCGAGAGCGTGGCAGTAGACCACCACGGCTCAATTATGTTTCGCCATACCTGTTGATCAATCTCTAAGCGGCGCCTACCTTCGGAGAGTCCGATCATATTCACGTAACGGAGCGCGCGTGATGCATGTTCTCGTGCGTGGCGTCGGCGACATCGGCTCGGCCATCGCCCATCGTCTGTTCCGCGAAGGCTACGGCGTCACCATCCATGACGACGAGCTGCCGACCACGACCAGACGCGGCATGGCGTTCGCTGATGCCGTATTCGATGGACGGGCCAGCCTGGATGGTGTGGAGGCCGTTCGGGCCTCGGACATCGGTCACGTCCGTGAACTCCTGGCCTCCCGCGAGAGCATTCCGGTTTACGTGAAGGGTCTCGAGACGCTCTTGCCCGAGATCGCACCTGAAGTGCTGGTGGATGCCAGGATGCGCAAGCACAGCGCAACGCAGACTCAGCGGGGTCTCGCTCCCTTCACGATCGGCCTCGGGCCCGCCGTGGTGGCGGGAAGCCACGCAGATGTTGTGATCGAGACCAGTTGGGATGGGCTCGGACGGGTGATTACCGACGGCGCCTCCTTACCGCTCGGCGGAGAGCCTCGGGAAATTGAGGGACATGCCCGCGATCGTTACGTCTATGCGCCGATCGACGGTGTTTTTCGCACAGGAGCGCGCATTGGCGATTTCGTTCGCCACGGGGAGACGGTGGCACAGATTGGCGCCACGGTGTTGACGGCACCGCTCGACGGAGTTCTACGCGGCATAACACATGACGGAGTGCCCGTGACCGTGCGAACGAAAGTGATCGAGGTGGACCCGCGGAGGCGGACGGCGGAGGTGCGCGGCATCGCCGAGCGGCCACGGCGGATTGCCGACGGCGTGCTGACCGCCATACGGAGCGCCGCTGAACCCCGCACGGGTCGGTGAAGCGTCGCGCATCACCTCACCGCTGTCCCCGAGACCTCCAGATCCGCGAACTCGGTGACCGAGTCGGCCTTGGTCCACAGTCCGACCCAGCCGTCCGTGAACGTCTTGTCGTTGTGATCGAGCAGCGGTGTGCCGTCGAGATATCCCTGGATCTTCGAGCCCGTCGCGACCACGCGAATGGAGTGCCAGGCCCCAAGACTCGGTTCGGTCACCCGCGCGGACGCGATCGTGCTGCGCTTGCCGTTGACGATCGTGTACAGCCGGAAGTTGTTCTCGAGCGCGTTGGCGCGGATCAGAAGGTAATTGCGGCCGTCACGGGCGCGGAAGATGATTCCGCCGCTGGCGTCCTCTTTGCCCGAAATCGGGCGAAAACGCACGGAGACATCGACATCGCCGAATTTCTGGTCTTCGAGCAACGCGACGGCCCACGGCTGGGTGTCCGCTGTCTGCGCCAGGACCTGGCGCCCGCCAGAGGCGCGGCGCACCCACTGACCCGCCACGAACTTCCACTTCGGATTCTCGAGCCCGAGGTCGTATTTCACCGATGTCCTCTCCTCTGCTGCAGTGGCAAACGTCGCCGTCGCAAGCAGCAGCGCCGCGACCATGATCTTCATGCTCCGCCTCCCCGTCAGCGTGATTCGGATTCCTCGGTATGGATGATCGTCGCGTCGCAAGCGAGTCGCCACTGAAGAGTTCCTGACATTCATGTCAGATGCGCCGCCGTCGACCAGTCGCTATAGTCGTATGCCAATGCGCGTGCTGGTCGTCGAGGACGAGAAGAAGGTCGCGAAGGCGCTCCGCGAAGGCCTCGAAGCCGAGCACTACGACGTTCGGGTGGCCGCGTCTGGCGAAGAAGGATTCTTTCTGGTCAACAACGAGCTGTTCGATTGCGTGATCCTGGATCTGATGCTTCCTCAGCGTGACGGCCTGGAGATCCTCACCACTTTGCGGAAGCGCGGCGTTCAGACCCCCGTCCTGATTCTCACCGCCAAGGACACCATCAGCGATCGCGTGCGCGGCCTTGACACCGGGGCGGACGACTACCTCGTGAAGCCGTTCGCCGTCCCAGAGCTGCTCGCGCGCATCCGAGCCCTGCTCCGGCGCGGGCGGCCGGATCAGATCCTCAAACTCCAGCACGAAGATCTCGAGATGGATCTCGTGACGCGCCGGGTGGTGCGCGGTGGCCAGACGATCGAGCTAACGGTGAAGGAGTTCGAGATCCTTGAGTATCTGTTGCGCCATCTCTCCCGCGTCGTCTCGCGCGAGATGCTCACGCGTGACGTGTGGCGCGTCGCGGCGCGGGCCACGCCCCTCGACAACGTCATCGACGTGTCGATCGCCCGCCTTCGCCGCAAGATCGACGATCCGTACCCAGTGAAGCTGCTCCACACCGTTCGCGGCGTCGGATTCGTTCTCCGCCGAGAGCGCGGATGACCATCGGCCCCCCGACTGTCCGTGCTCGGCTCACGTTGTGGCACGCGGGAACGCTGATCGTGATCATTTGTCTCTTCGCGGTCGGCGTTTTCCTCTTCGTCCGGGCCAGCCTCTATCACGCGCTCGACGAACACGTTCGCGAGGATCTAGCGGCCATCGAGAAGGTCTACCGCGACGAGGTGGGTGATCTGGGCGAGCTCGCGCTGCGCTCGGGCATGAATTTCGAGGTCACCGAAGGCCCGACGGTGATTTATCGTACCGCCGGCTGGCCGCCCACGAGCGCGACGCCGTTTCGACGGGGCACGCTCGGCGATTCGACTCATCGCATCGTCGCGGCTCGCGACGAGAGGCCGGTTCGCCAGACGCTGTGGACGCTCGCTGCGATCGTGGCGACGGCGATTCCGTGCGCCGTCGGGCTGGCCATCGTCGGTGGATATTTCCTCGCCGGACACGTCCTGGCGCCCGTCGGGGCCATGGCGGACACGGCGCGCCGCATCACCGCAGAATCCCTCCATGCCCGGCTCCCGGTGTCGAATTCGGCCGATGAATTCGGCCGGCTTGGGGCCGTCTTCAACGAGACCTTGTCCCGTCTCGATGCGGCCTTCGAGCAGCTGCGCCGCTTCACGGCGGACGCCTCCCACGAGCTCCGCACGCCGCTCACTGTGATGCGGAGCGTGGGAGAGGTCGCGCTCCATAGACCGCTGAACGCGGAGGGCTACCGCGAGGTGATCGGCAGCATGCTCGAGGAGGTCGACCGTCTCACGCGCCTGGTCGAGAACCTGCTCTTGCTGACTCGGGCCGAAGCGGGGCGAATTCCGTTGACGCGAGCCTCCGTCGACCTCGGCGAGCTCGTCGCCGGCGTTGCGGAGGGTCTCAGGGTACTCGCCGAGGAGAAGAACCAAGAATTGACCGTTGAGCTCACGGGGCCGGTCGGGGCGGAATGCGACGCCACCGTCCTGCGCCAGGGCATCACCAACCTGCTTCACAACGCCATCAAGTTCACTCCGCCCAAGGGGGCGATTCGCGTCGCGGTGAAGTCGAACCTCACCGGTGACGCGGTGATCGAAGTTCAGGACTCGGGTCCTGGGATCCCCGCCGCCGATCAACAGCGGGTCTTCGAGCGCTTCTATCGCGTGGACCACGCCCGGTCGCGAGACACCGGCGGCACCGGACTCGGGCTGGCGATCGCGCGCTGGGCGGTGGAAGCGAGCGAAGGGCGAATCGAGCTGGAGAGCATGGCTGGGCAGGGTGCGTTGTTCCGCGTGGTCCTCCCTCGTTCCTGACAGAAACGTCAGCATCCCGAAAGCCGTCCCGCGGATAGACTCCCCGCCAGAGAGGAGAGCGGACATGGCGACTCGGATGATCGATGCGACCGGCGCAGGCGAGCCGAAGGAGATCGCGACCACACTCCTTCGGCTGGGCGCGACGTCATACGGCGGCCCCGCGATCATGGGGTTCATGCAGGCCGAACTCCAAGAGCGGAGGAAGTGGGTGTCCAAGGAGCGCTTCCTTGAGGGGCTAGCGGTCGCTAACATGGTGCCCGGCGCCACCGCTACTCAGCTCGGCATATTCCTGGCCTACGCGCGCGGAGGTTGGTGGGGCGGCTTCCTCGGCGGCGTCGCCTTTGTGTTGCCGGCGTTCGTCATCATGCTCGCCTTGACGATCGCGTACGCGACCTTTGGCGTGACGCCGTTGGCTCGCAGCGCGCTATATGGACTCGGTCCCGTGGTTATCGGTCTGTTCGCGATCGCGCTCTATCGACTGGGCAAGACGGCGGTGAGCACCGTGCCCGAAGCCATCATCGGCATCGCGGCCGCGACGGCGCTGGCGACGACACGGCTCGGAATCGTGGCGATCCTGGTGCTCGCCGGCTGCGCCGGGTTGCTCGTGTTCTATCGCGGCCCATCAGTCTCCCGCGTGCGCTGGGTGGCGTCGCTGCTCTTCGTGGCGTCGCTCGGTCTCGCGGCATGGGCATCGACGGTCACGTTCGGCACGGCGTCGGCGGGATTCACACCCGACCCCAGGAACCTCGTTCACCTCGGCCTGTTCTTTCTCAAGGTAGGCGCGTTCACCATCGGCGGCGGATTGACGATGATCGCGTTCATCCAGGATCAGGTCGTAGGACAGTTCGGATGGCTGACGCCGCGCGAGTTCGTCGATGGCCTGGCGCTCGGCCAGCTGACGCCCGGCCCGGTACTGATGATTGCCGCGTACGTCGGCTACAAGCTCGCCGGTCTCGCGGGCGCGGTGGTCGCTGCGGCGGCGGCCTTCCTGCCATCGTTCGTCATCATGCTGGCCATTCTTCCCGTGCTCGATCGCATCAGACAGCTGGCGTGGATGAAGGCAATGATGAGGGGCATGGCTCCCTCGGTAATCGGCGTGCTGATCGTTTCTTTGGTGCGAATTTCTCCTGCCGCTATCCCGGATCCTTTTGCTCTGTTGATCCTCGTCGCGACCCTCGCGTTCACGCTGGCGCTTCGGGTGGGTGCCTTCAAACTAATGGCCGGGGGGGCGGTTCTGGGCCTCATCCGCAGTCAGCTACCGCTGACCGTCCTCACCCGTCAGTTCTGAGTCTTCATGTGGCCCGTAGATCAACGGCCGTTGCGCTTCGGCAACGGTGGAAGCACAGGTGCGGTCGCAAACGCCGCAGGTAGCGGGCCGGTCAGGGTACCCAGGAACGCGACGATTTCCGCAACCTCGGTGTCCGGAAGCGTGACCCCGAGCTGGACGCGCCCCATCACCTTCACTGCCTCGTCGAGCGTAGCAATCGATCCGTCGTGGAAGTATGGGGCGGTCATCTCGACGTTCCGGAGACTCGGAACCTTGAAAACGTAGAGGTCGGCGGGGTCCGTCGTGACCTCGAACCTGCCTTTGTCGAGATCTGAGACACCTGTCGCCTTCCAGTACTCCTCTCGAACGCCGAACTTCTGAAACGTGTGCCCACCGACTCCCATCCCGTTATGGCAGGAGGCGCAGCCCCGGCCGATGAAGTGCCGGAGACCATTCTGGGCTACCTGTGAGATGGCCCGGATGTCTCCGCGCAAATATGCATCGAATGGAGCGGGAGTGAGCAACGTACGCTCATAGGCGGCAATCGCCTTCCCGACGTTTGCCGACGCGACCGCCTTGGGCTCATCCGGAAACGCCTGCTGAAACAGTGCAGCGTATCCCTGGATCACCTCGAATCGTGCGAGAGCCGCCGCAGCGTCTGTATGGCCCGAGCTCACGGCCCCGACGAGAGCTTGCTCCACCTGATGCTCTAGATCTTTTCGATCGCCCGACCAGTGCTGAATGAAGTTCAGTCCGGCGTTCAGCACGGTGGGCGAGTTCCGCCGATGGCGCCGTTGCTGGACACCAATGGACTTGGCGAGCGCGTCCGTCCCATACAGCGCAGGCTGGTGGCAGGTCGCACAGCTCACGTTGCCGTCCAGCGTCCACCGCGGATCGAAGAAGAGCATTCGCCCGAGGGCAACTCGCGCGGGAAGGTCCGGAATATCTGGCGTGCCGCTCGCCGACGGCAACGGCTTGAACAGGGATTGGGCTTCCCGCAGAAGCGTCACATCGTCCTCGGCCTCGAGCGGATCGAACCGCGCGCCAACGAGTGACGTACTCACCAGCACCACAACGACCACCGTCCAACGCTTCATATGCCCCCCTTCGTCAAGCCCGCGCGCGCGAATCCGTCATACTGACGCCGCCATGCACCTGCCTACGCAGTGGCCGTGCCCGTCGGATCGACTACGCTTGGCCCATCCAGCAGAGGGCGTCACTTCGTAGGCATGCGTATGGGACGCGGCCGACCGGCTGGCACGAGCTTCGAGCAGCCGGCCGACTTCGAGCTGCTGCAACGAATGCGGCTCGGAGACGAGGCCGCCCTCGAGATGCTGTATGTCCGCTATGGAGGCCTCATCTTTACGCTCGCGCTGCGCATCGTCGGTGATCCTGAGCTGGCTCGAGAGGTCTTGCAGGACACATTTCTCCGCGCGTGGGATGGCAGAGACACGTATGACGCCGAGCGAGGGCGAGTCCCTTGGTGGCTCATGGGGATCGCTCGAAATGGTGCGATAGACCTGTTGCGCAGCCGTCCGCATCAGGCGCGCCTGCGCGAGCGGGAGCGGCCACCCGCGCACGTGCGCCAAGACCAATCCGCTGATCGAGGCGTCGCCGATGCCCTGGCATTGCGACGGGCTGTCAGCCAGGCGCTCGCCGGGCTCTCGGACAATCAGCGTGAGGCGATCGAGCTTGCGTATTATCGGGGGCTCACTCAGGCCGAGATCGCGCAGCACCTCGGACAGCCACTCGGAACGATCAAGAGTCGCACTCGCGACGCAATGGAACACCTGCGCACCCTGCTTGAGCCACTGATCGGGGCAGGAGGATCGGAATCGCTCCGTGATTGACGAGCATCCCGTCCAAGCCCTCGCAGCATACGCACTTGGCTCGCTCGGCTCGCCGGAGCGAGCCAGCGTTGATGCTCACGTCGCAACCTGTGACGCTTGCGCGGCGCGCCTTCGTGCCTACCAGGGTGTCGCTGCGACGTTGCCGTTCGGCCTGACGCCAGTACCGCCACCATCCGAAGCCTGGGAAGCGATCAGTGCGAACGCTGTACAGGGCCGAGCCCGCCGCAAGGGCATAACCAACCCCTCACAGCTCGCCGGATGGCTGCGTCTCGCGAGATGGCCCGTGGTAGCCGTAGCGATGTCGGCACTACTGATTTGGAACGTTGCGCTTCAGCGAGAACTCGTGCGCCGCGCGCCGGGGCCCGCACCGGGACCCGAAGTCGAAGCGCTTTCGCGACGGCCCGGCCGCGTCGTGATTCTGGCCGGCACCGGAAAGCCGGAGGCAAGCGCCCGGCTTTTTGTCGCCGTCGACGGCGGTGGGCACCTCGCGGTCAGCGGTCTCAGTCCGCTTCCGGGCGGGCGTACGTATCAGTTATGGTTCGTACAGACTGGGTTGCCGCCGGTGACCGGGGCCACGTTCGGCGTGGACAGCTCCGGCCGCGCGTGGGTGAAAGTCGCGGTTCCAAGCTCCCTCGACGACGTTCAGGCCATCGTGGTCACTGAAGAGCCCTCGCCGCGAGGCTCGGCTCCCACGGGAAGGCACCTCATGGACGCTCTGCCTTGGAGATAGGGCCTCGCTGAAATCACACCGACGCCTGCAACTCCCCGTCGAGACGCTCAAGCCACCGTCGCATATTCATTTCGCGGTACATCGTCGCAGCAGCGGTCAGATGCCGCCGCGCTTCATCCGCCTTCGGTACTTGCTGCAGCAGCTTACCGAGATGGAAATGGCAGTGTGCGGCAAGAGGGCGCATGCCGAGCTCGTCGGCCACAGCCAGGGCTTCGCGGAAGCAGCCCTCGGCCCTCTCGACATCGCATGGGTCGTGACTCGACGCGATTGCGCCGAGCAGATGGAGACTCCATGCCTCGTTGCCTCGCTCCTCATGCCGGCGGGCCAGGGTCAAGGCCTCGTTCCCGTAGCGCAGAGCATCATCGAAACGGCCTTCGAGAAGGTAGCCTTCGCCGAGCCACGTCAGCTGCATGGCGCGCCCAACGCCCATGAGGCTCATGGTGGTCGCTGTTTGCACGACCTCTTGCAGAAGCTCGCGACCTTCCTGTAGACGTCCAGACAGCGCTAAGGCGTATCCCAACCGTCCGAGAACACCCCAAGTTTGAAGCTTCCACGTGCGAACGACGACACGCGCTCGTTCCAGCGCTTCAATGGCAGTCTCGTAGTCACCTTGCGCAGTTGATACACCACCGACACACGTCAGCGTCTCGGCAACCGTGAACGGATGGTCAATGCGTTCCGCGATGCTGAGGGACCGCAAAGCTTGCGTTCGCGCATCATCGAACCGCCCAAGGTTCGTGAGAGTCAGGGCAAGCCATGCCAGCGACCAAGCTTCCACGAGACCAGACAGTTGAGAGCCAACCTCGCTTGCGCTCCCCGCACATCGCGACAACAGGTCGAGCGCCCGGCGATAGTCGCCGATGGCAAAGTGTGCCTGGCCTGTGCGATAGAGGGTCTCGAGCTCTAGCTCTCGGTCACCGCTCTCGGCGGCGATCGCCAAGGCGCGTTGTCCAACCTCGATGGCTTGACGGTGCTCGCCTGTGACGTTCCTCAATCGCGCTGAAATATCCGCCAGGACTCGTCCCAGTCGACCGCGATCACCGAGCTTAGTCGCCAAGACTTCGGCTTCGCGCATGACGGTCAGGGCGTCGTGGTAGCGCCCGAGCGGAATCAGTGCGACGCGCAGATCGAGCCGCACATCGACAGCTTGGGCCAGCGTGTCTGGTGTCACGGGCATTCGTTCGAGAGCCTGAAGCGCCTGCTGCAGAAGCTCGACCGACGCTCCATAGGACGATCGAGCGATCGTTCTTTGCGCGGCAAGGCGAAGGTATCGAGCGCCCTTGTCCCACGCCTCGGCGCCAACCGCGTGACGGGCGAGGCGCTCAGCCTCTTCGCTCGGCTGATCCAGTTGCCGTCGCTCTAGCACTTCGAGGATGCTCCGATGCAGGGCCCGTCGCCGCTCGTGCAAAAGGCTCGCGTACGCGACTTCGTGTGTCAGCGCGTGTTTGAAGCTGTACTCGAGTTCGGGAAACAGGCGCGTCTCATAGAGGAATTCCGCGGCCTGCAGATGCGCGAGACTCCGTCGGAGATCGGTTTCGCTCTCCTGAAACAGCTCGTGGAGTAGCGCCACGGGTACGTCCTTGCCGATCACGGAACTCGCCTGCAGCACCCGCTTTTCCTCTGGCGGCAGGCGATCGATCCGGCCGGCGAGCAGCGCTTGCACCGTCGCCGGCACCTGGATCGCCGGAACATCTACCATAAGGCGATACGCTCCTCGCTCGCCGACGAGAGCGCCTGTCTCCAGCAGGGCTCGGACGCTCTCCTCGAGGAAGAAGGGGTTGCCCTCAGTGCGATCGATCAGCAGACGCTTGAGCGGTGCGAGCTCCGCATCATCACCAACCAGCGCCTGGAGCAGCTCCTCGGCGTTTTCGGGAGGCAGCGGATCGATTCTGAGCTGACGATAGTAGGTTTTGCCGACCCAGCTGTGACCATACTCGGGCCGATAGTTGACGAGCAGGAGCACCGGGGTCGCCGGCAGGCTTTCGACCAAGCTGTCGAGCATCGCCTGTGTTTCGGGGTCGATCCAGTGCAGATCTTCCAGCACGATCACGAGGGGCTGCAGCTGGCTCTCTCGGCACAGCAGACGCTTGATCGCATCCAGAGTGAGCTCCCGGCGCTGAGGCGGCTCGAGATCGCGAAGGCGATCGTCTTCAGGCAAGGCGTCGAGAAGCCAGAGGATAGGCGGGAGTAAGCTTCTCAGCCCTTCGTCGAGAGTGAGCACGTGCCCAGTGGCTTTCGCGCGAATCGATCGCGTATCGTCCTGCTCATCGATGCGGAACAGCGCCTTCAGAAGATCGACGACCGGCAGATAGCTGATGGCCTGGCCATGAGAGGCCGCGCTGGCGTGCAGCATCCGACACCCGACGGCACCCGGCGACTGGATCAGCTCGTGAAACAGGCGAGACTTGCCTACACCCGGTTCGCCCACGACGGCCACGACTTCGCCATGGCCGCGCCGCGCACCTTCGAGCGCCACGTGGAGCTGCTGCATCTCGGTCTCGCGCCCGACGAAGCGACTTAGACCTCGCAGCGCGGAGGCCTGAAACCGTGTCCTCGCTCGGCTCGACCCTTGTAGCTCGAAAACTTCGACAGGCGTCTCCAGACCGTGGATCGGCACGGGGCCGAGCGGCTGGACCTGCACGAACGCCTCGACCAGACCCAGGGTCCGGGCGGTCATCCAGATGGTCCCCGGTGACGCCAGCTGCTCCATCCGTGCCGCCAGGTGCGTCGTCTGGCCAACTGCCGAGTAGTCGATCCGGAGATCCGACCGGATCGAGCGGACCACGACCTCTCCTGAATTCAGTCCCACCCGGATCCTTACCGTGATGCCGTGAGTGCGGAAGGCCTGCTCGGCATAGGCCTTCACGTGCTCCTGCATTCGCAGCGCGGCATAGCACGCCCGCACCGCGTGGTCCTCGTGGGCGATGGGCGCCCCGAACAGCGCCATGATCCCGTCGCCCATCACTTGGTTGACCGTGCCCTCGTAGCGATGGACCGATTCCATCATTCGCTCGAGAACTGAGTCGAGCAGCTGGCGTGCCTCTTCCGGGTCGCGATCGGCCAAGAGCTCCATCGAGCCCTTCAGATCCGCGAACAGCACCGTGACTTGCTTGCGCTCGCCTTCGAGCGCGCTTCGCGAGCCGAGGATCTGCTCGGCCAGATACGGCGGCGTGTAAGCCTCAGGGGAACGGAACTTCGGCTCGTCGGCCCCTCCCATCAACACTCGGCCGCATCCGCCGCAGAACTTCTCGTTGCCCTCGTTGGAGAAGCCGCAGAACGGGCACGGTGCGGGCAGCGGTAGGCCGCATTCGCCGCAGAAGCGGCGGCCCTCGCGATTGTCGGCGCGACACCGCGCACACTGCACCCTCAACGCTCCCTAGGGGATCGCCGGCTGGTGGCCGTCGCCGGCCCAGCGGTGGGCAAGCTCCTCGACCATCGGCCGAGAAGGAGATGGGGCGTCGCCGATAGCGGTGCCCACGAAGATGAACCCGACGATCAGATCATCCGAGCCGACACCCAGGGCCCCTTTGACCGCTTCGTCGTAGGCGGCTTTACCTGTGCGCCAGAAGGCGCCCAGTCCCTGAGCAAACGCGGCGAGCATGAGGCCGTGAGCTGCGCACCCGGCGGAGACGATCTGCTCAACGATCGGAATCTTCCCGGATCGATCGCATCGCGTCGTGACAACGATGATGAGGGGCGCTCGGAGCGCCTTCTCGCGCTCCCGGGCCAGGACCGGCTCGCCGGCAAGCGGGTTCCGCCGGGCCAAGCTCTCGGCGAGGATCTCGCCGAACGATCGCCGGGCGTCTCCTTCGATCAAGATCAACCGCCAGGGCTGGAGCCGGCCGTGATCCGGGGCGCGAGCGGCCGCCTCGAGCATGGCTTTAACCGCCTCGGCGGACGGGGCTGGTGCGCCGAGCTTTGATGCGGAGTATCGGCTGCGAAGAAGCTCGATGGCTTCCATCGTCTACTCTCCGGCGGCACTACATACTACCCGGCAGCGGGCCGCAGCGCGCGTGCGCCGCCCAAGGCGTACCACGCCGAGATGCCGCCGCGGACGAACCGTGCGTCGAAGCCGCGCTCGATGAGCGTCTTCGTCACGTTGCGCCTGACGTCGAAGCCCCAGGCGCAGTAGACGGCCACCGGCTTGTCCGGCTTCAGCTCGGCGATCCACTCCTCGACGCAATCCGGATCGCGCCACGTCGCGCCCGCCATCAGATCCACGTAGCGCGACATGTGGTTCCGCTGCCGCGCGTCGACGACCTGCACGCCGCTGCCGTTGGCGATCTGCGCGGCGAGCTCCTCGACCGACAGCGATGGTATGTCCGTCGTCACCGACGGGTCTTCGTTCGGCGGCGGCTGATGGTTCCGTGCGGCCTTGATCCGTTTCAGCACGGTTTCCCAGTCGATGTTGCGCATGAACGTGTCGATGTACGCGGTCGCGTTCGCGCCAAACTCAGGCTGGTAGGCGTGCTCGTACATGTCCAGAACGAGCACGGGCGCGGCGTCGACGGCGGCCTGTGTGTGATCGGTCGCGATCTGGTTCCAGAACCGCTTCTGACGGCGTGAATAGGTGAGGAGGACCCATCCTGAGCCGGCCGCTAGTGATTGCGCCGTTCCGACGAACTCGCGACGCCACGCACTGGCGCTCCCGAATTCCGCCGCGATCTCCGCCGCAAAGGCGTCCGGCACTTCGTGCCAGTCGGGGCGTCCCAGGCCCGAGTTGGGTCCGGCGCGGCGGTAGCCGCCGAGGTTGCCGAAGTAGAGCTCGTGTAACGCGACCGAGCCCATCAGCGAGAGCTCTTCGCGCTTGAGCCCTCCCAGGCGGTACGGTGGCGTCTCCGCGTCGAGCGCGGCAAGCTCGCGGCGGACGGCGTTCAGCGTTCGCACAGCGTCCCCATAGTTGTTTTCGTAGTGACTCACGATCATCCGCTCGGAGATTCCGCTAAGCGTCGACGGACGGACTGCAATCGGCGCGATCTCCTCCTGCATGATCGTGCTCCCTTCTAGTCTTGTGTTCATCGCGTTAAGCTCATCATCTCCCTGAGCGTCTTCGCGACGTTGCAGCCGACGTGAAAGCCTTACGCGCAATACACTGCGACCGGTTGATTGGCGAATCTCGTCGGCGCAGGCGGGGGTTGCGGCGCCGAGTCCACATGGTGATGAGCGCCGCCAGGCTGGCGGCGCTCGTGATGATCTTCTCGACGACGGTCGGCTCGGCCGTCGATCGCGGGCGTTGCGGTACGGCGGTCGACATCATCGAAGCGCCATCCTTTCCGTGCGGCGCTTCAGGCGCAGAGACGAGATGGCCTGAGAGAAGCGGTGTATGGCGTCGCGCCAGGACGACCCCCGTCGGGACTCGAGCTGGCGAAGAGCCTCGTGCAGCACCGCGTCACGTCGCGCGTTCGCGAGTCGTTCACGTATGAATGCTTCATGGAGATACACCTCGATCATTGCAACCTCCTTCGTCTTCGGCCCGGTTCCTCTTGCCTGTCTTCTCTTTGATCTTTA
>Ga0114129_10004754_pt1 | contig 19185 bp, 20 predicted proteins | sample RhiMetdeltSRZDD1_FD_80071 | JGI IMG/M metagenome (GOLD analysis project Ga0114129, IMG submission 80071) | Populus rhizosphere microbial communities from Tennessee, USA - Rhizosphere MetaG P. deltoides SRZDD1 (version 2) (version 2) | ecosystem: Host-associated > Plants > Roots > Rhizosphere >...
CCCGTCGCGATGAAGATCGTCAGGACGCCGCACAAGTAGAGCGCGACTTGCGAATGCCTGACCCGGCCCGCATCCGACAGCCGAGGCCGCAGGACGCTAATCGCATAGAAGTAGGCCCCCAGCAACGAGACGCACAGCAGCACCACATCCGGGTGCAGATGCCAGTCCAGCCACTCGACGCCGCCGATGTCTTCGAAAAGGGTCATAGTGATGCAGCCATGGAGCGTTCGCGGCGGAGGCCAACCGATGTACGACCAGCCGGCCATTCGGCCGGTCCCGAATCAAAGCCGCCGGACGGCCGGGGGTTTGGGGGTGTCCCCCAACCAACCCCCCGAGGGCGGGCGGGTGGGAAGCGAAACACCCGGGACACAGGAGGAGGAAATAGGCTGCGCCTCATTGTTGATAGGCCCTCGCCTAGACTAGTTTGCCACCGACGGTGGCAAGAGCGACGGTGAAGACGGAAAGCGCGAGGATGAACCCGAGTATGAACATCGTCGAGAAGAGCCGGTTGTCGAATTTCAGGTGCATGAACCACAGCACCACCATGCTGAACTTCGTCGCCGACAGTACCAGCAGGGCGATGACCAGCAGCGTATGGGAGAGGCCGAGATAATAGATAGCAACCTCGACGCCCGTGATTAAGGCCAGGATCAAGCCGATCTGTGCGTACTCGAGCGGACCAGGGTGCTTTTCGGCATGCTCGGCCTCGGCGACGTGTCCTTCTTCGTGCAGGGCTTCGGCGCCACCGCGCCTCCGGTACTCCGCCAGTGTCATCTCAGGTGCCTCATGGCTGTATCAGGTAGACGAGCGTGAAGATCACGATCCACACGATGTCGACGAAATGCCAGTATAGCCCAGCCAGCTCGACGTTCAGACTGTCCTTCTGCTGGATCCGTCCTTGCAGCGATACCGTAAACAGCGAAAGCAAGATGAGCACGCCGATGGTCACGTGTGCGCCGTGGAAGCCGGTGAGCACGAAGAATGTCGTGCCAAACAGGTTTGTAGACAGCGAGAGCCCTTCGTGGTTGAACTCTGTAAACTCGAACGCCTGGCCCGAAAGAAAGAGGAGGCCGAGCACGGCCGTTGTCAGCAGCCAGATCTGCATGCCGCGCACGTTGCCCCGCTGGATGGCGGCGAGCGCCAGCACCATGCTCACGCTACTCATTAGGAGTACGAACGCGCTCACCGACGTAAACGGGATATCGAACAGGTCCCCTGGGTAGGGACCGGTGACGCTCCTGTCCCGGTATAGCAAGTACGCTGCGATTAGCGACCCGAAGAAAAGACACTCCGAGCCCAGGAAGAGCCACATCAGGAGCTTGCGGTTATCGAGCCCGGTCGAGGTCTCGAGATGGGCGGTGCCCGCGGCCTGAGCCACGTCTACGCCTCCTCTGCCTCGGTGGCCGGCTCGAGCGCCCAACCGTAGATTCCAACGAATAGGACCGCTGCACCCACAGCAACCAGGGCGTAGTCGTAGATCAAACCAGTCGCCATAATCGGAAAGCCGAGCGCCGCTATGAGCGGGAAGTAAGACGGCGAAGGCATATGGATGCCATGCCCGCCGTGCTCATCATGCCCCTCGCCCTCATGTCCGTTGGCGGCACCCGCGACCACCGGTATCGGACGCCCCTGCTCGTCCTCCGTGTACTTCTCGTGCCAGAACGGATCGCGAGCATGCACGACAGGTATGTTCTCGAAGTTGTAGTGCGGCGGCGGGGAAGGGATCGTCCACTCGAGCGTGCGCCCATCCCAGGGGTCATAGCCCGCCGCCTCCCCGCGTCGCAAGCTGTAAATGAAGTTAACTATGAAGATCAGTATCGAAGTCGCGATGGTGAAGGCCCCGATCGTCGAAAGCAGGTTCCAGATGTCCCATCCCTGACCCTCAGAATATGTTGAGATGCGGCGTGGCATGCCGAGAAGCCCCGAAATGTGCATCGGGAAGAAGGTCAGGTTGAAGCCAATGAGCATCAACCAGAAGTGTACCTGTCCCAGCCCGTCGTTCAGCAGCTTGCCGGTGAACTTCGGCAGCCAGTAGTAGAAGCCGGCGAACAAAGCGAAGATCGCGCCGCCGAAGAGCACGTAATGGAAATGAGCGACGACGTAATAGGTGTCCTGCTGCTGGTAATCCGACGGCACGACAGAGTGCGTCACGCCACTCAGCCCCCCGATCGTGAACATGGCGACGAACCCGACTGCGAACATCATCGGCGCTTTGAGATTGAGCGAGCCTCCCCACATCGTCGCCATCCAGTTGAGGACTTTCACTCCTGTAGGCACGCCGATCAGTATCGTTGAGATGCCGAAGGCTGAGTTCGCCACCGTCCCAAGACCGGTCGTGTACATGTGGTGGACCCAGACACCCCAGCTCATGAACCCGATCGCGATCCCCGAGAAAACCACGAACGGATAGCCGAACAAAGGCTTCCGTGAGAAGGTGGGAAGTATCTCCGAGACGATACCCATAGCGGGAAGGATGAGAATGTACACCTCCGGATGCCCGAATAACCAGAACATGTGTTGCCAGAGCAGAGGGTTGCCGCCTTTGTCCGGGTTGAAGAAGTTGGCGTTGAAGAGGCGGTCAAAGATCAGCTCGAACAGCGCAACGGCGATAACCGGCATGGCGAAGATGAGCAGGAACGAAGTGACCAGCGTCATCCAGACGAAGAGCGGCATGCGGAAGAGGGTCATGCCGGGCGCGCGCATGTTCAGGATCGTGACGATGAAATTGAACCCGGAGGCAAGCGAGGCGATCCCAAGAATCTGCACACCCAGCGCCCAGAAGTCGACGCCGTGGCCCGGCGAGAACGCTTTCGATGACAGCGTCGAATAACAGGTCCAGCCGCAGTCCGGCGCGCCGAGTTCGCCGGAGAAGACGTTCTTCGTGAAGAAGCTCACGTTCAAAAAGATGCCGCCGGCCAGGAACACCCAGTAGCTGAAGGCGTTCAGCCGCGGGAACGCAACATCACGCGCGCCGATCATGAGGGGTGTCATCAGGTTGAAAAAGGCTGCGCTGAGCGGCATGATCACGAGGAACACCATCGTCGTTCCGTGCATCGTGAGAATGCGGTTGTACTGGTCGGCGTCGAGAACGCCGGCGTTCGGAACGACGAGCTGGGTCCGCAACAGAAGCGCCTCGACGCCTCCGGTGAGGAAGAAGATAAACGCCGTCACCCCGTACATAATCCCGATGCGCTTGTGATCGACGGTGGCGATCCAGCTCCAGATGCCGTAATGCTGGTCCGCCATCTCACGGGCCCCGCGCAACGCATCAGCTAGCCCGGTCTTCCGAGTCTGCGGCCATTCTGTCGCCATGCGTTTACCCCCCGCTTCCTGTCGCGGCGACCGCCACCGGTCCCCCGCTTTCCGGCACCGTCTTTACCCCGGCCGCCGCCTCCTTAGCCCAAGCGTCGAAGTCTTCCTGACTCTGCGCGATTACCGTGATTAGCATCCCCGCATGACCGGTACCACAGAGCTCCCGGCACTGCCCGGCAAATGATCCTGGATGGTCGGCCTTAATCCAGAAGCGATGTTGTTCTCCATTTATGGCATCTTGTGTGCCAGCCAACCGTGGCACCCCGAAGCTGTGGTTAACGTCGACTGATGTGAGCGTAAGCGCGATCTCTTTCCCGGCAGGGATGTGAAGCTCGGCGGCATGCCCGGGCACAACAGGTGGCGACTCCAGCGGCTCGCCTGTTCGGACGTCCTTGATGTTCGGGTACTTGAATGACCATTGAAACCGCTGGCCGGTCACCTCGATGGGAAATGCGTCCGCCTTTGGGTCGCGTCCGAGGTCGAAGAGGACCGGGAGCATCGGCACTCCTACGAAAGCAACGATTATCAACGTTGGGACGATCGTCCAACCGATCTCGAGCAGCGTATTCCCATGCGTCTGCTTGGGAATCGCGTCGTTCTTCCGCCGCCTGAAGCGCAGAAGCGTCACGACAATCGCCCCCTCCACGAGAACCATGACGACGAGGGCTGGCCACATCGCCAGCATGAAGAGGTTTCGCTGGTGCCGCGCGACCTCGCCCTCCGGCGCCAGAGTATTTTGCGGAGTGTCCGTATCCCCGATACAACCGCTTGCCACCAGTGCGATCAAAAGCAGAAGGAACAGACCGGCAACGATGTGAGCTGATCGCGGTCGTGGAAGACGCAGCTTACTCACGGTCATCCGCATGCGAGAGGGAATATGCTAGTCCGCCAGATATGATGGGGCAACCCGGCATGTAGGGCAAGTCGATCGGGGTCATGCCTTCACCAGCACATCGACGGCGATTGAGCAGAAGAGAAGACCGAGATAAGCGATGGAATACCGGAAGAGATCGGAGGCGGCTCTCGGAGAGGAAGACCTCAAGAGGCGTAGGGCGAAGTACATGAAGCCGCCACCCAGACCGAGCGCGGCCGCGAAATAAAGACCGCTGGCATCACTCCAAAGCGGCAGAAGCAGGGATACGGCGACAAGAGCCACCGAGTACGCGAAGATCTGTCGCTTCGTTTGCTGGGGCCCGGCGACGACGGGAAGCATAGGCACTCCGGCGCGCTCATAGTCCCGGCTATAGTTGAGCGAAAGCGCCCAGAAGTGCGGCGGCGTCCAGAGAGTAACGATCGCGAACATGATGAGGGCGGGGACAGCCACCTCGTTGTTAACCGCTGCCCACCCAATAACCGGCGGCATCGCGCCCGCGGCACCGCCGATGACGATGTTCAGTGGAGTGGTGCGCTTGAGGACAAGCGTGTAAATGAGAACATAGAAGCAGAACGCCGCCAGAGTAAGGGCAGCGGCAAGTAGGTTCACCGTCCACTCAAGGAAGAGGAAGCCCCCCAACGCCAGCGCAAGACCAAACAGCGCGGCCTTTTCGGGCTCGATCTGCCCGGCGGGCACGGGGCGGTCCCGCGTCCGCAGCATAAGCTCGTCGATGTCGCGGTCGAAGTACATGTTCATAGCGTTAGCGCCGCCAGCCACGACCGACCCGCCGAGGACCGTCGCGAGGATGAGCCAGGGCGACGGGAGGTCCCCCTCCGCGAGGATCATCGCGGGAATCGTGGTGATAACCAGAAGAAGGACGATGCGGGGCTTGGTCAGCCGGACATAGGCTAGGAGTGCGCCGTTTACGTCGCGGGCAACTCGAGTAGTCGTGGTAACGGCGCTCAGCAATTCAGGTCGTCCTCTGCTCGACGCCGGGTACCAGGTAGCTCCATGCTGTGGTGAAAGCTAACACGGCCCAGAGAGCCGACGCCAGCGCAAGGTGCAAGATGCGCAACGGTGTCGCCAGTGTGAGCCAGATGTTTGCCGCGCCGACGAATACTTGCGCAACGTACAGAGCAACAGCGACAGCAACGGCCGCGATGACAAGAGGGCGCTTCTCGCGCCGCCAAGTGGCCGCCGCAAGGGCCACGATCAGTACGCCCAGGCCGGCGGCGAGCAGACGGTGCGCGTAGTGCAAATCCGCCAAACGACCCCCTGCCGAAACGAGTTTGCCGTTGAACAGCGGCCAGTCGGGGTATGCCAGCCCGGCGCCCTCTTGCGAGACGTAAGCGCCGCTGATCACCAACGCAAACGCTCCGAGAGCGACAATGATCGGTAAGACCGGAAGGGCTGACTTGGTATCGGAGTCAGGACGAGTCGCGGCCACGGCGAGCACAATGAGTGCCGCAAGTAGGCTCAACGCTATCGAGAGGTGGAGCGCGACAACACTGGCGTTTGTCTCGGTGTCCACCGTCGCTGCCCCCACGAGCACCTGCGCAACGAGAAGCACCATTGTGAGCAGGGCCGCGCCGGGGACAATCGCGTCGCGTGGGTTCCGCCGCCACGCCCAAATCGCCGTCGCGAAGATGAGTACACCCACGATCGAGGCCACAAGACGGTGGGAGTATTCAACGAGCACATGACCCTCCCAGCGGGGCAGCACCTGTCCGTGACAAAGTGGCCAATCCGGGCAAGCGGTGCCGGAATCGGTTACTCGCACCGCGCCTCCCAGCACGATGAGGCCGTAGGTGAGGAGTATCGTGACGATGGCCAAGAATTCGAAGCTGAAGAGAGACGAAAGACCAGGAAGGAGGTTGGTCCGCGGGGCTGTCTCGATGACGCTGGTCTTCTGCATTCCGTTACCTCTCGGAGAAGGTCGGGTCAGGTGAGTGCGGGGCAACAAGCGCGGCAGAAAGCACAGGGGATCCTTTGTACCAAATATCACAAACGGCGCGAGTGGGTGTCAAGCTGGCCATTCGTCCGGCCTTGCTCCTCTTCGCCGCGTCGATGATACTTGCTTTGGAGGGCTGAACCCTAATCACGGGGAGCGCAAATGACCCAGAGTGCGGAGAAAGAAGACCAGGCGCGAAACGACGCTATTGACCGAGCGTTCGCAAGTCTGAAGGGCAGCCTTCCTGAGAGCCTCCTCCTGTCGCAGATGCTCGGGCCGGCGCCCGCGGCTGGTCAGCCTAGAGCATACGTCCCGTCCACGGCCGCACCTCGCAGTGAAGCGCGCGGCCTTCTGCATGAGAAAGCGCTGCGCGATATTGTACGCCTGCGTTTCGGCTTTCCGACCGAGAAGTACCGGGATTTCAAAACGTACACCAACGTCCCACAACGCACGATGGGTGTTCAAATGGGGTCAAACCTTGTCGCCTACCCGGACATCGTGGTTGTCCAGCACCCGGAGAACAATGCGAAGATAGTAGCCGAGGTTGAAACGAACGAGACAGTCCGCGAGGCAGTCGCCCGCTTCGAATGGCGCCCGTATTCTGAGCTGGCGCCCTTGTATCTCTATGTGCCGGTCGGCAAGGGCGACGAGGCGTTGAACATGTGCCGCAAGCTGGACGTGCAGGTCGTCGGCATCCGCACCTGGCGTTACATCGCCGGATACGAGGACCCGGAGATAAACGACCATTTCACGGTGCCGAGCGGTCCCGAGGAGATGTTGCCCAAGATTCTCCGGCCGGGTTAGCCGAGTCAGACGCGACCGGCGTTATTCGCCGATTCGCTCGACCCGTAGTCGCATCATACCTGCGGGCGCCGACACATCCACCTCATCGCCGACGCTGCGGTCGATAAGCGAACGGCCGACCGGAGACGCGCTGGAGATTCTGCCGTCGGCTGCGTTCGACTCCGTTGGACCTACAATAGTGAAGCGATTAACCGCCCCGCTGCGCAGGTTCCGAACATGCACGGTTACGCCGACCTGCACTCTATCGCCTAGAGTGGCTCGCTCGACAACGACAGCGCGTTTAAGCGTGGCCTCGATGTCGCGAATCCGCGCTTCGATATGCCCTTGCTTGTCCTTGGCTGCGTCCAGCGGGGCGTTTTCGCGAAAATCCTTGTCAAGCATCGCCCTGCCGATCTCTTCGCGGATACCCGCGCGCTGCGCAACGAGCGAGTCAAGTTCGGCTTTCAGCGCCTCGATGCCTTCCCGTGTCAGCTCCATTGTGCCGACATCCCGCCCGGCGGCGCCCCCGGTCTTCGGTCCTCCTTTACGAAGGCGCAGATGAGGGGCAAGGTTCGTCTCGGTTAAGTCCTTCTTCTTCAAGTAGAGAAGGAATGCCCGCAGCTGTTCGGCTCGGCGCGTAGAGTTTGGATTGGCCGGGCCCATGCGCTCGGCATAGAGCTCGATGTCGTGACCCCGCAGCTGTCTTAGGAGCTGACCGCGCCCTTGCCACTCGACGAAGCGATCAACCTCGATCTGCGAGGGCGGCCGAGCCGCGCCTTTCAGGCTGTCAGCATATTGGGCGGCCGCTTCCCAGAGTGTCAGGTCAGACATGATTGGGGAGCTAATTGTAATTTCGCCCGCGAGAAGCTGTCAACGAAAGTGTCTCAGGGGGAAGGATTCGCGTCTGACTGTAGAGTTGGGTCATCCGAGGGCGTCTCGTTGCCGGGAGATGGGGATGGCGTCGCAGAATTCGGCTGTCTGGGCGCCGTCTCATCCACCTGAGAGCCCGGACCGCCTGGCGCGGCAGGTGGCAATTGCGGAAGGTCAATGCCCCAGCTCCGCGCTACGTGTTGGGTGACGCCGAGAGCTCGTCTTGCCTCCGGCGATGCGGGGGGCGGCTGCGTGTTAGCAATCAGGTGGAGCAGCAGGTATTGGTCGGCGATCGTGCGCTCGAGTTCAACACGCGCCTGTGCGTCTAGCTCTGGAAAATTTCCGACCTGCGAATCCAGTGCCGTGGTCGTTCTGGAAAGAGCACGGATCATCTCCGGAGAGACGTCGACCCCCTGATTGGCGCGACGCCACAATTGTTGCTGAGTATCCTGGAGCTCCCCGACTGCAGGTGCGACCGGAGAAGGAACCGACGCTGCGTCGCGGCTCGTTCCATCGGAGGAATGTTCAAGGCTGGCGGCGAGGGTTCCCGCAACCGTGAGCCCAATCGCGAAAGCAGCCACGATCAGGAGTCGGCGGCGGCGTCGCACGAATTCGCCAACTCGCTGAGGAAAATTGAGGTCGAACGTGAGAAGCTTGGCCCGCTGGCGAACTGATGCGCTCGTGAGGAACTCCTGGCGCCCGCGCTGCTCAATGTGCTCCGGGGGTGACGACTCTCGGAAAGTATCGGCTACTTCGACGGCCGTCCGTAGAAGGGGCTCGACTTCATGTCGGAGCGACGGGTAGAGCGAAAGGCTCTCATCGATGCTCCGTCTGCCTTCCAGGTAAGCGGAAAGGCATTCGTCCAGGACCTCATCAAGCCGTCTCGCTTTCATATACTTTTGCCGGCCTCGCCTGCCCCATCATCTCTCGGAGCTTCACGATGGCCTTATGCTGTATTACCTTTACGTTCCCTTCGCCCTTTCCCATCGTGCGAGCCGTCTCGGCCACTGAGAGGCCCGCCGCGAACCGCAGTGCGATGACCTGCCGCTGGGCCTCCGGAAGCTTCTCCGCCGCCTCGCGGATATCGCTTAGGGCTAGCCGACTCTCGACAAGCTCGTCGGGCCCCTGCGAATTAACAGCTAGTCCCTCCGAGAGTTGAGACGAGCGCCCCCGAGCGGTCTCTTTGCGACGCTGGCTGATGACCGCATTATGGGCGATCCGGAATAGCCAAGCTGAAAACGGAGCTTCTCGCCACTGGAAGCGTTCGATGGCCTCCAGTACGCGCATGAAGACCTCTTCCGCCAGGTCCTCCGCATCATATGTATTGCCCGTGCGGGCAAGTATGTAACGGTATACTCTGGGGAAATAGAGCGTGTAGAGCTCAGATAAAGCGCTGGCGTCACCTGCCCGCGCCGCGTCTACCATCAGACGCTCACCTTGAGCGTGGCCGTTAGGGCTCACCGGGCCATCTCCTCCCAATCAAGCCCCCCTGCTATTGGCTTAAGGTGGTTGCGCCCGTATATTACCCTATTTCCCCGTCAAAAGATACAACGCGACGATAGAATCAAAAGTTACCAACAAAATCGCTTTGTGCGGGCCGCCAATCGCAACCTACCCTCAGCGCGTATTTGTAATCGGTTGACTGTCGTTTTAACCTGTAGATGATGCGTTCGTGGTTCTCGAATGTTGACCGCAGCGTCATGCTGGGTGCCGGCATCCTGGTCGCCTCGCTGGCGTTGCTGGCCACTGCTGTTGTTAGCATTTTCGCCGCGCTAAACAACGATGGCGCCAACCTCCCCGATCAGGGAAGCATCGAGCAGATTCTCAATGAAGGCGCGGCGCAGGGCCAGCCCGGCGCCGCCGCCAGACAGCTTGACCTGGGGCCGTTACCGGCGCCGCCGGTGCGCCTGGCGATACCCCGCCTCTACATCGACGCGCCTATAATCACGATGGGCCTCGGCGCCGACCGCTATCCGGAGGTGCCAGAAAGGCCCGACCAAGTCGCGTGGTACAACTTCACCGCTGCCCCGGGGCAGCGCAGCAACGCCGTTTTTGCAGGCCACGTCGACTGGCAAACGAGCACCAGGCAGCCGATTGCAGGCGTGTTCTACCGCCTTCGAGAGCTCGAGATCGGTGATAGCATCACTATCACCCTCGAGGACGGTCAAAAACTGAGCTATCGTGTTACCGGAAACGTCGCGACCGCATACGAAGACCCGAATGTTCTCAAGGCGATGGACTATACATCGAAAGAGGTCATTACGTTAATTACCTGCGGAGGCACGTGGCTTAAGACCGGCCAGGGTCCGTTCGGAGGCAACTACAGCCACCGTGTGCTGGTGCGGGCAGAGCGTGTGGCCGCCGTCGCCCAGGCGCCCGCTAACGCCAGCCAGTAGGCCTCCCAACCCTAGCTCTGTGGTTGACCCGACCCGTTCGCCTGCACCAGATTTCCGTTCGAGAGCGCGAGATAGCTCTCGGCAAGGTGCGACATGCTGTGCAAAAGTGACCCATCGTGCTCGATCACCATTAGCCGCTCCCACCAGGGTTGGACCTGGGCGAATATCTGCACCTCGCTCGGGATCGGCACCGGTGTGGGCGCCGGAGTCGGTGCGGGAGTAGGTTCAGGCGTCGGCGCCGGCGTGGGGTCGGGCGGCGGAGGCGGCGGAGGTGGCGGTGGTTCGGGAGCCGGCGCTGGAGCCGGTGGCGGCGGTGGAGGAGGAGGTGGGGCGCCACCCTGCCCGCCGAAGTCCGTCGTCCAGTAGGACGAGTATCCAGCGCAGCCGAGGGCACGCCCGATCCCGATAACGGTGAAGTTGCCGTTGAGCATATTGGCGTTGTGACCCGGAGAGTTCCTCCAAATATCGAAAGCAGCCTGGGCGCTATCGGTGCCAGCGGCGAGGTTCTCGCCTTTCCACGTGTTATAGCTGTAACCGAAGGCGGCCATTCGCGCGAACGGGTCGCGGCCGAGCGAATCAGTGTGGCTGAAGTAGTTCTTCGCACACATGTCTTGGCTCATCCACTTGGACGCGTCGTTGAGCTGGCCATCGAAGGAAAGCCCGCCAAGCCCGTTCTGAGCGCGATACTGGTTGATCAGGCCAAGAAACGCCTGCTCCTCTCCATCGAGCGCTACGGCGGGAGCCGCAGAGAGCAGCGAGGCGGCGATCAAGGCGCAGAGTACGGCTACGGGCGCCAGCATTGCCGCGCGTAACCGCTTTACTGCCTGCTCGTTCCCGAAACCCATCTGCTATACTCCGCACCGGGCTCCCGCCTTGACGGCGGGCCTTGAACACCGGCGAGAACTCGCCTCGCAGGCGGTCGCCATCGCGAATTGCCCGTTCCAGAGGCTTAGACGGCCCTCGACGAGAGCCGGTTACGATGGATTTGGCGATGGCAGTTGGTAACGGGTTAAGAAAGCATCTAAGCTCGGTTCAGCACGAACAGTTCGAGGTCTACCGCCGGCAACTGCTCGGCGGCCGAAGGCTCGCGAACCTGACTTCCCTTCGCGATCGCGCCTCGATAGAGCGGCGCCACTTCGCGGAGTCCCTAGCTCTCCTGAACGTCCTCGAGCGGACCGCCGTCGTTGAATCGCCCGTGATTGACATCGGGACAGGCGGCGGCGTCCCGGGGCTGCCGTTCAAAATAGCGCGTCCGGACCTCAATATGACCTTGCTTGAAGCGGCGGCGAAGAAGGTCCGATTCCTCGAAGACACGGTGCGGGAGCTGGGCTTAGGTGGCGTAGCCGTAATTCAAGCGCGCGCAGAGGACCTGGCACGCGAACCCGACCACAGGGGCGTATACGCTCTGGCGCTGGCACGGGCGGTCGCGCCCCTGCGTATTCTCGTGGAGCTGGCATTGCCTTTCCTCTATGTGGGCGGTTACCTCGCCACACCGAAAGGGAGCGGCGCTGAACGCGAAGCGAAAGAGGCCGAGAATGCGGTCGCGGTCTGCGGCGGCACGATCAATAGCGTCGAGCCGCTCGATCTGCCGGGGCCGGGCCCCCTACCGACGCTCGTGCTTGTGCGCAAGACGGCGGAGACGCCGGACCGCTATCCGCGCCGGGCCGGCATACCGCGCAAGCGGCCCCTCTGAGCAAGACACGAGGGCAGTCAGGCGCTAGAATGTGTGCCAGTTTGCGTCGTTAGCGGGAGTCACCTTATGCGCTCTCGGGGTACGAATGCCTCGACTCTGGGCAACTGGTTGGGCCGCCTTTCGCGGCTGGATTTCAGCGTCCTCGCCGAAGTCCGTGCGAACCCTTCGGCAACGTCCGCGGCGATAGTCATAGTGCTCGTTGCCAGCCTCTTCGCGGGGCTCGGCTCATGGCTGTGGGCGCTTCAGTCATTCGTCGATGACCGCGACGCATTCATCAGGTCGTTCATCGTCGGAAGCCTACTCCAGACAGTCGTTTGGTTCTCTTGGGTCTACGTAGCCTACCTCGTGCTCACGCAGGGCTATGGCGCGCGCCAGGACTTCGGCGAACTGACGCGGGCAATGGGCTTCGCTTTCGCGCCCGTCGCTTTGAGCGTGTTTATCTTTATCGGCGCGCTGGCCGTGCCTATCGGCTTGATTAGCTTTGGCATTACGATTCTTTTCACCAACGCGGCTATTCAGCAGGTCTCTGACGCCGACGTCAGGGAAGCGACGATCGCCAACCTGGCGGGTTTCGGCGTTTTTGCGATCGTGATGGGCGGCTGCGCGAACATCTTCGAGACCGACAGCATCGGCGGACTGGCGCCGGGTATCTTCTTCTTCTCTCTCGACCTCTAGGTCCTTCGTGGACTACGACACCTTCATCGATATCACTGAGACCCGTCGTCGCTCGCAGGACGCTCGGGGCCGCGTGCCGTCCGCCTCAATGGCGGACCTGAAGCAGCCGAGGAACTCCTGACGGCCCACCGTCAAAGCCGTCTGATAAGCTGATCGTCGAGCCGAGTGTAGCAACAACCGCGCGCCCGCTTACTCAGGACCACCGCCCCAACAATCGACGATGCACGCCAACATCCGCCGCTACTACCTCTACAACTTCTTCCTCAATTTCCAGCTCTGGTGGCCGATCTGGATCATCTACCTGAAGGAAGAGCGTGGGCTCAGCCAGACTCAGGTCACCCTTATCGACGTCCCGTTCTGGCTCAGCATCGTGCTGCTGCAGATACCCGCCGCGGCGCTTGCCGACCGCTGGGGACGACGGCCTGCTTTGATCGCCTCCGGCTGCTGTTTCGCACTGGCGATAACACTCTTCGGGCTCGCCTCGTCGTTCCCGCTGCTGCTGCTCTCCTACCTCGTCTGGGGGGTCGCCTTCTCGCTGTTCAACGGCACCGAGTCGGCATTCATCTACGACACGCTCAAGGGGATGGGACGTGAAGAGGAGTACCAGCGGATCTACGGCCGTGCGTGGGCCCTGAATATGGTCGCCGCCGTCGCGGGCACTCTCATCGGCGCGCCGCTCGCCGACGCTACGAGCCTTCCCTTTCCCATCGTGCTTAGCGGAGCGATCGCCGGGCTGGCGGCATTGACGGCGCTGACCTTTAACGAGCCTCCGCGCGGTGAGGGGCCCCTCTCCCACCTTTCTTATGCTGAGGTCCTCCGCCAAAGCGCCCAGATAGTACGTCGGCAGCCGGCTGTGCGTTACGCGATCCTCTTCGTCGGCGTCGTGGCGGTTGGCAGCATAGGACCGATCTTTTTCTTCCAGCCGTTTCTCGTCGACCACGGCGTGGACACAAGCGAAGTGGGTCTATGGCAGACGCCGATGCGGGTTGCCGCGATCTTCGGCGCCCTGGCTGCTCATCGAATCACGAGAGATCTCGGCGAAAGGGGCACGTTCTACCTGATGCCCGCCGTTCTGGTTTCATCTTACCTTCTGCTCGCGCTCTGGGGTTCCCTGTACGCACAGGTCGCTTTCCTGTCGCTCTACTTCGTCATGGTTATGTCGCAGCCTGTCCTCACCGATTACGTGAATCGCCGCGTTCCGAGCGAGCAGCGCGCTACCGTCGTCTCCCTCACCAACCTTGCCCGCTCGTTCGTCCTGATCCCGAGCGCGCCACTGATGGGATTGCTAGCTGACAATGTCTCCAGCACCGCGCCGTTCTGGGCGGGCGCGGTTCTCGTTCTGGTGATCAGCCTTCCACTGCTGGTGCTATGGGCGCCGCTGATGCGAAAGGGGGCCCGGGCCGAGTCCGCTCTCGCCGAGGCAGCGGGCGTCGTGGGCGATTAGACGCTGTTCGCAGCGGGCTCTCTACGCGGCATCCACCGCCAGACCAGGAAGGCTGCCGCCACAATGACTGCCAGTATGGCTCCACCGACGACCAGGAACGTGGCCGCCCGCGCCGTCGCGCCGTCAAGTTGCGCCTCGGCCGCGTGGCTTCTCTCAATCGACTTACTGAAATTGGCCTCGACGAACTGCTGCGCAGCGAGTTCGAGTTCACCCTCGGGCCTCGCGCCTATCAACCCTAAACGTTGCCAGGCGCTACGCGGCTTCGAGATTTTCTCCTTCGCGGCGATATATGCCTCAATCGCGGGCGGGGCCGTGTCGATGCTGTCGACGAACGGCACAAAGTCCCACGTCTGGAGGGCGTTCTGTAGCGGGTAAGGGTAAGCGAGGCCAGCCCCCTCTGCGCTGCTTTTGAGCGCAGACAGCCGGCCACGCAACTGGAGATACGCTGAGAGGCCCCTGTCGAGCCGGTCGAGTGCCGCGAGCGCCGGCTCGAACTCCCACGCGGCGACATCCTCGCCGACTCGCGTAAAGATGTCGCGCGTCAGTTCCGGCGCCTCGGCGGCCGCGTGAGCGCTTAGCTGCGCCAGCCGCTTCCGGGCAGTTCGGCGAGCGAGAACCTGGGACACCTGGTTTTCGGGAAATACGTAGCGTATGAAAAGGTCATCAGCGTTCGCGCCTCCCACCTCATCCATCGCGTCCATGAAGCGCCGGACGCCGACCGTTCCAGCCGGGAGCGGAACGACAACGCCGAGTGCCCGTTTGAGCGCATCGGCGCCGATCGTCGCTTCTAGCTGCTCGAAGAAGCGTTCGGACCAGAAGTACCCCTCATATTCGCTCTGGATCTGCTCTTCCTCAGCTGTATTGAAGTCGATTGTGAGCAGCCAGTCGAGCAACGGAAAAGGCGGCCGGTCATCGGTCGGCCCAACTGCGGGAAGTTCTCCTCCATCCAGCCGGGCGGAAGCCCTCGCCGAGATGTATTCGGCCATCCCTTCCGCCAGCCAGCGATTGCGGAATGACTGCGTCCACGCGTGCGTAAGTTCGTGCAGCAGAGTTTTATCGCGGAAGCCCGTGGAGAGGCGGATGTTGCAGACAACGTGTGAGCAGCCTGCGAGCCCGGCATAACCGCTCAGTTGCCCGCTGGTCCGCTCGTTGATCCCGATTTTGTCGGGGCCTGGGTATGGGACGCCGATTAGGTCTTCGAGCACAGGGCCTGCCGCCACAACGAGACCTTTGACGCGACTGTCCCACGCAAGACCTCCTGTGGAGTGGCTTAAAGTGAGTTCAACGGTCCGGCTGCCGAATGCGATCGTCTCGGTCGAGCTCGGGTTTCGGTCCGCGCCCGGACGTCCATCAGCCGGAGAGGGCGGCACCAGCCAGCCAGCTAATAGCCCAACGGAGGCGACGAAAAGCACGGCGCGGCTGACCGTTGAGCCAACACGAAGCAAGATTCTCTCCGAGCCCATCAATACAGGTAGACGCCCGCCGGTTAGGCGCTGTTTCTGCCTTGATCCCGCGTTGTCGGGATGCTATTGGACGAAGCGGGGCCTCCGCGGCGGTACCAGGTACAGCAAAGTGAGCCCGACCACTATTGCCAGGGCTACCCACGCGTCAAGAAACGAGAGCAGCAACGCGCTGGCATAGAGTGCATTCGACAGCACGTACTGGACGCTAAGGAACCGAATATAGTCCGGCGCGAGCCGTTCGTCCACGAGCCCGCGCGCGTTCGCGTACAGCCAGACGAGGAGCCAACCAAAAGCGGGAAGTAGAAGGCCAAAGGCGTAGAGCCTCACTGCAATATCCCTCTGCGGTGGATCATCCAGGAATTCACCGAGGACTGCTGTCGGGAAGGGAAGAAAGGCGATCGCCATGAGAAAAAGCACGTTCAGCATGAGGAAATAGTGGTCCGTGCGGACGAAGAGCCTAAAGAACGAGTGGTGATTGGCCCAGTAGATGCCAATCATGATGAAGCTGAGCACATAGGCGCCATACGAGGGCCAGAGATCGCCGAGCGCTGAGGTGAGGCTTTCCCCACCGCTGACGTGAGGTACGCCTATCTCGATGATGAGAAGAGTGATCGCGATGGCGAACACGCCGTCGCTGAAAGCCTCGATGCGCTGCGTCTCGTTCGGGTGGAGATGGTCTTCGGTCTGTGCCATACTGCGCGCCCAATCGTATAACACGCAGCTCCTGAAGGGTGCCGAGTGAAGCACCGGCCTTAGCCGTCAAGCAGCTCCAGCGGACGTCTCGCGCGCAGGAGTCGCCGGACTCGCCGGACATCACTTTCCGCGACATCGCGCACAACGAGGATCGAGACCGGGCGGTCGGGTGCCATCTCTTCGGTGCGGCGGTCGGCGAGGAGCGCGTAGCCGGCGAGCATGCCCCCGATAAGGTGCCCGACGATTGTCCAGCAGATCACCTGCACGACAACGCCGGCGGTTCCCTCTGGCCCGATCGTCTTCGCAAGCAGCATGCCGAAAGCTGCCCCGGGGACGGCGCCGGCGATGCTCCACAGCAAGATGACGATGAGCACTCGCCGGACGAAGCGGCCCTCGCGACTTCGCTCTTCTGGGAGGATACCCTGCTCAAGTTCGATGGCGGTGCGCGAGATGCCGAACTCAACGAGGACGGCAGCTGCTGCTTCGGCTTGATCTGGCTCGGCGAAAGAGGCACGGACTGCGATTGTGCGTGAGGGTGCCGCCACGCCGCTCAGTTTACGCCCGAATGAAGTGCTCGCGCGCCGCGTGGATCTCTGACTGGTGGGTTCCGGCCCAGCTGATCAACGAGGGGACGGGCTGCAGGAAAGTTTCACCTAGGGGCGTAAGCGCGTAGTCCACTCGCGGCGGGATGGTGGGGAACATGGTGCGTGTCACGATGCCGTCCTTCTCGAGGCCTTTCAGCGTGAGGGTGAGCATTCTTTGCGAGATGCGCTCGCTGTCTCGCTTCAGCGCCATGAACCGAACCGGGCCATCCCTCAGGCGCGTGATGGCGCAGAGGCTCCATTTGTCGCCGACGCGATTGAGGATCTCCCGGACGGCGACGCAGTCGTCTCCGTCGGGGCACATAGTTGTGCGCCAGTGACTTTGATGTGCCTTCTTGTGCGTTTCTCGTGGTACTCATTATAGTTGGAGTATCCAATAGTAACTAACACGCAAACGATGCCTACATGACAATTGTCTCGACAATCTATCCAAGGCGAAAGTCCTTATGCACCCTTCGCATCAGGTTTCCAACAGCCCAGCTCATTCACAGGAGGAGCAAACGAGATGAGCAACGTGAACCAAGAGGTCCAGACAACATCACGAGACGCAGTTCTCGTCGAGGACGCGGCGCTGATCCGGATGATGGGGATACCGGTGCTGGAGGCGCTTCCTTCTCGCGACGCGCCCTACGAGGTGGTCGACCCCTTCATCCTCGTGCACGAGGGGCGGTTCAGTCCCTCGGAGATGACGGGCAGGGATACCAGGCACCCGCACCGAGGGTTCGACAACATCTGGTACGTGCTGAAGGGCACGGCCAGTACGGGACACACGACCGGGCCGGGCGGGTCGATCGAGCGCGCACGTTTGTCCGAAGGCTCGCTCCTCTGGCTAAGGACGGGACGGGGCGCGTGGCACGCCGAGGCCATTGGAGCCGAGGAGGTAGCTGAAGGGCGCGGCGACGCGGAGTTCCGGAGCGTGCTCTTCTGGGTGAACCTGGCCCGCAAGGACAAGCAAGCAGAGCCGCGCGCCGAGGTCCTGGAGCGAGAGCAGATCGCCGTGCGGAACGAGGACGATGCCACTGTTCGGGTCCTGGTCGGCGAGGGCTCTCCCGTGCATCTGGGAACTCCGGCACTGGTCCTCGACATCGAGCTACCGAATGGCGGGCAGATGACGACTCCTGTGCCGCCCGAGTTCCAGGGCTTCGCCTATATGCTGGAGGGCGAGGCGGCTTTCGGGGAAAACTTGCGCACAGCGAGGCCTCCCCAACTGGTCTTGCTGGGTCCGGGGAAGGAACTCAAGGTGACCAACGTCGCTCCAGGCACGCGATTCATGCTGATGGCAGGCAAGCCGTACCGAGAGGTGCCGTTCTTTAACGGCCCGTACGTTGACTAACCAACGATGCCGCTAGCCTTCATATCCTCGATTTCGGCGTCTGAGTAGCCGCACTCGCGGAGGAGATCGGCCGTGTGCTCGCCGCGCTTGGGCGCGGTCGTGCGCACGGCCCCCGGCGTGTCCGAGAACTTGGGGCCGACGCCGACCTGCTTCACGGTCCCGAACTCTGGGTGCTGGACCTCCGTGACCATGCCACGGGCTTGGACGTGAGGGTCTTCGAACACCTCGTCGAGCGTGTAAACTGGGCCGACGCAGATGTCGCGCCGCCTCAGCCCCTGGAACCACTCGTCGCGCGTCTTTTCCCTGAACTTGGTTTGCAGGGCATCGAAGATCTCGGGGTGCTTCTCTCGGTTCATTTGCTCCGGGATGTACTCCTCGCAGTCAAGAGCCTTGCATAGCTCGGACCAGAACCACGGCTCGATGCAGCCGATGCTGAGCCACTTGCCGTCGCTGCATTGGTAGACGGCGTAATAGGGTGCGCCACCGTTGAGCATCTCGACGCCCGGCTTCGGCACAAGGCCGGCAGCGAAGTACTGGCTGGCGGGAAAAGCGAGCAGAGACGTGACGCCGTCGCTCATCGCGATGTCGACGTACTGGCCGCGCCCGGTGTTCCCGCGGGCGATGACGGCGGCGAGGATCGAGAAGGCGGCGTAGAGGCCACCGGCGGCGAAGTCGGCGATGATGTTCATCGGGATCCCGGGCGGCGAGCCAGCCGTGCCGATCATGCCGAGCGCCCCACCGATGCTGATGTAATTTATGTCGTGTCCCACGAGGCCGGCGTAAGGGCCACTCTGGCCGTAGCCGCTTAGTGAGCAGTAGATGATCCGCCGGTTGCGGGCGCTTACTGCTTCGTAATCGGCGCCAAGGCGCTTGACGACACCCGGGCGGAAGCCCTCGATTACGACATCGGCTTTCTCGGCCATCTTGAGGAAGGCTTCCTGAGCGCGCGGCTCCTTGAGGTTCAGGCCGACGGAGCGCTTGTTGCGGTTGAGTGCCCAGAATGCTTGGGTCCGCTCGCTCATCCCCATCTCCATGCGACGGCCGGCGCCGGGCGCTTCTTCGACGATGATGACCTCCGCGCCGAGGTCGCCGAGGA
>Ga0114129_10004756_pt1 | contig 19184 bp, 16 predicted proteins | sample RhiMetdeltSRZDD1_FD_80071 | JGI IMG/M metagenome (GOLD analysis project Ga0114129, IMG submission 80071) | Populus rhizosphere microbial communities from Tennessee, USA - Rhizosphere MetaG P. deltoides SRZDD1 (version 2) (version 2) | ecosystem: Host-associated > Plants > Roots > Rhizosphere >...
GCGCGGGTGGCGGCCCGGTGCTCCTGCTCGGCGGCGACCAGACCCAGGCATACAGGCTCGAGCTTGCGCTACGGACGCTGGCACTGCTGCCCGAGGCGCGGCTCATCGTCACCGGGCGGCTCGTCTCGGACCCCGCGCCGCTCCTCCGCGAGCTCGGCCTCGCAGATCGCGTCGAGCTGGCCGGCCGCTACTCGCAGGCGCAGGCGCCGGCGCTCTTCCGCCGCGCGCACCTGCTCCTGCACACGAAGGTGCTCGATCCCTGCCCCAGCCTCGTCGTCGAGGCGATGGCGTGCGGCCTGCCCGTCGTCTATCCGGCCAGCGGCGGGACGATCGAGCTCGTCGGCGACGACGCGGGCGTGGGCGTCCCGCACGCGCAGAGCTGGGACCGGGACCAGCCGCCGGCCCCGGAGGCGCTCGCAGAAGCCGTCCGCACCGTCCTCGGCGACCGTGACCGCTACGCAGCGGCGGCGCGGCGGCGCGCCGTCGGACGGTTTGCGGTCGACCCGTGGCTCGACCGCCACGCGGAGGTCTTCGACGACGCGCTCAGGGGCGTCGAGCCTCGAGCACGATCGTCTCGTAGCGGTTGAGCTCGGGCTCCTCCGCCAGGTGTCCCTCGAGCTCGCCGACGGCGCCCTCGGCGACGTCGACGAAGCCGGCCGACTCGAGCGCATGGCGCAAGGTCTGCGGGTCGTAGATGAAGCGGTGCCCCCACGAGCGGAAGAAGTTGTTGACGACCGCGCCCGGCAGCGGCGCCTCGAGCTCGGGCGCGAGCGTCTCGACCGCCCAGCGGACGTAGCGCTCCTGCAGCTCGCCGCCGTCGTACAGACGCGCGAGGCGTTCGAGCGACGGCGTCGCGATCCGGATGCGGCCGCCGCTGCGCAGCACCCTCCTGCACTCGCGCAGGCAGTGCTGTCCCTCGGCGTACGTCAGGTGCTCCAGCATGTGCTCCGAGAACACGACGTCGAAGGACTCGTCCGGGAGCGGGAACCGCCTGCGCACGTCGAGGTAGGCGAGGTCGCGGCGCCCGTAGTCGTGCAGGTCGGTGTTGAGCCAGCCCGGCAGCACGTTCTCGCCCGCGCCGAGGTGAAGCTTGCGCGCGTCGTGCTCATCGAGATAGCGCGAGATCGTGCGCCGCCGGCGTACGACTCCGAGCAATGCTTTCACGTGCTGTCTCATCCGCGATAGCCGGCGATGCGCCCGCGGAGTGTGGCGAGATGGAACCGAGCGCGTCTCGGATCGAGCACGACGCCGCCGGCCGGACGCACCAACATGCCCGCAACCGCACGGCGCCCGTAGCGATGCTTGCGGAGGATGTAGCCGATGCTCGCGCCGTCGCGCGCGCCGATCGCCGCCAGGTCGACTTCCTTGCGTGCATGGTCGACGACGAGCGACGGGTCGTACTCGATCCGCGCTCCCGTGTCGAGCGCGCGGATCAGGTAGTCGATCTCCTCCCCGGACGACACGGGGAGCCCCAACCGCTCGTCGAACGCGCCCACGCGCTCGACGACGCTCCTGCGCAGGAAGATCGTGAACGAGATCGCGCGGTTCCAGAGGTTGTCGCGCGTCAGCGCAGCCGCATCTGCCGACCACCAGGGCTCGCGTCCCGTGACGCCGTCGAGATCGGCGAGCCGCGCCGCGACGCGCTCGAGCAGGTCGGCCGGATACGTGCAGTCGTCGTCCGGAAACGCGACGACGTCGGCCTCGACGCGCGTCAGGGCGGCATTGCGCGCGCGGGCGAGCCCGCGGGGTGTGCGAATTCGCTCGATGCGAAGCGCCGGATGGGCGGCGGCGACGCCTTCCGTCCGGTCGTCGTCGTTCTGATCGGCGAGCAGGACGCGGAAGCCCTGATGCGTTTGCCGGTCGAGCGAGCGAAGGAACGTGTCGAGCTCGTCGATGCGATCGACGGTCGCGACGACAAGGTCGAAAGTCACGGCCGTACGCTAACGCGCGTGCCGCTCGTCTCAGTGCTGCTGGCCGTGCACGACGATTCGCGCTTCCTGCGCGACGCAATCGAGAGCATCCTCGGGCAGACGCTCGACGATCTCGAGCTGCTGGTCGTCGACGACGCGTCGACGGACTCGACGCCGACCGTGCTTGCGCACGTGGACGACCCGCGCCTGACCGTGCTGCGGAACGATCGGCGCCTCGGCCTCGCGGCGTCGCTCAACCGCGGCCTCGACCACGCGGGCGGCCGGTACGTGGCACGCCTCGACGCGGACGACGTCGCGGTTCCCGACCGGCTGGAACGGCAGGTCGGACGGATGCGCAGCGCACCGGGCATTGCGATCGTCGGCTCCGCCGTCGTGGATCTCGACGAGGACGGCCGACGCGGAGAAACGCACGTCATGCCCGGCGGCGCGAGGCCGCTGCGCTGGCACGCGCTGTTCAGCTCGCCGTTCTTCCATCCGTCCGTGCTCTTCGAGCGCGCGGCGCTCGAGCGGCGCGAGCTGCGCTACGACCCGGAGTTCCTCGAGAGCGAGGACTACGACCTGTGGGCCCGGCTGTTTGCGTTCGACGACGGTGACAACCTCCGCGAGCCGCTCGTGTTGAAGCGCGTGCACGCGGGCCAAGCCTCGCAGCGCCGCGGCGACGTACAGGAGTCCTTCCAGCGGCGCGTCGCACTGCGGGAGATCGGCCGGGTGGCGCCGCACGTCGATGCCGAGCGCGCCTGGCGCGCCGGTGCGCGCAAGGAAGGGGGCTCCCGGCGGGAGCTGCTCCGCCTGCTCCGCGCCTTCGAACGGAGACACGGCGGCGACTGGTCGGTGCGCGGCGCAGCGCTTCGCTCGGTGCTCCCGTGACCCGGATCACCGTCGTCTCGCCTGAGCCGACGCCTTACCGTGCGCCGCTCTTCGATCGCATCGCGCAGCGCGTCGATCTCACCGTCGTGTACGCGGCGCACACGGTCGCCGGGCGTGGCTGGACGGTGCCGCTCCACCATCACGCCGTCTTTCTCCGCGGTGTTCGCGTTCCGGGCGTTCGCAGGCTGGTCCGCCACGACTATCCGGTGACACCGGGCGTGGTCCCGGCGTTGCGCCGCTCGCGACCGGACGTCGTCGTCGTCTCGGGCTGGAGCACGTTCGCATCGCAGGCGGCCGTCGCGTGGTGCCTCGCCCGCAGCGTCCCGTACGTCCTGCACGTCGAGAGCCACGACCTCGACCCGCGACCGGCGTGGCGCCGGCGGATCAAGGACGCGGTCGCGACGCCGGTCATCCGCCGCGCGGCGTCGGTTCTCGCCGTCGGCTCTGCCGCGCGCGACTCGGCGCTCACGCGCGGTGCGTCGCAGGTGCGCATCTTCGCGAACACCATCGACGTCGAGCGGTGGAGCGAACGGGCCGACCGGCTGTCGCCGCGTCCGCACGAGGGCGTGCTCGTCCTCTCGGTCGGCCGCGACGTCCCGGAGAAGGGCTTCGACGTGCTGCGGGCTGCGTGCGCGATCGCCGGCGTCGACCTCGCGATCGTCGTCGGCGGGCACGAGGAGGACGACCTCGCCCAGGCGTACGTGGACGCCGACGTGTTCGCGCTGCTCTCGCGTCACGAGCCGTGGGGCGTCGTCGTCAACGAGGCCGCGGCCTCCGGCCGGCCGCTCGTGCTCTCCGATCACGTCGGCGCTGCGTACGACCTCCTGCGCGACGGCGAGAACGGGTTCGTCGTTCCCGCGGACGACGCGCACGCGGCGGCGGCCGCGCTGCGCCGCCTCGCGGCGGACGCGGAGCTGCGCCGCCGCATGGGCGAGCGCTCGCGCGAGCTCGTACGCGCCTGGGGGTACGAGGCTTCGGTCGAGAGCTTCCTCGAGGCGGTGGGCGAAGCTACCTCGAAGACGTAGCCCGCCACTCCACCCGGCTTACGTCACTGCGCGGTAGATCGACTCCTGCCTGTCGACGACGCGATCCCACGAGGTGCGGCGGGCGGCTTCCGGGCCGCCGCGCGCAAGCTGCTCGCGCAGGGCTCCGTCGGTGAGCACGCTCCGGATCGCCTCGACGATCGCACCGCGCTCGTAGGGGACGACGAGCGCCTCTCCGTCCCGGAAGAAGCCGGCGATGCCGCAGCGGTCGGACACGACCACGGGCGTCCCCGCGGCCGCAGCCTCGGCGGCCACCATGCCGAAGCTCTCGCCCTCCGACGCGAGGACGAAGACGTCCGCCTGCGGGTACAGATGCGACGGCGGCTCGTCGGACACGGGGAGGACGTGGACGCGGTCGCCCGCAGGCGCCACGCCGTGGCGATCGTCCGGGCCGGCGACGACGAGGTGCGCATCCGGCAGGGCGTGCAGCGCGGCGAGGAGGTGATCGATGCCCTTGCCGGCGGCGATGCGTCCGACGTAGAGCACGAGCGGCGCATCCGGCGGGATCCCCAGCTCGCCGCGCACGTCGCCGTCGATCCTGCTCTCGACGGGCTCCGGGAACCCGTTGCCGCGCACGTGCACCTTTTCCGGCGGCACGCCGTGTGCGAGGACATCGTCGCGCTCCCGATCCGAGGCGACGACGACTGCCGCCGCGCCGCGTGCGACGCCGCGATACAGCGTCGCGTCGAGCAGCCGTTTGAGCGCGACCTTGCGCAACCGCGGCCGGAACATCCCCAGCGGCTCGAAGATGTACGGCACCTGCGCGAGGCGGCACCAGGCCGCCGTCCCGGTCGTCACGGGATCGCGAAAGCCGAAGACGTGCACGACGTCGGGGCGCTTCATCCTCGCCAGCGCGACCGGGAGCGTCGGCGTGATTCCCATCCACCGGTAGCGCAGCGGCGTGCCGAGGTAGTGCACCGTCGCGCCGTCGACGAGCCCGAGCCGCGATCTCGCGGGCGGACGCCGGTGGACGTCGACGATCGTCGTCGTCAACACGTCGACGATGTGCCCGTGTGCGACGAGGCGGCGCACGAGCTCACCGGCGGCGACCACCGGACCGCCGAACGCGCGCGACGGAGCCCACACCGGCGCTGCAAAGAGAATCCGGAGCTGGCCGTGGGGCACGGCGAGAGGCTAGTCGAGCCACCCCTTGAGACCGGCCGACGGCCGCGTTAGTCTCATTCGCTTCCGCCCGTGTGGCGCCCAGACTCGCGTACAGCACAGTTGCTCCTGTCGGCCGCGGTGGCCCTCTTGCTCGCGGCCGCGATCGTCGCAGCGCTCGTCGACGACCTCCGGACCAGGGTTGCGATCCTCGCGCCGATCGCCGTTTTGCTGGCGTGCGCCGCCTGGCTGGCGATCGCCCGTTGGCAGAGGTCGCGGCGGGCCCGGGACAGCGCCGAGCGTCGTGTGGGGGACGTCCGCAGCGAGGGAGAGGCGAAGTTTCGCGCGCTCGCGGAGAACGTTCCCGGCGTCACCTGGCTGACGCACGACGGCCGGCGTCGCTCGCTGGTCTACATCAGCCCGCAGGTGGAGCAGTTGCTCGGCTACACGCCTCGTGAGTGGGAGGCGGAGCCGGATCTCTTCTCGCGCCTGCTCCATCCCGACGACAGCGAACGGGTCCTGGCCGAGGTCGAAGCGACGACTTCCGACGGGGGGACGCGCCGCTCCGCCTATCGGCTCGTCGCTCGCGACGGACGCATCCTCGGCATCCGCGAGCAGACGTCGATCGTCAGGGACGCCGCCGGGCAGCCGCTCTACACCCAGACGATTCTGCTCGACGACGCGGAGCGGCGCCAGGCCGGCGAGGAACGCGAGCGGCTCCGCGAAGCAGAGCGCACGACTGCTGGGCACAACGTCGAGCTCCAGGCGCGGCTCGACCTGCTCCGCGACGTGACCGAGGTCCTCGCGTCGTCGGTCGACGCGCAGACGCCGCTGCAGCGAATCGGCGACCTCCTCGTCCGAGACTTCGCCGACTGGTTCACGCTCGACACGGCCGAGGACGACAAGCTCGTCCGCCTGGCCGCAGCCGCAGCGCAGCGGAGGGCGCACCCCGCTCCGGAGCCCGGCGAGCGCAGTCGCGAGGTCGTGCAGTCCGGCCAACGGCTCCTGATCACGTCGTCCGCCGAGAACGGCGCTCACGGCGCGGAGTTTCCGGAACAGACTTCGTCGCTCGTGTCTGTCCCGGTTCGGGGCCGTGGCCGGCTACTCGGCGTCCTGACACTGGGACGCCTCACCCCGGCGCCCGCATACGGCGCGGACGAGGTCGCCTTCGCCGAGGATCTCGCGGCGAGGATCGGGATCGCGATCGACCGCGCCCGGCTCTACCGCGAGGTCGAGGAACGCGCCGACGCCGGGCGAGTGCTCACTTACGTGGCCGATGGCGTCCTCCTCGCCGACCGCGAGGGCATAGTCCGTCTCTGGAACCCCGCCGCCGAGAAGATCACGGGCATCCCCGCGACCGACCTGGTGGGACGCTCGGCCGTGGAGCGCATCGGCGGATGGCGTGACGCGCTCGACTCGGTGCCGGTCTCGTCGTCGCCCGACCCCGGCCATCCCGAGGTGATCGTTCCGATCGTCGGCGTCGACGGTGAACGATGGATCTCGATCTCGGGCGTCCGCTTCTTCCACGGCACCGTCTACGCCTTCCGCGATGTGACGGAGGTGCGCCAACTCGAGGAGCTGAAGGCCGACTTCATCGCGACGGCGTCGCACGAGCTGCGGACGCCGCTCGCCGCCGTGTACGGGGCAGCCCAGACCCTGCTGCGGCACGACTTCGCGCTCGACGAGGCCGGGCGGGACCGCTTCATCTCTCTGATCGCCGACGAGTCCGAAAGCCTCGGCCGCATCGTCAACGAGATCCTGCTCGCCAACCAGCTCGACGCCGGCCGAGTCGACCTCGGGACCGAGGCGTTCGAGCCCGGTGACCTGATCGAGCGGGTGGCGGACGCCGCGCGGGTCCACGCCCCGCCCACCGTCGTGATCGAGCGGGTCGTGCCGGCCGGCGTTCCCCAGGTCGCAGCGGACCGAGACAAGGTGCGCCAGGTGCTCGTGAACCTCGTCGAGAACGCGATCAAGTACTCACCCGGAGGCGGGCGGATCGAAGTGGGAATCGAGCCCGCCTCGGAAGCCGACGCCGACACGGTCACGTTCTTCGTCCGGGACGAAGGGCTCGGCATTCCCCCGGACGAGCAGGCCCGGATCTTCGAGAAGTTCTACCGCCTCGACCCGAACATGACGCGCGGTGTGGGCGGCACCGGGCTCGGTCTCTACATCTGCAACGAGCTCGTGAACCGGATGGGCGGCCATATCTGGGTCGAGTCCAGCGAAGGCAAAGGCTCGACCTTCCTCCTCTCGCTGCCGACCGAGCCGAAGGGTTCGGCGAGGCAGCCGCCGAGGGCGGCACGGTCCTCCGCTGAATCCGATCGCTAGCCGATCCGGCACTAACCTTGCCCAATGCCTGACCCGCGCAAGCCGCGCCTGCTCGTGCTCAACCAGTACTACTGGCCCGGCATCGAGGCCACGGCGCAGCTCCTGACGGACCTCTGCGAGGCGCTCGCGGAGGACGCCGAGGTGACCGTGATCACCGGCATGTTGCATGGCAACGAAGACGCTGAGCGCCGGCTCGTGCGCAACGGCGTTCGGATCGTGCGCGTGCCGTCGACGTCGTTCGAGCGCAGCCGGCTCGTCGCCCGAGCGTCCAACTACGTCACCTATCTGACCAACGCGCTCGTCCACGGGCTCCGCGGCCGGCGACCCGACGTCGTGCTCTGCATGACGGATCCGCCCATCGTCGCGGACATCGCGTTGGTCGTCGCGAAGCGCTACCGCGTGCCGCTCGTCGTCGTCAGCCAGGACGTGTTCCCGGAGATCGCGGTGCAGCTCAAGCGACTCGAGAACCCGGTGGCAATGCGGCTGCTCCGGTCGCTCGTGTCGCTGTACCTGCGCCGTGCCGACCGCATCGTCGCAATCGGGGACACGATGCGCCGCCGGCTCGAGGAGAAAGGCGCTCCGCCCGAGCGCGTGCGCGTGATCCCGAACTGGATCGACACGTCGCGCCTCGAGCCGCACGAGCGCGGGAACTGGTGGGCCGAGAAGCGCGGCGTGAAGGATAAGTTCGTCGTCATGCACTCCGGCAACGTCGGTCATGCCCAGGATCTCGACTCGCTGGTCCGCGCGGCGACGTTCCTGCGCGATCTCGACGACGTCGCGATCCTCGTCATCGGCAGCGGCGCACGACACAACGAGCTCGTCGCGCTCGCCGAGCTGCTCGAGGTCGAGCAGGTGACGTTCCTCTACTACCAGGCGCGCGACGTGCTGCCCCTGTCCCTCTCGGCGGCCGACGTGCACGTCGTCGGGCTCGCGCCCGGCCTCGCGGGCTACGTCGTGCCGAGCCGGCTGTACGGGATCCTCGCGGTCGCGCGCCCAGTCATCGTCGCGGCCGACGCGGAGAGCGAGACCGCACAGGTGGTGCAAGAGGCCGGCTGCGGCATCGTCGTCCCGCCTGGACGGCCGGAGCTGCTCGCGCGCGCGATCCGTGATGCCCACGACGGCAGGTACGACCTCGGTGAGATGGGGCGGCGCGGCCGCGAGTGGGTCGAGCGCGAGGCCGACCGCTCGGTCGCTCTGCGGCGTTACCGCGACCTCCTGGGCGAGCTTGCGCCGACCTGAGCTCGCCGCCGCGGCGCTGATCGCGGTGTTCGCGCTCGTCGCGGGCTGGAACGCATACCGCTTCCCGGACGGCTACGGCTACGACGCGCGGGAGCACATCCAATACGCCGACCTCCTCTTGCACCAGCACACGATCCCGGGTGCCGAGACGCGCAGCGAGTACTACACGCCGCCGGGCTTTTACGCACTTGCCGCAATCGCCACGGACATCGGCGAGCGCGTGCACTCCGGTGACCCGCACAAGCTCGGTCAGGTGCTCAACTGGCTCGTCCTGCTCGTGACCGCCGGCGTGTTGTGGGCGCTCGCGCGCGAGCTCTTTCCCGACCGGCCATGGGTCCAGCTCGGCGCGCTCGCGTTCTTCTGCTTCCTGCCGGTCGTGCTGAAGGTCGGCGCGATGTTCCACCCGGAGCCGCTTTCGATGCTGCTCACTGCCGTGGCGCTGCTGCTCGCGGCGCGTATGCTCGGGCGCCGCGACTACCGCTGGCACTTCGCGGTTGCGACGGGTGTCGCGCTCGGGCTCGGTCAGCTCGTGCGCGCGTTCTCGCTGTGGACGTTAGCGGCGGTCGTGATCGCGTTCGCCGTCGCGCGCGCCTGGCGTCCACTCGTCGTCGTGGTCGTGGCAGCTGCGGTTGTGGCGTCGCCCTGGTACATCCGACAGGCGATCAAGTACGGCAATCCCGTCTTCGACCGGCCAACGGAGCACAAGCCGGTCTGGGAACGGCGGCCGGCCCGCTTCTACGTCGGGCTCGGGCTCCCGCAGGTCTTCACCGACCCCATCCGGCCGCAGTTCGTCAACGAGGCGATCCCGACCACCTACAGCGAAGTGTGGGGTGACTACTTCGGCGTCTGGCGCGGCAGCCGCGAGCGGCAGAGCTTCCTCGGCCTCCTGCCGACGGTGCTCGCCGTCGGCGGCTGGCTGCTGTTGCTGGCGCGCTCGCTGCGTGCGCCGCCGCGCCTCGCCGCCGCGCTCCTGCCTGGCCTCGGGCTGCTCGGATACCTCTACTTCACCGTCAGCTATCCGACGCCCGACGGGGACGTGCTGAAGGCGAGCTACATGCTCACGACCGCCCCGGCGTGGGCGCTCGCGTTCGGCTACGCCCTCGACCGTCTGCCGCATCGCGCGCGACTCGTCGCCGCCGTGGTGCTGGCCGCCTCGGCGCTCGCCGCGCTGCCGTTCCTGCTGTACTGACCGCCGTGACGGCAGTCCTCTTCACGTGCGCGGGACAGCGCGTCGACATCGTCGACGCCTTCAACCGCGCCGGCGCGAAGACGATCGCCGCCGACGCCAACGCGCTCGCTCCGGCCCTCTACGGGGCGCACCACCACGTGCTCGTGCCGCGGGTGGACGACGACGCCTACATCCCGGCACTGCGCGAGCTCGTGCAGCAACACGACGTGAAGCTGATCGTCCCGCTGACGGACCTCGATCAGGTCGTGCTGGCGGAAGCGCGTGACGAGCTCGGCACGCTCGTCCTGCTGCCCGATGCAGAGATCGTCGAGCGGCTCGGCGACAAGTACCTGGCGCACGTCCTGTTCGAAGAGCGCGGCATCGACTCCCCGCCGACGTGGCTCCCGAAAGGCGTGCCGGGCGACGCGCCGTTCCCGCTGCTCGTCAAGGCACGCCACGGATTCGGCTCCCGCCACATCTACCGCGCCGAGGACCGTGCGCAGCTCGGCTTCTTCCTCGGCTACACGCCGGTCGAGTCGATCGTGCAGGCCTGCCTCGCGGGCGAGGAATTCTCGATCGACGTGTTCTGCGACCTCGGCGGCCGCTGCCTGAACGCGATCCCGCGCACGATGATCGAGTCCAAGGGCGGCGAGTCGATCAAGGGGATGACGATCCGCGACGAGCATCTGATCGAGCTAGCGCGCGACGTCGCCGAGAAGCTGAAGCTCGTCGGCCCGGCGAACATTCAGTGCTTCCGCGAGGCCGATGGCACGCACTACGTCACCGACATCAACGCGCGCTTCGGCGGCGGCTTCCCGCTGCCGCTGGCCGCCGGCGGACGGTATCCCGACCTAGCCCTCGCCCTTGCGCGTGGGGAGCGGCCGGAGCCGCGCCTCGGCGACTTTCGCGAAGGCATCGTGATGACGCGTTTCTTCTCGGACCTCAGCCTGACCCGGAACGGCGAGGGAACTCTGAAGCCGCTCACGCCGGCCGAATGAGGTACGTGGTCACCGGTGCGGCGGGCTTCATCGGCTCGCATCTCGTCGAGGCGCTGCTGGCGGAAGGCCACGACCTCGTCGCGGTCGACTGCTTCACCGACTACTACGATCCGGCGCTGAAGGAGGAGAACGCCGCAGCGTTCGACGTCTCCCGGCTCGACCTCGCGGAGGAAGACCTCGCGCTCGACGGTTTCGACGGCGTCTTCCACCTCGCAGGCCAGCCGGGCGTCCGTAGCTTCGGCTCGGCCTTCGCCGACTACGCGCGTCGTAATCTGATCGCCACCCAGCGCGTGTTCGAGAGCGCTGCGCGTGCGGGCGCGCGTGTCGTGTTCGCATCGTCCTCTTCCGTCTACGGCGACGCAGAGAGCTATCCGACCGCGGAGGACACTCAACCGGAGCCGATCTCTCCGTACGGCATCACGAAGCTCGGCTGCGAGCATCTTGCGTATGCGTACGCGACGGCGTACGCCCTCGAGGCCGTCGTGCTGCGCTACTTCACCGTCTACGGCCCGCGCCAGCGTCCCGACATGGCGTTCGCACGGGTCGTCGACGCGCTCGCGCGCGGTGCGTCGTTCGACCTGTACGGCGACGGGCTCCAGTCGCGCTCGTTCACGTACGTCGCAGACGCGGTCGCCGCAACGGTCGCGGCGATGGATCGTGCGCAGGCTGGAGCGCTCTACAACGTCGGCGGGGGCAGCGAGGCAACGATGCGCGACGCGATCGCGACGCTCGAGGACGTCTCCGGGCGCACGCTGGAGCTCGGGGCGCGGCCAGCAGCTGCCGGGGACGTTCGTCGCACGTCGGCAGACACGAGCCGCATCGAACGCGATCTCGGCTGGCGCGCGACGACGGCGCTGGTCGACGGTTTGCGCGCTCAGTGGGAGTGGGCCTCCGTTAGGGTCGCCGCACCTTGAGCTCGCGCAACGTCGATCCCGGCGCCGAGCAGGAAGTCGACCTCGGCAAGTGGTGGGGCGCGATCGTCGCGCGCTGGTGGCTCCCCGTGCTCGGGTTGGTAGTCGGCGCCTTCATCGGCTACCTGATCTCGCTCGGCGGCAAGGAGGTGTGGAAGGCGAGCGCCAACGTCTACCTCGGGGCGTCGTACAGCGCCCTCGGCGGCGTGTTGCTGCAGGGGCCGCAGGCGAACCCGTCGACGGCGAACACGATCGCGCGCGCCGAGTCGTCGATCGAGACGGCCGCTGCACGCGCCGGCATGCGCGCGAGTGAGCTGCGCGGGCACGTGTCGACGCAGGCGATCTCCACCGGCGCCGGCAGCACGCTCGTCCGGACCACGGGCAACCCGCTCGTGAAGCTCACGGTGCAGGCGTCGACGCGCCGCCGCGCGGCTGCAGCGGCCAACGCGCTCGCGAACGTCGTCGTCGACCGGCTGGCGCCGTACGCGGACCAGAAGATCGGCACGCTCAAGCAGCGCATCGCCGACGACCAGACGCAGCTCGAGGCGATCCGGCGCGCGTCTGCGGCGGGCGACACAGTGACCAAGGTCGTCCTGGCGGTGCAGACCGGCAACGTGCTCGACGACCAGCTGCAGGCGAGGCAGTTGCTGATCCAGGCCCGGGAGATCGAGCGGCCGAAGGTGCTGACGCGCGCGGCCGCGGTCAAGGCGACGGCACGGAGCAAACGTAACTCGGTCGTGGTCGGTGCGTTCCTCGGCTTCGTGATCGGCCTGATTGCCGCGCTCCTGTGGGAGCCGCTGCTTCGTGCTCGAAGGTAAGACCGTCGCAGTCGTCGTCCCGGCGTACGACGAGGAGGAGCTCGTCGCGACCACGATCAGAGGGGTGCCGGCGTTCGTCGACAGGATCTTCGTCGTCGACGACGCGTCGCGCGACCGGACCGCGACTGTGGCGCGCTCGGCCGGAGACGGCCGCGTCGAGGTGATCGCCCACGAGCGCAACGCCGGCGTCGGCGCCGCGATCGTCACCGGCTACCACCGCGCGGTGGAGGAGGGCCTCGACGTCACCTGCGTGATGGCCGCCGACAACCAGATGGACCCCGCCGACCTGGAGAAGATCGCGCTGCCCGTCGTGCGCGGGCAGCTCGAGTACGCGAAGGCGAACCGTCTGATCACCGGCGAGGCGTGGAAGGTGATTCCACGCTCGCGCTACCTCGGGAACGCGGTGCTGTCGTTCCTGACGAAGATCGCCTCCGGTTACTGGCACGTCGCCGACTCGCAGTCGGGCTACACCGCGGCGAGCCGGGAGATCCTCGACCAGCTCGACCTCGACCGCATCTACCGCGGTTACGGATTCCCGAACGACATGCTCGTGCACCTGAACGTCTGGAACGCGCGCGTGCGCGATATCCCGTCGCGGCCGGTGTACGGCGTGGGCGAGCGCTCCGGCATCAAGATCCGCAAAGTCGTCCCGCGGATCTCGTGGCTGCTGTTGAAGGGCTTCTTCTGGCGGATGCGCGAGAAGTACGTCATCCGCGACTTCCATCCGCTCGTCTTCTTCTACGCGCTCGGCTTCCTCATGACGCTTCTCGGCCTCGGGCTCGGGATCGCCGAGGTCGTGCTGCGCATCATGGGCAACGCGGTCTCGGTCGGCACGGTGGTGCTCGTTGCGCTGCTGCTGATCTTCGGCTCGCAATTCACGCTCTTTGCGATGTGGTTCGACATGGAGTCGAACAAGGAGCTGCGCTGATGGCCGAATGGATCTACTTCCTCCATCCACCGCGCGAGAACTTCGCGGAGACGATGACGGACGAAGAGCGTGCGGTGTGGAGCGTGCACTTCGAGCGTTTTCAGCGGTTGCTGGAAGCAGGCGTGATCGTGCTGGTCGGCCCGACGCTCGGGCCGGTCAACACCGGCATCGCCATCTTCGAGGCGCCCGACGAAGCGGCGGCGCGGAAGCTCATGGAAGAGGATCCCGTCGTCGCCGGCGGCTACGCAAGAGGCGAGCTACGGCCGTTCCGCATCTCGCTGTTGCGCGGTCGCGACCACGCCGACAGCAGTCGTGTAAAGCCCTCGTAAAGTCTGCGGCTGCGTTCGGAGGCCGTGGGTAGAGTCCCGCCAATGCCCACAGCCGTCGTGACCGGCGGGGCCGGCTTCCTCGGCTCCCATCTCTGCGACTACCTCGTGGAACGCGACTTTCGCGTCATCTGCATCGACAACCTCGACACGGGGTCGCTCCAGAACGTCGAGCACCTGCGCGGCGACCACTTCGACTTCGTCAACCACGACGTGACGGAGTACATCGAGATCGACGGAGAGGTCGACTTCGTCTACCACCTTGCGGCGCTCGCAAGCCCGATCGACTACCTGCGCATGCCGCTCCACTCGCTGAAGGTCGGTTCCTACGGAACGCATCACGCGCTCGGCCTCGCGAAGTGGAAGCGCGCGCGCTTCCTGCTTGCGTCGACGAGCGAGGTCTACGGCGACCCCCAGGTGCACCCCCAGCCCGAGACGTACTGGGGGAACGTGAATCCCATCGGCCCGCGCGGCGTGTACGACGAGGCGAAGCGCTACGGGGAGGCCCTGACGATGGCGTACCACGGGCAGCAGGGCGTCGACACCGCGATCGTCCGCATCTTCAACACGTACGGGCCGCGGATGCGTCCGAACGACGGGCGCGCGGTTCCCACGTTTGTCAGGCAGGCGTTGGAGGGCAAGCCCCTGACCGTGTTCGGCGACGGGAGCCAGACCCGCAGCTTCTGCTACGTGGACGACCTGATCCGCGGTGTCGTCGCGCTGGCCGAGTCGGGCGAGCACCTGCCGGTGAACCTCGGCAATCCGAGCGAGTTCACCCTCAACGAGCTCGCCGAGACGGTGCTGCGCGTGACGGGCTCCAAGAGCGAGATCGTCCACGAAGCGCTCCCGGTCGACGACCCGCAGGTCCGCCAGCCGGACATCACGCGTGCGAAGCAGCTCCTCGAATGGGAGCCCGAGATCCAGCTCGAAGAGGGACTGAAGCGCATGCTGCCGAGCTTCGGACGGGAGCCGCTCGTTGCATAGACGCCTCGGGGTCTTCGCAGCGATCGTTCTCTTCGCTGCGTCATTGAGCGTGCCTGCCGCGCAGGCGAAGAACCACATGCTCATCGGCATGCAGGACGACGCGATGGTGCTGTCCGGCAACCCGGACTTCACGTTCAAGACGCTGAAGCAGCTGCGCGTGCAGATCGTCCGCGTGAACCTGAACTGGAACCTGGTCGCGAAGAGACGGCCGGCGCATCCGCAGGATCCGGCCGATCCGGCCTACGACTGGGCTCTCTACGACCGCGCCGTTCGTTTCGCCGGGCAGAACGGGATGCAAGTGCTGATCACGATCCTGTTCGTCCCGTCATGGGCGAACGGCGGCAAGCCGAAGAACGTGCCGCCCAGCAACTACAACGACTTGCGCAACTTCGCCTACGCCGCCGCGGAGCGCTACAGCGGCCACTACATCCCCAACACCGACCGCTTCGACGAGACGTACCTGCCGGCCGTGAAGTACTGGCTCGCCTGGAACGAGCCCAACAACCCGAACTGGCTGAAGCAGACGTCGGGCGGGCGCTTCGTCAGTCCCCGCTATTACGCGAGGATCTGCACCGCGATCTACCAGGGCGTGCACTTCACGAACTTCGCCGGGGAGAAGGTCGGGTGCGGCGCCACCGGCCCGCGCGGGAACAACCAGGCGCGCTCCTCTCGGCCGTCGATGTCGCCGGTCGCCTTCATGACGGCGGCGAAGAAGGCGGGCCTGCGCAGCCTCGACGCGTACGCCCACCACCCGTACTACGGCCGCCCGAGCGAGACGCCCGGCACGAGGCCGGGCGGCAACGCGATCGAGCTGGGGAACATCAACACGCTGATCGCTGCGGTCAACAAGCTCTGGGGCAAGAAGCGGATCTGGATCACCGAGTACGGGTGGCAGACGCCTCCGGACCGCATCTTCGGCGTCTCCTACGCCCGGCAGGCGGCATACGTGCGGCAGTCGTTCGCAATCGCGCGACGGAATCCGCGCATCGACCTCATGGTGTGGTTCATCCTGCGCGACGACACCAATCTCGGCATCGGCTGGCAGTCGGGGATGCTCACCGCACGGGGCAAGCGCAAGCCGGCCTTCGGCGTCTTCGCGCGCCTGCCTCACTGAGCGCAGCTTGAATCGCAGAGCCCGTCGGTTGACAATCCACGGGTGACGCGCGGCACTGCGGTTGCCGAGACCCCGCCGAGGGCGGAGCTGCTCGAGCGGTCCGAGCAGCTGTCGGCGCTCGGCGAGAGCCTCGACTCGGTCGCGGCCGAAGGCAGCGGGCGCCTGGCGCTCGTGCGAGGCGAGGCGGGGGTCGGCAAGACGGCGCTGCTCAGGCGCTTCCGCGAGGACCGAGCCGGCGCGGTGCGCATTCTCTGGGGGAACTGCGACCCGCTGTTCACGCCGCGTCCGCTCGGCCCGCTGTTCGCTCTTCCCGAGCTGCGGGACGTCGTCGCGCGCGACGTGCTGCCGCACGAGGTCGTCTCTGCGCTCGTCGACGAGCTGCGGCGCCCGGCGCCCACCGTCTTCGTGCTCGAGGACCTCCACTGGGCCGATGAGGCGACGCTCGACGTGCTGCGGCTGCTCTGCCGCAGGCTGGAGTCGTTTCCCGCGCTCGTCGTCGGGACGTTCCGCGACGACGAGCTCGACCGCGCCCCGCTCCTGAGGATCGTCCTCGGCGAGCTGGGCACGAGCGAGCGGACTTCACGCCTGAAGCTCAGGCCCCTCTCGCCTGCCGCCGTGGCGACGCTCGCGCAACCGCACGGCCTCGACGAGGTCGAGCTGTATCGGAAGACCGGCGGGAACCCGTTCTTCGTGGTCGAGGCGATCGCCGCGGGCACCGACGAGATCCCGGACACGGTTCGAGACGCGGTGTTCGCGCGCCAGGCCCAGCTCAGCCCGGCGGCGAAAGACCTCCTCGGCGTGGTTGCCGTCGTGCCGCCGCAGGCCGAGCTCTGGCTGCTCGAGACCCTCGTCGGCGACGGCATCGGCGCTCTCGACGAGTGCCTCGCCTCCGGGATGCTGCGGGTCGAGGCCGGCGGCGTCGCTTTTCGCCACGAGCTGGCGCGCCTCGCCGTCGCGGAGTCGGCCAACCCCACCCGGAAGCTCGAGCTGCACGGCAGAGCTCTCGCCGCGCTCGCAAGCCGCCCCGAGACGGCCCACGACGTGGCGCGCCTGGCACACCACGCGGAGGCGGCGCGCGATGTCGGCGCGGTGCTGCGCTATGCCCCGGCTGCGGGCGCACGCTCGTCCGCGCTCGGCGCGTATCGCGAGGCCGCTGCCCAGTACGCGCGCGCGTTGCGCTTCGGCGACCGGCTCGAGGCCGCGCAGCGCGCCGAGCTGTTGGAGCTCCGTTCGCGCGCGTGCTATCTGACCGATCAGTACGACGAGGGGATCGCGGCGCTCGAGCAGGCGGTCGACCTGCGACGCTCCGTCGGCGACGAGCTCAAAGCAGGCGACGATCTGCGCATCCTGGCCGAGTTCCTCTGGTGCCCGGGGCGCGTCGCCGAGGCCGAACGGCGCGCGACCGAAGCCGTCGAGGTGCTCGAGCAGCTGCCGCCCGGGCGCGAGCTGGCCGCCGCTTACACCAAGCGCGCCTTTCTGTGCACCTGTGGCGCGCGTTCGGAGGAGGGACGCCAATGGGCCACGCGCGCACTGGCGATCGCCGAGCCGTTCGGAGACGACGAGATCGCGGTCGAGGCATACGCGAGGCTGACCGAGTTCGACGGCTCCGTCGGCCTCGAACGAGGCCTGGAACGCGCTCGCAAGGCGGGTTTCTCGGAGCTGGTTGCCAACCGGTATATCCCGCTCGCATTCGTTGCGATGGAGGAGCATCGCCACGCCGACGCGACCCGCTACCTCGATCAGGGAATCGCCTATTGCAGCGAGCGGGGCTTCGAGCTGTTCCGCCTGTACCTGCTCGCGGCCCGCGCGCGCCTCGAGCTGAACCTGGGGCAGTGGGCGGAGGCGGCGGACACGGCTGCCACCGTGCTGCGCGTTCCGCGCACGTCGATCTCGCCGCGCATCGTCTGCCTCGTCGTGATTGCGCTCCTGCGTGCGCGGCGGGGGGACCCGGGGCACGACGATCTGCTCGACGAGGCCTGGGGCCTGGCAGAGCCGACCGGCGAGGTGTACCGGCTCTGGCCCGTCGCCGCGGCTCGGGCAGAGGCCGCATGGCTTCGCGGCGATCACGATGCCGTGCGCAACGCGACCGAGCGGACCTTCGAGCTCGCGGTCGAGCTCGAGACGCCCATTGCGATCGGCGACCTCGCGGTGTGGCGACGACGGGCGGGAATCGACGATGCGATCTCTCCTCGCGCCCCGGAGCCGTATGCCCTCGAGCTCTCGGGCGAGGCGAGACGCGCCGGGGAGCGGTGGGCGGAGCTCGGGTCGCCGTACGAGTCGGCCCTGGCGTTCTCGCAGACCGACGACGAGGACGCGCTCCGCAGGGCGCACGACGAGCTGCAACGGCTCGGGGCGAAGAAGGCGGCGGCCTTCACGGCGCGGCGTCTCCGCGAGTTGGGGGCACGCGTCTCGCGCGGGCCGCGTCCGTCGACGCGCGGCAACCCTGCAAACCTGACGGCACGCGAGGTCGAAGTGCTCGGGCTCGTCGCCGAAGGGCTGCGCAACGCCGACATCGCGCGGCGGCTGTTTCTGTCGGAGAAAACCGTCGACCATCACGTGTCCGCGATCCTGCGCAAGCTCGACGTTCGGACGCGCGGCGAGGCCGGCGCCGCCGGCGCGCGACTGGGCCTGGTCTCGGCGCCAACCTAGGGAGTTCTCCCGATGTAAAGGACGCGCGGCGCTCGTAACGTCGAGTGCGAGATGCCGCGATACATCGTCGAACGGATCCTGGAGGACGGATGGCCCATTTCGGGCGACGACTGCCGCGGCGTGCTGCAACGCAACACGGACGAGGGCGTGACATGGATCCAGTCGTATGTCAGCGAAGACGGGACGACTGCCTTCTGCCTCTACGAGGCGCCGACGCCTGAGGCGATCCGGAAGACGGGAGCGCGCAACGCGCTGCCGGTCGATCGCATCACGCAGGTGCGCGTCCTCGATCCCTACTTCTACGAGGAGGACAGATGAGCAGAAACCGTTTCATCGGGCTCGCCGCGCTGCTGATCGTCGTCGCCGGGACCGCCGTGGGTGTCGCGCTGAGTGCGACCGGCGCGGACCCCGCCGTCGCCGCCGCGCGTCGCGCCACGTCCAAGTACCAACGCCTCGACGTGGCCATCTCGGGCCGCTACGACTTGCTCGTCGACGCGAACAAGATCGCCTGCATCGACCTGCCCGGAACGGGCGGGATGGGCATCCACTTCGTCAACGGCGGGCTGGTCGGCGATGCGGTGGTGGTCGCCGGCAAGCCGGAGGCGCTCGTATATGCGCCGGAGAAGAACGGGCGGATGAAGCTCGCCGCGCTCGAGTACGTGGTGATCAAGAGCGCGTGGGACGAGACCCACTCGGGACCGCCGTCGCTCTTCGGGCACACGTTCAACCTGACGCTCAGCCCGAACCGCTTCGGGCTCCCGGCGTTCTACTCGCTGCAC
>Ga0114129_10004757_pt1 | contig 19183 bp, 17 predicted proteins | sample RhiMetdeltSRZDD1_FD_80071 | JGI IMG/M metagenome (GOLD analysis project Ga0114129, IMG submission 80071) | Populus rhizosphere microbial communities from Tennessee, USA - Rhizosphere MetaG P. deltoides SRZDD1 (version 2) (version 2) | ecosystem: Host-associated > Plants > Roots > Rhizosphere >...
CGCTGGCCGGCGGCGAAGCCCGAGGTGCTGCTCACGTTGAAGGACCGCCCGCCGGAGGGGACGTACGAGCTCGTGATGTTGACGGCGCCCGTCTGCGTCCAGGAGCCGCTGCCGGCCACGTTGAACGCCTCGTGGGCGGTGCTGCCGAGGTTCATCACGGTGCCGCTGGTTCCGGAGCCGGCGCCGCGGAGCACGACGCCGCTCACCGTGAAGTTGAGCGTGCCGTTCAGCCGGTACGTGCCCGCGTTCAGCATCACCGCGCCGCGGATCCCGGAAGCGCCCGGGGCCATCGCCGCGACCTGGTTGATGGCGGACTGGATGCGCGGCGTGTCGTCGCCGGACGACGTCGGCGACAACGTCACCCGCACCGGCGCGCTCGGCAGCGCCACCCCGCCGCCCATGTAGCCGGCGTGGGAGAAGTCCATGATCTTGTCGCCGCGCGAGTCGACGGTGCGGTACGCGAGCCGCTGCGACCCGTCGTAGAAGACCCACGAGCTGGCCGGGGCGCCCGTGTTGAACTGATCGAAGCACGCGCTCGACGCCGGCGTGGTCGGCGTGGGAGTCGGGGTCGGCGTCGGCGTGACCGGAGTGGGCGTCGGCGTCGACGTCGGAGTCAGCGGGGTCGGTGTCGCCGGCGTCGGGGTGGGCGTGGGCGTCGGTACACCGCCGCCGGCCACCGCGAAGACCTGGATTTCGTTCACGCTGTTCCACGTGTTCGTGCTGTTGCCGTGGCCGAGATAACGCACGTAGCGGCCCGGCGTGTCGGTGACGTCGAAGGTCTCGAGCGCGGTGCTCGTGCCGCCGCTGGCCGCGCCGGTGCGGACAGTGGTCCAGCTCGCGCCGTCGTCGGAGACCTGCACGTCGAACTGGCTCGAGCGCGTGTTGCCGCTGTAGAACGCCACGTTGACGTGGGCCACGGTGCGGGTCGAGCCGAGATCCAGGCGCAGCCACTGGCCGTCACCGTTGGCCGACCAGCGCGTGGCCAGGCTCCCGTCCACGGCGTTGGCGGGCACGTTCCCGTCGTGGGTGCTGGCGGTGAGGGCGGACCCGCCGGGGGTCACGTTGTCGTATGTCGTGCCGGAGCTCGCGGCGAAGACCTCGACCTCGCTCACGCTGTTCCAGGTGCTGGTCCCGCCCGCGTTCACAGTCGCGCCGTGGCCCAGGTAGCGGATGAGGCGGGCATCCACGTCGGCGAAGTCATACGTCTCGAGGGCCGTCGTCGTACCCGTGCTCGATCCCGACCAGAGCGTGGTCCACGTCGTGCCGATGAGGGCCTGCACCTCGAAGACGTTCCGCCGTGTGTTGCCGGTGTGAACGGCCACCTTGACGTACCCGACGGTGCGCGTGGAGCCGAGATCGAGCTGGAGCGTGGCCCCGTCTCCGTTGCCGGACCAGCGCGTGGTGAGGCTGCCGTCCACCGCGTTGCCGGCGACGTTGGTGTCGCTCGTGCTCGCGGACACGCCCGCGGCGCCCGGCGTCACTTCGACATACGTTTGTGCTTGGGCGGCACGCACGGCCAGGATTGCGGCGGTGGCCAGGGCCAGCGACAACGTCCTCTTCATGAGAGTCCCCCTCGGTCACGCAAGACGCGCGGAGGCGCGCTCGCGATTTGGCACGGTGGTCTATGGGCGGCTGACGATGACTCCAAGGTAGAGTCGGCCGCGAGGGCGGACAAGTTAATTCCCCGAAATTCGCGGTGAAGACGAGGCGGGCGAAACGTTTAGATGAATCGATCGAGCCAAGGACGGCCCCGCGGGGCGGGGGGCGAGTGCAAGGACTTGGCGATCAGACGCCCACAGGCACGGCCACAGGCTCGGTCTGGATCAGGCCCTGACGGACGAGACGGCGCCAGCGGAAGATCAGGTTCGGCGAGATGCGATATCGGCGCGCCACGAGGTTGGCGCTGGAGCCGGGCTGCCACGATTCGGTCACGATGCGGATCTTCTCGGCAGCCGTCCATTGCCGGCGGGAACGTCCATCCTGCGCATTGAGCCACATGGCGTCGGGCCTCCTCGTTGAGTGTGATGAGGCACGGTAAAGCGCCTGGCGCATTTTCAGCAAGTGAATTAACGGTGAATTCTCGAACAAGCGTCGAGAGTTCACGGTTGTGTGGGGCTCGTCGGACGAAACGGGGCCGAAAGTGGTTCGTCCGAATAGGTACCGATAGCCGAACGGCCTAACGCACGACGATGCGGTCGAGATCGGGGGCGTAGCTGGCGTCGTTGCCAAACTTCAACGCGTTCGGCCCCGCCTTGAGCGCGACGGACAACGAGGCCGCGAGCGGCTGAGTCCACGACTCGCCTTTGAGGGGCAGCTCGACGGGCGGGGCGCCGTTCACACTCACGAAGAACGATCGGCTTCCCTGGAGGTAGTAGTCGACCTTCAGGGTGTAGTTGCCGTCGCTGGACACGATCACGTCGTTGACCACGACGTAGTTGGCGGGGCTGTTGCCGATGTTGCGGACGCGGGCCCCGGCGGAGCAGCCGATGCAGTCGCCGACCGTGGTCGCTCCGTGCAGCGTGTTCCCGTGCGCCTCTCCTTCATAGATGACGCCCAGCTCCGGCGGGCGCTCCGGGGGCGGGGCGGGTGTGGCCAGGCGGCGGGCGGCCACGAACCCCAGGGACGCGGCCAGCGCACCGGCCGCGAACCCGAGCACGAACGGCCGTGTCGCGGTCCTCGGCCCCGGCGGCGTGGGAGCGGGCCCCGCGGGCTTCTCCGCGGACAGAGGCGCCGCGCCGCCGTTGGGCGGCGGCTCGACGATCACGAAATGGGGTACGTATCGTCCCTTGGGGAGATCGATCCGCACGCGGACCGAAGCCAGCTCCGTGGCGTAGACCTCGTCGAGCTTCTCGCGGAGGTCGATGGCGCGGCGTCTCACGATCGAATCCTCGGCCGTCGAGTAGCCGGGCGTGCGCCCGAGCGCTTCGACGCCGATCAGGTACTCGGTGATCTCGGCGGCGCGGCCGGCGATCTCCATGTCGCAGATGAACCGCAGGAAGTTCCGGAGCTGCTCCGCCCGCAGGAAGGACGCCGTCTGGAGAACGCTCTGTAGGGCCGCCTTCTTGTCGTCGGCTCCCAGCTCGGGCGGCGCCGGCATGCCTACTGCCTCGCGCGGCCGGACGCCGTCTTCATCTCGAGGCCGAGGCGCGCCGCCAGCGTGGGCGCGAGGTCGTACGGCGTGGAAGGCTCGGCGGACAGGCCGGCGGTGAACGCCCCCCAGAAGACGAGCGGAACATGCGTGTCGTGATCGTGGTGGGTGCCGTGGGTCGACCCGCGGCCGGGATCCCAGTGCACCATGACCCCCGGGCGCGGCACGAGCAGCGCGTCGCCCGAGCGCTCGGCGTCGAAGGCGTTCCGGACGTACTCGGTGGCGGGATGATCGGCCGGCCACCGGTCGCGCTCGGACACGAGCCACACGCCCTCGACCTCCTCGGAGTACAGCCGGCGCACGGCGGCGGGCAGCACGCGATCGATATCGATCGCCGTCACCGCATGCCCCTCTTCGCCGCACGGGCCGGCGGCGGTGCGCAGCGGCAAGGCGGCGCGATCGTAGGACAACGTCCAGCCGTGATTCCCGAGCAGCGTGCGCGTGCCTTCGGGGAGGCACAGCTCCTGCGCGATGTAGCGATCGAGGCGCTGCACGAAGTCGACCATCGTGCGCCGGCCGTCGGTGAGCCGCCCGCCGGCATACTTGGCGTCCCGGGCCCGCGCCGCCTCGGGGATCGGCGCGAAGCCATGGTCCGCCGAGAGCCCCAGCACGATGCGCTCCTTCCCCACGCGCGCCGCGGCGGCGTCGAGCACCCGGCCGAGGGCGATGTCGAGGCGCCGCAGCGCGTCGAGCGCCTCTTCCGATTCCGCGCCGTAGTAGTGCGAGATGGGGTCGTGGGCGGAGAACGACATCGCCAGCAGGTCGGGCGTCTTGCCGCGGCCCAGGCCGATCTCGTCGCTCTGGAGCAGGGCCACCGCCAGGTCCGCCAGCAGCACGTCCGCGAACGGCGTGCTGGCGAACGCCGACCCGTAGCGTTTGCCCGCCAGCGAGTGGTTCCAGCCGAGACCGACGCCGGGAATCTGGAAGTCCTGCAGGATGGCGGCGGGGACAGCGGTCGGTCGCGGCTCGGCGCCTTCGGGGACCGCGAGCGGCTGCCAATCGAGGCCGAAGCGCGCGGCCAGCTTCTCGCCGAGAGTCTCCGCGTTCACACGGGCGACCACCTTGCGCACCACCTCGGGCGGCTCGTAGGCCGGCGAGGTGACGAACTCCCCGACGCGAGAGCTGAACCAGTACGGCGCGTGCCGGCGCTCGTGGCCGGCCAGGAAGATGGACGAGCGATCCTTGCCGGAGATGGAGACGACGCGCGACCCGGGGTACGTCTCGACGAGGCGATCCCCGAGAGTCGGAATGCGCAGGTTCGTGGCGCTCGCGATCTCCGTGCCGTCGGCGGCGACCTCGTCGGTGCAGTACAGGCTCTGCACCTTGCCGTCGGGTCCGGCCTGGTACCAGACGTTGCCCACGATGCCGTGGATGCGCGGCGGGGCGCCGGTGCCGATCGAGGCGTGGCCCGGTCCCGTTTCGGTGTTGAGATGCCGGTAGCGGCACGCTGTTTCGACGTGGCCTTCGTCCAGCAGTCGCTTGAAGCCGGCCACGAACCAGGGCCGGTACTCGGCGAGTCGCGGCCAGCCCAGCCCGTCGACAGCGATCACGATGACGAGGGCCGGGCGCGCCGGCACCTTTGCGACGGGCGCGGGCTTCGGCGCCGCGCCTTCGGCCTGCAGAGCGGCGAGGAGCGCGAGCAGCGCGGCCGGAGATCGTCCGAGTCGCATGAAGGTATCTGGCATTGTAGCGAGCCTGGCCATCATCTCTTAATAGCGTCGGTCACGGCGGGAAGGACGGCGTCGGCCAGGGCCTCGATTCCTCCCCCCGTCATGTGGCAGAGATCCACGTAGAGGGCGGGATCGGTCAGGGCGGGATCGATGTCGGCGAGCGACAGCCGCCCTTCGGCGGCCGCCTTCCGCAGGCGGGCGTTGAAGTCCTGTCGAAGCGCGCCGTAGCCCGCGTAGGAGCGCACGCCGTAGCGGCCGCCCCACGATTCGACGTTGATGTCGAGATAGGCCCGGAACGACGAGGAAGCCCGAGCGACGTCGGGGCCCGCGAACGTCCCCGCGACGTGTCGCGCGCCATGCGCCTCCACCGCGTCCGCGAGCTCGCGGACGTTGCGCAGCGTCCGCCGCACGTACGGCTCCAGGTCTTCCGGCGCCACTGGCTCGACGCTCGCCACCAGCAGGCTGCGGCGCGCGAGGGTCCACCGCGGATGCTCGGCCGCGTAACGGGGCAGGTGGCGGAAGAACAGGTCGTTGACGAAGTCGTATTGCACGACCACGTCGGGCTCGAAGCGGAACAGCTCGTCGAGGCGCGTCAGCCAGTGGTCGCTCGTCACGCCGTTGATGCCGAGGTTCAGGACCTCGATCTCGCGCCCGGGAACGGCCGCGCGCAGGCGGCGCTCGAGCTGCGCGGGGTACGTCTCCGCGTTCGTGCGCCCTTGCACCGTCGTCGAACCGCCGATGCAGGCCACGCGCACGACGCCCGCACGCTTGGCCAGCGGGATCTCCGGCGACCGGAAGCCGTGGGAGTTGATGACGATCTCGTACGGCTCGCCGCCCACGACGAGAGACAGCCGCGCGCCCGGGCGATACGCCACCCCCGGATGGAGCCAGAGGGTATCGCCCGCCCCCTCGCGGACCTCCCTGCCCTGCTCGAACACGTTGGCCGCGCGATGGCGCCGGGCCTCGCGCCCTTGCCAGGCGCGCCGGACGACGAGCACGAGCTCCGCGGACAGCAGGCTGATGACGGCCGCGCACACGCCGATGTACAGGGCGGCCAGCCACCATCGTGTGCGGGGGGGGCTCACGGCCGCCCACGCTATCCGAGGCGGGGTCGGAACGCCACCCTGGCCACGACCAGCCGATCGCGTTCGCAGGCCACCTGGACGCTGTCGGCGCCTGACTCAGGCGCTTCAGTGCGACCCCATGGCCTTATGCTTGTTGTCGATCAGGTGTTGGCCGACCCTCGAACCGTTAGCGGAGCACGAAGAGATTGAGCACGGCCCTGGCAATAAGCGTTGACGAGTCATCGCTCACCATGAGCGGCAGTGGCGTGGTGACCGGCGTGATCGTCGTCCGATGTGGCGAGGCGGTGTTCCCGGCTCCCGGCTGGAATGACTTCCCAGTCATTGTCCTCAGCTGGTGGACGGCCGAATGCCGCAAGCTCTTCAGCGGCGAGACCGCGCGCTGTCGGTTCATGGATGGCCCGTTCGAGTTTCAGATGAGGCCACGCGATGACAGACACATCACAATTGCCTTCTTTCACCGTGACGCGCCATGCCACTCCATCTCACCGTCGGTTGTGGATCGCGGCGTAGTTGTTGGAGCGCTGTGTGACGCTGCCCGCCAGATGCTTCTCGAGTGCGAGCGCAGGGGCTGGCACAATACGGACACTGATGGCCTTCGAACGTCGTTCACGGCAATCGCATGCCGGCACTGGGCGTGAGAGGCGGGGTCGTCCAACAAGCGGATGCAGCTGACGAAACGCGGATTCTTGTAGGTAGGTGTCCAAGGTGGCTTTGTCTTCATTGAGTCGCGCTTCGCAGCTGATCCGCGGTGTTGGGCGGATCCTTGAGACATTGATCCACGATGTGGCAAGCCTATGACGGCGGGTCAACGCGCGGTGGCCGGGGCTCCGAGGAGGGCCGTATCGTCGTGGACGAGGAGTACGAAGGCTCAGTTCGGATCACCTTGGAGGAGGGCTGCCGTGCTGCACCCTTGGCGATCACCTGCGGACTCTATGGGTGGCTGGTGCACACTCGGTTCTTTAGCGACGAAGGAGAGGCGCAGCGCGCCTTCGCGGATATGAAGGGTGCACTCGTGGAGCTGATCCGGTTGGCGACCGTCGGCGATGGCGACAATGAAGCTGAAGTCGTCCGCCGGACCAGCGAGGCTGTCAGCCAGTTCGTCGAGCGGTACCCATGAACGAACCGATCCGAAGCAGTAGCGGCGGGCCGCCCAACAAGGCGTTGCAGCTGACGAAGCGCGGAGATCTTGTAGGTAGGTGTCCAAGATGGGCTTGTCTTCATTGAATCGCGCTTCGCTGATCCGCAGTGTTCGACGAACAGGGAGGGAACCATGCTCGCGCCGCTGCCTTACGCGAACCTCGTGGGCTCTGAGGATCCATTGGTGCTATTGGCGTCCACACCGGGTCGCGTTGCCGGTCTGGTGGCGAAGTGGGATCCAGGTCGTTGGAGCAAGACATACGCGCCCGGCAAATGGACCGCGGCCCAACTTGTGCTGCACCTGGCTCAGGACGAGATCGGTTGGAGCAGTCGTGTGCGTCTCGCGCTGACCATCGACAACTACTCTGTCCAGCCATATGACGGGGCGCAGTGGGTGACCCTGGAGACTCCGGTTGATTCGGCAGCAGCCCTTGATGCGTACCTGGCCTTGCGTCGCTTGAATCTGCCGCTCTATAGGGGTACGCCGGCGGCGGAGAGGGAGCGGCCTCTTCCGCATCCCGAGTTAGGCAGCATCTCGATCGGGTGGATTCTGCAGACGTTGGCCGGACATGACCTCCACCACTTGGCCCACCTTCAGACGATTGCCGGGTCATGACAGCCCCAATGTGGAAGGGCCGTCGAACAACCGGATGCGGCTAAGGTGTTGGCCGCCCAAGCAGTGGGCCACAAGCACGAGCATGACAAAAGCGAGTACCTTCGTACTGAAACAAGCCTGGCGCGGTGATCGCCCCTACATGGACATCCTTGTGGATGACCGTCCGCTGCGGCACCTTCTTCTCGGCCGCCCCGATGTGTACCCGAATCACGTCTCGCCCATCGGCTGGGGCTCCGATGAGATTCAGCACCTCACCATAGCGCGCCTTCTCTTGGAAGCGGCAGCGGACTTCCCGGATGACCGTCGCGCCATTCTCGTGTGCGTCGAATGCGGTGGCCTCGGTTGCGGGGCATATTCGGCCCGCATACACCGAGAAGGTGACATCGTGGTGTGGTCGGACTTTGGATACGAGAACGACCTTGGCCTCGAGCCAGTCGACCGATCGTGCGGTCAGGCGCTTCAACGCATAGCGTTCTCCTGGCCCGAGTACGAACGGGAGCTGCGAATTCACCAGGGCGCCCAACGAGCGCATACGTAATCAGATACCCGCCGAAGAGGCCTGTCACAAAGCGAAGCGTCACAGCGGCACGCCTCCGTCGGCCTGTTTCAATCAAACAGACGGTTGACTCAACCAAACGTTTGGTTGTATAACGTGCCTGCGGAGGGGGCATGAAACCCAGGGGCAGGGGCGGGGCGGCAGACCCGGAGGGGACGCGGTCGGCCCTGCTGGAGGCGGGCACCCACGTCTTCGCCGAGCGCGGCTTCAAGGGGGCCACCGCCGATCTCATCGCCCGGCGCGCCCGCGCCAACAAGGCGATGATCAACTACCACTTCGGCAGCAAGAAGGGCCTCTACCAGGCGATCCTGACCGCCACCTTCTCGGAGATGGCGGCGCGGTTCCGGGGCATCCGCGCCACCGACCGCCCGGCCCCGGAGCAACTCCGTCAGTTCGTGGCCCTCTTCGCGGAGTTCGCGCAGGCGCACCCGTCGTTCCCGGTGATGTTCATCCGCGAGGTCCTTTCCGGCGGCGAGCACATGCGCCGCGAGGAGTTCGTGACCCTGCTGACCGTCTTCACGCAGGTGCGCGACGCCGTCGAGCAGGGGATGCGGGAGGGCACGCTGCGCAAGCTGAACCCGCTCCTCACCCACTTCTCACTCATGGGCGCGCTGTGTTTCTTCTTCATCGTCGAGCCGTTCCGTCGGCGCGCCTTCCGGGAGGCGGGGCTCGACGTCCCCGCCCCCGAGGCCGCCGACTTCGTCGCCCACATGCAGGAGCTCGTCACCCGCGGACTCGCGGCGGACGCTCCCGCGCGGAGGAAGTCATGAAACTGCGGTCCCTTCTGGTCGCGATCGCCGCCGCTCTCGCCGCCGGCTGCGGCAAGGGCGGAGACCCCGCGGAGATCCGCGCGTCCGGTCACATCGAGGCCACCGAGGTCCGGCTGGCGACGAAGATCGCCGGCACCGTGGCCGCGTTCCCCGTCGCCGAAGGCGATCGGCTCACCGCCGATCAGGAGGTCGCGCGCATCGACGACACCGACGTGCGTCTGGCTCTCGCCGCCGCCCGTGCCGATCGCGCCCAGGCCGCGGCGGAGCTGGACCTGCGGCGCGCGGGCTCGCGGCCCGAGGACGTCCGCGAGGCGGAGGCCCAGGCCGAGCGCGCGGACTCCGAGTCGCAGGCGGCGCGCCTCGATCTCGAGCGGATGGAGGGCCTGCTCGCCGCCGGCTCGGGCACGCCCAAGTCACGCGACGACGCGCGAGCCCGCCGCGATGGCGCCGCCGCCAATGCCCGCGCCGCTCACGAGCGTGTGGCCCGCCTGCGCGCCGGCTTCCGCCGCGAGGAGATCGAAGGCGCACGCGCGCGTGTCGAGGCCGCCGACGCCCGCATCGCCCAGCTCGAGCAGCAGCAGAAGGACACGGTGATCCAGACGCCGCTGGCCGGCATCCTCACCGAGAAGCTGGTGGAGCGCGGCGAGCTGGCCGCGCGCGGCACCGCGCTCGCCGTCGTCACCGACGTCGAGCGGCCGTGGCTCACCATCTACCTCGCCGAGCCCGACCTCGGCCGCGTGCGCCTCGGCCAGGAGGCGGAGGTGGTCACCGACTCCGGCCAGACGCGCAAGGGACGCGTGACGTTCATCTCGGCACAAGCGGAGTTCACGCCCAAGAACGTCCAGACCGCCGACGAGCGCGCGAAGCTCGTCTACCGCGTGAAGCTCGGCCTCGAAAACGCCGACGGGCTCTTCAAGCCGGGGATGCCCGCCGAGGCACGCCTCCGCGCGATCGCCGACGGAGCGGCGTCACGATGAGCGCCGACGTCCTCGTCCGGCTGACCGGCGTGACCCGCCGCTACGAGTCCGTCGTCGCCGTCGACAAGCTCGATCTCGACGTGCGCCGCGGCGAGATGTTCGGCCTCATCGGCCCTGACGGCGCCGGCAAGACGACGACGCTGCGTTTGATCCTCGGCCTGCTCCCCCCCGACGCCGGGAGCATCGAGTCGTGCGGCCTCGACCCGCGCCGCGACCGCCGAGCCTTGTCGGGCCGCGTCGGCTATCTCTCGCAGCGTTTCTCGCTCTACGGCGATCTGTCCGTCGACGAGAACATCGCGTTCTTCGCCGAGATCCACGGCGTCTCCGGCTGGCAGCCGCGCCGCGATCAGCTCCTGGACATGGTGCGCATGACGCCGTTCCGCACGCGCCTGGCCGATCGGCTGTCCGGCGGCATGAAGCAGAAGCTCGCCCTCGCCTGCACCCTCGTCCACACGCCGGAGCTGCTCGTCCTCGACGAGCCGACCACGGGCGTCGACCCCGTTTCGCGACGCGATTTCTGGCGGCTGCTGGCGCGGCTGCAGCAGGGCGGCCTGACGATCCTCGTGACCACGCCGTACCTCGACGAGGCGGAACGGTGCACGCGGGTGGCGCTGCTGGAGAGCGGACGGCGCCTCGTCACCGATACCCCCGACGCGCTGCGCGCAGGGGCCGGCCTCGCCCTGGTGGAGATCATCGCGCGGCCGCGGCGCGAGGCGCTCACCTGGCTGCGCTCACGCCCGGAGGTGAGCGAGGTCGAGGTGTTCGGTGAACGGCTGCACGTCGCGCTGCGAGTGTCGCCGGCGGAGCTCGCGTCCCACGCGGACCGTCTGGCCTCGGGTCTGCGCGCGGCCGGCCTGCAGGTCGATGCCGCGCAGCCGGCGACACCGTCGCTCGAAGACGTCTTCATCCAACGGCTCCGCGCCGCGGGCGCGGCCGAGGCGGGAGGTGCGGCATGAACGGTCGTCGCCGGCTCATGGCCATCGTCATGCTCGCGGCGGCCCGGGTGACGGCCGCGGACGCTCCGCCGCGCGTCGCCCTCACCGTCGGCGAAGCCGTGGAGCGCGCGCGAGCGGCGTCTGCGTCCCTCGCGCAGATCGAAGCCCTGGGTCGCGCCGCCGGCGCCGAGCGTCGCGGGGCGCAGGCGCTGCGAATGCCCTCGCTCGAGATCGGCGCCGCCTACACGCGACAGTCCGACGTGCCGGAGTTGATCCTGGCCTTCCCCGGCCAGCCGCCGCGCACGATCTTCCCCAACATCCCCGACAACTATCGCTTCCGCGCCGCCGCCACCCTGCCGCTGTACACCGGCGGCCGTATCGGCGCCCTTGCCGAGGCCGCTCGCTACGAGCAGGAGGCAACGGGTTACGACCTGCGGGCCGGCACCGCCGACCTCGTCCTCGAGACGACATCGGCGTACTGGTCGCTGGTCACCGCGCGGGAGGCCGCCGCCGTCCTCGATCACGCCCTCGCCGCGTACGACGCGCACCTGGTGGACGCGCGCAACCGGGAAACGTTCGGCGTGGCCGCGCGCAACGAGGTGCTGGCCGTCGAGGTCGAGCGCGACCGCGCCGAGCTCGCCCGCCTGCGCAGCGAGAACGCGGCCGCGCTGGCGGAGGCGAACCTCGTCCGTCTTCTGGGCCTGCCCCCCGGCACCGACATCGATCCCCGCGATACCCTCGATGCCGCCACCACCACCGGCGCGGGAGAGAACCTGGACGCGCTCGTGGAAGCCGCCCTCTCCCATCGCGCGGAGCGCATTGCGCTGGCCACGCGGGTGAAGGCCGCGCAGGCGCGCACCCGCATGGAGAACGCAGCCCGCCTGCCGCAGGCCGGAGTGGCCGCCGGCGTCGACTATGCGAACCCGAACCGCCGCATCCTGCCCCCGGAAGCGGCGTGGAAGGACTCGTGGGACGTGACGCTGAACGTGGCCTGGACGCCGTTCGACGGCGGGAAGGCGCGGGCGGCCGCCGATCGCGCGTCGGCGCGGGCGGAGGCGATGCGCCTGCAGCTCGAGGATCTCGATCGCCGCGTGCGCCTGCAGGTGACGCAGCGCGTCCTCGAGCTCGCCGCCGCCCATCGCGCCGTGGAAGTGGCGGCGCGCGGCGTGGCCTCGTCGATGGAGAACGAGCGCGTCACCGGCGACCGCCATCGCGCCGGCGTAGCAGCGTCGTCCGAGCGTCTCGATGCCGAGGCCGTCCGTCTCCGCGCCGCCCTCGACCACAAGGACGCGCTGGTGCAGGTGCGGCTCGCCGCCGCCGCCCTCGACCGCGCGGTGGGGCGATAACTTGGCCCTCGCCGTCGAGCTGCACGGCCTCACGAAGCGCTTCGGCGCCTTCGTCGCCGTCGACGGCATCAGCCTCGACGTCGAGGAGGGCGAGATCTTCGGCTTCCTGGGCGCCAACGGCGCGGGCAAGTCGACCACCATCCGCATGTTGTGCGGCCTGCTGCGCCCGACCGCCGGCACCGGCCGCGTCCTCGGCATCGACGTCGGGCGCGAGCCCGAAGAGGTGAAGCGGCGCATCGGCTACATGAGCCAGCGCTTCAGCCTGTACGACGACCTCACCGTCCGCCAGAACCTGCGCTTCTACGGCGGGGTCTACGGCCTGCGCGGCGCGCTGCAGGCGGAGCGCGAGGCGTGGGCCATCGAGACGGCGGGCCTCGCGGGAAAGGAAGACGTCCTCACCCGCGCGCTGGCCGGCGGCTGGAAGCAGCGCCTGGCCCTGGCCTGCGCCGTCCTCCATCGCCCGCGGGTCGTGTTCCTCGACGAGCCGACGAGCGGCGTCGACCCGCTCTCACGCCGGCGCTTCTGGCGCCTCATCGACGCGATGTCCGAGGACGGCGTCACCGTGTTCGTGACCACGCACTACCTCGACGAGGCCGAGCATTGTCATCGCCTGGCCTTGATCCACGCCGGCCGCCTGACCGCCCTCGGTACGGTGGACGAGCTCAAGGCGGTCTTCGCCACCCAGGCCGTGCTCGAGGTCACCGCCCCGCGCGTGGCGGAGGCGCTGGACCTTCTCGCCAGTGAGCCGTGGGTCCGCGAGGTCTCCGCCTTCGGCACGCGCCTGCACGTGGTGGTCGAGAACGCCGAGGACGGGCAGCGCCGGATCCTCGAACGGCTGCAGGCCACGGGTAACGTCCCCGTGCGCATCGACCGCATCGTGCCGTCGCTCGAAGACGTCTTCATCCATCACGTCGAGGCGGCCGGCGCCGAGAAGAGGACGGTCTCGGCATGAAGAAGATCCGCGCCGTCGCCTGGAAGGAGGTGCGCCAGGTCTCCCGCGATCCGCTGAGCCTGCTGCTTCTCATCGGGTTGCCCGCGTTCATGCTCGTGCTCTACGGCTTCGCCCTCAACTTCGACGTGCGCCACGTGCCGCTCGCCGTGCAGGACCGCGACAAGACCGCGGCCAGCCGCGACCTCGTGTCGACGTTCGTGAACTCGACGTACTTCGACCTGGCCGCGAGCCCGGCCCCCGGCGACGATCTCGAGCGCCTGATGGAGACGCGGCGCGCCCGCGCCGTCCTCGTGATCCCCGAAGGCTACGGGGCCGATCTCGCCGCCGGACGCACGGTGCCCGTGCAGCTCCTGCTCGACGGCGCCGACGCCAACACCGCCACCACCGTGCTCGGCTACGCGGGCGCGCTGGTGGCCGACGCCAACGCCGACGCGATCCGGCGCACGGTCCTGCGTGCGAGCGGCCGCGACGTCCCCGCGGGCATCGAGTACCGGCCGCGGGTGTGGTTCAACCCGGAGCTCAGCTCGACGCGTTTCCTCGTTCCCGGCCTGATGGGTGTGCTCCTGATGCTGACGGCCGTGCTGGCGACGGCCCTCTCCGTCGTCCGCGAGAAGGAGCGCGGCACGATGGAGCAGCTCCGCGTCGCGCCGCTGCGCACCGCCGAGCTGATCATCGGCAAGACGCTGCCGTACCTCGCGATCTCCCTGCTGGCCTCCGTGCTCATCCTGGTGGCCGCCCGCGTGCTGTTCGGCGTCGAGGTGAAGGGGCCGTACCTCGCGCTATTCGCGGCCACCCTCGTGTATCTCATCGGCGCCCTCGGCCTCGGCATCCTCATCTCCACCCTCGCCGACTCGCAGGCGATCGCGTTCCAGGGCGGGCTGCTCGTCTCCTTGTTGCCCGCGGTGCTGCTCTCCGGCTTCATTTTCCAGATCCGCGCGATGCCACCCGCGCTGCAGCTCGTGACGTACCTGGTGCCCGCGCGCTACTACCTCGTGATCCTGCGCGGTGTGATCCTGAAAGGCTCCGGCCTCGGACCGTACTGGGACCAGATGGCGTACCTCGGCCTCTTCGCCCTCGCCACGCTGGCGCTGGCCTCGCTGCTGCTCGTCAAGCGAGAGGCCTGACGTGTACGTCCTGTGGCGCATCATCGTGAAGGAGCTGCTCCAGCTCCGCCAGGACAAGAAGATGATCCCCATCATCTTCGTGGCGCCCATCGTGCAGCTCGTGATCTTCGGCTTCGCAGTGAACACCGACGTGACCCACGTGCCGATGGTGCTCGTGGACCAGGACCGCACCAGTGCCAGCCGCGCCCTCCTCGATCGCTTCGTCGAGTCCGGCTACTTCGATCTCGTCGGCTCCGAGGAGACGCCCGACGCGGTGGACGCCTGGCTCGTGGGCGGCCGCGCTCAGCTCGGGCTCGTGATCGCCGCCGGCTACGCCGAGGCCGATGCCACAGGCCGGCCGGCGCGCGTGCAGCTCATCGCCGACGGCAGCGACGCCGCCCCCGCCACCGTCGCCCTCGGATTCGGCTCGGCCATCGTCGCGCGCGAGGCGGGTGTGCGCCTGGCCGAATACCGCCGCCACGTCGACGCCGAAGGCGAGCTGCCCGCGGTGGGCCTCACCGATCTGCGGCCGCGGGTCTTCTACAACCCCGACCTGCGCAGCCGCTGGTTCTACGTGCCCGCCGTGCTCGCCATGATCCTCATGATCATGACCATGCTGCTCTCCGCGATGGCGGTGGTGCGCGAGAAGGAGATCGGCACCATGGAGCAGATCATCGTGACGCCGATCGCGGCCTGGCAGCTCATCGTGGGCAAGCTCTTCCCCTTCGCCGCCATCGGCCTCATCCAGGTGTTCCTCGTGACCGGCGTCGCCGTCTTCGGCTTCGGGGTGCCGCTCCGCGGCTCGTTCCTGCTGCTGCTCCTGCTCACGCAGCTCTTCGTCCTCAACACCCTCGGCCTCGGGCTCCTCGTGTCCACGCTCGTGCGCACGCAGCAGCAGGCCATGATGGTGGCCGCCTTCACGATGATGCTGCCGATGCTCTACCTCTCCGGCCTCATCTTCCCCATCGAGAACATGCCGCATGCGATCCAGACGATCACGTACGCGATCCCGCTCCGGTACTACGCGAACATCATCCGCGGGATCTTCCTGCGCGGCTCCGGCATCGACGTGTTGTGGCCGGAGGCGTTGACGCTGCTGGTGATGGGGCTCGCGATCCTGACCCTGGCCTCGCTGCGCTTCCGCAAGCGGCTGGACTAGGGACACGGACCGGCTTCGGCGATCTGCCGCACGCGATCGAGGAAGGCGTCCGCCCACGCCTCGGGATCGTGACTCGCCTCCGAGAGCTCCGGCGCGGCGGACACACGGGCGCCGGCAAACAGCGCGCGGATCTGTGAGCGCGAGAGCCGGCCGAGGCGCTCGGCGAGAAAGCGGCGGCCGCCGTCGGAGATCACGCCCTCGGGAAACGTCCCACCCTCGTACGGCATCGACGCCAGGCTCACACGGCAGGAGGACGCGTCCGACCACACGGTAATGCGCCTCCAGCTCTCGACATCGAGGCGGCGCGGACCGAACGACGCCCCCGTGTCCTGGATGTACGCGAACGGCCGCGCGCAGCCGTCCTCCACCTGCTTCGGCAGATCGAGACAGACGAGCCGCTGGTTGTCGGGCTTGTTGTCCCAATGCGCGAGAAAGACAGCCATGAGCCGCAAGGCATCGACCTCGGCACGAGCCGCCCCGCCGCGCGCCGGCGCCACCACCTCGAGCTCGTTCCATCCCCAGCCCTTGTGCCCGGCGCTGACGACGGGCGTGCCCACGTGCGGCCGCTCGACGACGGCGACATCGAACTCACGGTAACCCGCGCGGGCACGGAAGAGGCGGTTCCACAGCTCGCCCCAGCGCGGGTGCGGCAGCGGCGGGCAGCCGAAGCAGTGGACAGCACGCACCACCGACACGTGATCGGCACCGAAGCCCAGGGCCGCGAGCAGGCGCGTCGCCGCCACCTCGGCGAAGACCTCGCCGTTGTGATCGCCGTACTTCACCCGCACGACCTCTCCGTCGGGAAGGACGCAGTCGAACTTCGGCGTCCAACCCTTCGAGTCGTCGAACTGGTACTCACACGACACGATGTCGGCGGCGCCGAAAGCCGAGTCCACATTGCGCGCCAAATCGGCTTGCTCGATGGGCTGAGCGGGCCGGCGCCAGACCTGCGCGCGGGAGAGCGCATCCTCGCGGAACGTGGCCAGGGCGTCCGCGGCCCCGGCCAGCTTCGGACTCTCGCGCGCTTCGTAGCGGCCCGGCGGGCGCGAGGCCGGCGATACACCCAGGGTCGGATCGAACTCGCGATAGAAGACGAACCCCGCGCCGGCCAGGGCCGCGCTCAGGGCGACGAGCGCTGCCCCTCGCCGGGGGAACCTCGCTCGGTCAGGCGTTCGTCCCCTCGAAGGCCTGGACGACGGATGGACGTTGGAGCACGATGATCGTGAATATCCCCAGGGCGGTGCCGAGCGGCACACACGTGCCCGCGAGCACCCCTCCAACCACCATGCAATACACACGCCGCCGGCGCTGAGCCAGGAAGCGTCCGGCCATGGCGACGCAGATGACCATCGTCCAGCCCACCAGCATCACGGTCCCGGCGACGATCATGAAGAACCCGCCGACCAGCGCGGGCGGCGCCCCATCCTTGCCGTGCCCGACGAGCGACGCGAAGAACAGCGTCCCCCCGATCACGAAGTGGATGATCGGGAAGCAGGCCACGAAAGACATGAGGCCCGCCATCACGTAGTGCAGGATCGACAGGAGCCGTAGATGCTCCGCGTCCTGTGCGGCCAGATCGTCGTTCAAGGAAGGTGCCCTCCCTGAGGCGCATGGTAGCATTGGGGTTCTCTTGATGGCCCCCGCGCGCACACGGATCGCTCCCAGTCCCACCGGAGATCCCCACGTCGGCACCGCCTACGTGGCTCTCTTCAATCTCGCCCTTGCGCGACAGACGGGCGGGCAGTTCATCCTTCGCATCGAGGATACGGATCGGCAGCGCAGCCATCCCGCCAGCGAGCGGATGATCTTCGAGGCGCTCCGCTGGCTCGGCCTCGAGTGGGACGAGGGCCCGGACATCGGCGGCCCGCACGGTCCGTATCGCCAGAGCGAGCGCTCCGCGATCTATCGTGAGCACGCCGACGCGCTGGTGGCCAAGGGCGCGGCGTACCCGTGCTTCTGCACGGCCGAGCGTCTCGACGCGCTGCGCGAGGAGCAGAAGGCGAAGAAGGCGAGCGTGCTGGGTTACGACGGCCTCTGCCGTCGCCTCGATCCCGCCGAAGCCGCGCGCCGGCGCGCGGCCGGTGAGGCGCATGTCATCCGCCTGGCCATGCCCGAAGACCCGTCGATGACGGTGACGGACCTGCTGCGCGGCGAGGTCCGCTTCGAGCGCCCGCAGATGGACGATCAGGTCCTGATGAAGAGCGACGGCTTCCCCACCTACCACCTCGCCAACGTCGTCGACGACCACCTGATGGGGATCACGCACGTCGTCCGCGCCGAGGAGTGGCTTTCGTCGCTGCCCAAACACGTGCAGCTCTACCGATCGTTCGACTGGGAGATGCCGGTCTTCTGCCACCTGCCGCTGTTGCGAAACGCGGACAAGTCGAAGATCAGCAAGCGCAAGAACCCCGTGAGCCTCAACCACTATCGGCGCGCGGGCTTCCTGCCGGAGGCGATGGTCAACTTCCTGGCCATGATGAGCTTCTCGATGCCGGATGGCCGGGAGGAGTTCTCGCTCCAAGAGTTCGTCGATGCCTTCGACTTGAAGCGCGTCTCCCTCGGCGGTCCCGTCTTCGATCTCGAGAAGCTGAGCTGGCTGAACGGCAAGTACCTGAGGCGGCTCTCGAACGATCAGTTCGTCGGCCGCCTGCGCGAGCACCTGCTCTCGGACGCGTATCTCGCCCAGGTCTGGACGCTGTGCCGCGAGCGCGTCGATACGCTCGAGGCCTTCTACGACTACGCGTCGTTCTTTTTCGTGGGCGAGGTGGCTTACGACGCGGAGGCGGTGCGCGCCCTGGTTCCCAAGGAGCGCGGCGCCGCCGAGGTGAGCAAGGCGCTGAGCGCGCTCGTCGAGAAGTCGATCGACCCGCTCCTCGAATGGAACGCGAGCGTGGTCGAGACCGAGCTGAAGGCGTTCGCGGACGAAACGGGTTGGCCGGCCAAGGATCTCTTCATGACGGTGCGCCTGGCCGTCACCGGGCGGGCGGCCACGCCGCCCCTCTTCGAGACGATGGTCGTCCTCGGCAAGGAGGTCTGCCGGCGCCGGCTCCGGCGTGCGGCCGCGGTACTGAAGGAGTCCAAGGCATGAGCGAGGCCGGCAAGCCCGCCGAAGCGACGAGCCAGGAGCCTCTCGATTTCATCCGGGAGATCGTGGCGAAGGACGTCGCCGACGGCAAACACAAGACGATCGTCACCCGGTTCCCGCCCGAGCCCAACGGCTACCTCCATCTCGGCCATGCGAAGTCGATCTGCCTGAACTTCGGCATCGCGAAGGAGTTCGGCGGCCGCTGCCACCTGCGCTTCGACGACACGAACCCGACGAAGGAAGAGCAGGAGTACATCGACGCCATACAAGAGGATGTGCGCTGGCTCGGCTTCGACTGGGGCACCCACCTCTATCACGCGTCGGACTACTTCCCGCGGCTCTACGACTGGGCGGTGCTGCTCATCAAGGCGGGCAAGGCCTACGTCGACGACCTCACCGCCGACCAGATCCGCGAGCACCGCGGCACCTTGACCGAGCCCGGCAAGAACAGCCCTTTCCGCGATCGGAGCATCGAGGAAAACCTCGACCTGTTCGAGCGCATGGGCAAGGGTGAGTTCCCCGACGGCGCCCGCGTGCTGCGGGCGAAGATCGACATGGCCTCGGGCAACATCAACATGCGGGATCCCGTGATGTACCGCATCCTCCACGCCTCCCATCCCATGACGGGCGACAAGTGGTGCATC
>Ga0114129_10004758_pt1 | contig 19182 bp, 17 predicted proteins | sample RhiMetdeltSRZDD1_FD_80071 | JGI IMG/M metagenome (GOLD analysis project Ga0114129, IMG submission 80071) | Populus rhizosphere microbial communities from Tennessee, USA - Rhizosphere MetaG P. deltoides SRZDD1 (version 2) (version 2) | ecosystem: Host-associated > Plants > Roots > Rhizosphere >...
ACTGATTAAGATGGGGGCCTCGAAATGGCCCCCAAACCCCCACACCTTCGCAGCGTCCCGGGAAACCCGTGACGCCGCTCGGGACTACGCGAGCGGCCCCGAAATGGCCCCCAAACCCCCAATCGTTCGGACCGCCCCGGCGTAGCCGTCGCGGTCCTCTGAATCGCAACGGCCGCGGTACACTGCCGGCATGCTGTCCGTGGAACAAGCGCAGGCCGAAATCCTCGAACGCGCACGGCCGCTGCCCGCCGAGCGCGTCGACATTCTCGCCGCGCTGGGGCGCGTGCTCGCGGAGCCGATCCGCTCGACCCGGCGCATTCCGCCGTGGCCGAATTCGTCGATGGACGGCTACGCCGTGCGCGCCGCCGACGCACGCCCCGAGGCCACGCTGCGCGTCGTCGATCGCGTCATCGCCGGCAGCTTGCCCTCTCGAGCCGTCGCCGCCGGTGAGGCGGTCCGCATTTTCACGGGCGCGCCGATGCCGCCCGGTGCGGATGCGGTGATCCCCCAGGAGGACGTGGACGCGCGTGACGGGATCATCGCGTTGCGGGGCCTTGTCGAGCCCGGCGCTTACGTGCGACCCGCCGGCGAGGACGTGCGCGAGGGCGATCTCGTGCTCGAGCCGGGTCGTCCGATCGGACCGGCGGAGATCGGCCTCCTCGCCACGCTAGGGCGCACGCAGGTCACGGTCGGGCGCCAGCCTCGCGTCGCCGTGCTCTCGACGGGCAACGAGCTCGCCGACCTCGGTGTCGAGCCGACGCCCGCGCAGATTCCAAACTCCAACACGTACTCGCTGATGGCGCAGATCGTCGAGGCCGGCGGAGTTCCGGTCAATCTCGGCGTGGCGCCCGATCGGCTGGAGGCCATCGCCGAGCGCGTCGCGCGGGGTGCCGAGGCCGACGTCCTGGTCACATCGGCGGGCGTCTCGGTCGGCGAGCTCGACCTCGTGCGCGAGGCGCTGGTCGGCGCGGGCGCCGAGCTGCACCTGTGGAAGGTCGACATGCGCCCCGGCAAGCCGATCACGTTCGGCACGCTGAAAGAGGGTCGTCCGGTCTTCGGACTTCCCGGCAATCCGGTGTCGGCGATGGTGACCTTCGAGCTGTTCGTCCGTCCGATGCTCCTGGCGATGCAGGGTCGCCGCGGCCTGTCCCGCGCGATGATCCGCGCAACGGCGCTGGCGCCGATTGTCAATCGCGGCTCGCGGCGCGGCTACCTGCGCGTGGTTCTGGAAAACCGCGGCGGCCACATGGGCGCCCGGCTCACGGGTGAGCAGGGCTCCGGGATCCTGCGCTCGATGGTGTCGGCGGACGGCCTGGCCGTGCTGGCGGGCGACACCTCAGTCGCGGCGGGCGAACCGGTCGACGTCATCGTCCTGCGTGAGGTGAGTCGCAAAGTCGCCGATTTTTGACGTCTTCCTTATATATCGCGTGCTACGGTCGCGGAGGATGAGCCGCCGCCTCGTTGCGACCGCCGTCCTCACCCTGATCACTACCGGCTGCGCCTCCCCCGGCTCGGTCCGCCAGCTGCGCGAAGAGGTCGCCGGCCTCCGGACTGAGGTCTCCGACGTCCGCCGTGAGCTGGCGGATGCGGTCAAGCAGGTACGAGAGATCGACGCCCGGAGCACCGATATGCACACCGCGCTCGTCGAGCAGGCGGCTGAGGCCGCGCGGTTGGGAGCGCGCGTCGACGGCACCGAGCACGCGCTGCGCGACGCCGTCGCCGCGACCCCCGCACCGGCGGCAACGCCGATGCCCGCCGCGCCTGCGCGATCGCCGCGCGCGACCCCCGGGGCGCCGCCGGACGAGGCCGAGCGCGCGTACAACGCCGCGCTGGCCAACTTCCGCGCACGCGAGCACGGGCAGGCGGTGCTCGACTTCATGGACTTCATCGCCCAGTACCCTGCGCACCCGCTCGCACCCGCGGCGCAGTACTGGATCGGCGAGGCGTACTTCGTGCAGCGCGACGATCGCCACGCACTCCTCGAGTTTCAGCGTGTCGTCGAGATGGCGCCCGTCTCGCGCGCGGCCGCCGACGCGCTGCTGCGCATCGGCCTGGTGCACACGAACCTTCGCGAGAACTCGCGCGCGCAGCAGGCATGGCAGCGGGTCGTGCGCGACTACCCGGCCAGCGAGGCCGCCGGCAAAGCGCGCGCCCTCCTGCGCGAGCACGCGGCGCGCCGACCGTAGCCGTATCCACGGTGTGGCGTTGACCCTCCGCGCGGGGAGGGGGGACACTCGCCGCGGCCATGCCGTCGTCGATCGATCGCCTGCGTCCTGACGATCCGCGCTATCCCGCGCGCCTCGCCGAGCTCGATCCGCCGCCGTCGCTGTGGGTGCGGGGCGGGCTCGTCGAGGACGACGGGCTGGCGATCGCGATCGTCGGCGCGCGACGCGCGACCCCGTACGGGCTCGAGGTCGCCGCAGAGCTCGCGCGTGAGCTCGCCGCGCGCGGCGTGACGATCGTCAGCGGCTTCGCGCGCGGCATCGACTCCGCCGCGCACCGCGCCGCGCTCGACGCCGGCGGCCGCACGATCGCCGTGCTGGGTTGCGGCATCGACGTCGTGTATCCGCCGGAGAATCGTCACCTCGCCGAGGCGGTGGCCGCCTCCGGCGCGCTCGTCACGCAATTTCCGCCCGGCACCGCGCCGTTGCCGTATCACTTTCCCACGCGCAACCGCACGCTCGCCGCGCTGGTCCTCGGCGTCGTCGTGGTGGAAGCCGCCGAGCGAAGCGGCACGTTGTTGACCGCCGGTTTCGCGGGCGATCTCGGCCGCGAAGTGTACGCCGTGCCTGGCAAAATCACCTCGCCGACCAGCGCCGGTGTCCATAGGCTGCTGCGAGACGGTGCTAGACTTGTAGAGACCTGGACCGACGTCGTGCAAGAATTACCGAATGTGTGGCGCTGTCGCGTGCGTGACACTGCCGCCGCATCGATCGAGACGGCGCAGCCGTCGAAAGGTACGGACGAAGCGCGAATGTTGCAGTTCTTGATGCGAGACGAGCCGCAGCACATCGAGCGACTGATTGCTCGGGCGGGGATGGACGCCGCGCGTGCAAGCGCGATCCTGACGCAGCTCGAGCTTGGCGGGTGGGCCCGCCAGCTCGGCGGTCAGCGATGGATCGCGGTCGGCGCGCGGTCGGAGGGAGCCTAGCCGTGGCGAAGTCGCTGGTGGTGGTGGAGTCGCCGACGAAGGTGAAGACGATCCAGAAGTATCTGGACTCGAAATTCATCGTCAAGGCGTCGATGGGACACGTGCGCGATCTGCCGAAGTCGCAGCTCGGCGTCGACCCCAAGAAAAATTTCAAGCCGAAGTACGTCATCTCGCCGACGAAGAAGAAGGTGCTCGACGAGCTCAAGAAGGCCGCGGAGAAGTCGGACGCGCTCTACGTCGCGACCGACCCCGACCGTGAGGGCGAGGCGATCGGCTGGCATCTGGCTCAGGAGCTGCCGGTCGACAAGAAGAAGATCTACCGCATCACCTTCAACGAGATCACCGAACGTGCGGTGAAGGCCGCCTTCACCAAGCCGGGCAAGATCGACATGCACAAGGTGGACGCGCAGCAGGCGCGCCGCGTGCTCGACCGCCTGGTCGGATACAGCCTCTCGCCGCTGCTCTGGGACAAGGTCCGCCGCGGTCTTTCCGCGGGCCGGGTGCAATCCGTGGCCGTGCGGCTGATCGTCGATCGCGAGCGCGAGATCGAGGCCTTCGTCCCGGTCGAGTACTGGTCGCTGCACGCCACGCTCGCCGGCAAGCGCCCACCGCAGTTCGAGGCCACGCTGCGCGAGGTGCGCGGAGAGAAGGCGTCACTCGTCAGCGAGGCCGACACGCGCGCGCTGATGGCCACCCTCGAGGGCCAGCCCTTCGTCGTCCGCTCCGTCACACGCGGTGAGCGTCGCCGCAACCCGGCGCCGCCGTTCATCACCTCCACGCTGCAGCAGGACGCCGGGCGCAAGCTCGGCTTCTCCGCAAAGAAGACGATGACCGTCGCCCAGCAGCTCTACGAGGGCGTCGAGCTCGGCGAAGAGGGCGCGGTCGGCCTCATCACGTACATGCGCACGGACTCGGTCCGCATCGCGCAGGAGGCGCAGGCCGAGGCGCGGCGATGGGCGACCGAGCGTCTGGGCGCCGAGTACCTGCCGGACACGCCGCCGACCTACAAGTCACGCGGCAGCGCGCAGGAGGCGCACGAGGCGATCCGTCCCTCGGATGTCGCGCGGGACCCCAAGTCGATGGCGCGCTTCCTGACCAAGGACCAGCTGGCGCTCTACCGGCTGATCTGGGAGCGGTTCCTGGCCAGTCAGCTGATGCCGGCGGTGTACGACACCGTGGCCGCCGACATCGAGGCGGGCGACTGCGTGTTCCGCGCGCAGGGCCAGACGCTGAAGTTCAAGGGCTTCACGGCGGTCTACGTCGAGAGCCGTGAAGATCACGACGCGGTCGACGACGACGCCGAGCGTCCGATGCCGAATCTGGACGAGGGCGAGACGCTGCGGCTGATCGGGCTCGACCCGCGCCAGCACTTCACGCAGCCGCCGCCGCACTACACGGAGGCATCGCTGATCAAGGCGCTGGAGGAGCTCGGCATCGGGCGGCCGTCGACGTACGCGTCGATCCTCGGCACGATCATCAACGACCGCGGCTACGTGCGCCGTGAGCGCCGCACGCTGTTCGCGACCGACCTCGGCAAGGAGGTCACCGATCTCCTCAAGCCCTTCTTTGCGGACATCATGAACGTCGAGTTCACCGCGCAGATGGAGGACGAGCTCGACCGTGTCGAGGAAGGCGAGATGTCGTGGGTCGATACGGTGAAGGACTTCTACGAGCCGTTCAAGCGCGACCTCGCCGCGGCCAAGAAGGACATGCGCAACATCAAGAAGGGTGAGGAGACGGGCGAGGCGTGTCCGGAGTGTGGTGAGCCGCTGCTCGAGCGCTGGGGTCGCATGGGCAAGTTCCTCGGCTGCTCGGGCTATCCGGACTGCCGCTACACCCGCAATCTCAACGGCGTCGAGCGCGCCGAGGACCAGCCAACGGACGAGATCTGCCCGACATGCAGCAAGCCGATGGTGATCAAGCACGGCCGCTTCGGCAAATTCATCGCGTGCTCCGGCTACCCCGACTGTAAGACGACCAAGCCCGTCACGCTCGGCATCAAGTGCCCGGAGCCGGGCTGCACCGGCGAGCTGGTCGAGCGCCGCTCCAAGAAGGGCCGCACCTTCTTCGGATGCTCGGCGTACCCGAACTGCAAGTTCGTTGTCTGGCAGCGGCCGATCAACGAGCCGTGCCCGAAGTGTGAGGCGCCCTTCCTCACCGAGCGCGTCACCAAGGGCCGCCAGATTCGCACGTGCCCGCGCGAGGCCTGCGACTACAAGCAGGAGGCCGAAATCACCGTCGCATGAGGGCGCCGGTCGCGGCCTTCGTGCGACAGCTCGAGGTCGAGAAGCACGCCTCACCGCACACCATCCGCGCGTACGGCCGCGACCTCGACCAGTGGGTCCGCTTCCTGCTGCACGCCGAGCGCGGCGAGTCGAGCGGCGCAGTCGCCGACCGGTTGATCCTCGATGCCACGTCGCGCGACGTCCGCGCGTGGCTCGCGGCGCTCCACGCGCGCGGGCTGGACGCCACCTCCGTCGCGCGCAAGCTCGCCGCCGTCCGCAGCCTCTATCGCTTCCTGGCGCGCCGCGGCGCCATCGGGCGCAACCCGGCACGCGAGGTACGCGCGCCGCGCGTCGCACGCAAGCTCGTGACCTTTTTGCCAAGTGACGAGGCGCTGGCGGTGGTCGAGGCGCGCGGGCTCGCGGGCCACGCGCGGGAGCGCGACGTGGCGATTCTCGAGATGCTGTACGCGACCGGGCTGCGCGTGTCCGAGCTGGCTGGTCTCGATCTCGACGCCGTCGATCGCGATGCGCGCACGGTCCGGGTGCTCGGCAAAGGCGCCAGGGAGCGGATCGTGCCGTACGGGGCGCCGGCGGCGCGTGCGCTCGACGCGTATCTCGGGCGGCGCGGCCTCTCGCGCGGTCCCGTGTTCGTCAACCACCGCGGCGGGCGGCTGAGCCCGCGCTCCGTGCACACGATCGTGCGGCGCGCGGTGCGTGCCGCCGGCGTCACGCGGCGGGTCAGCCCGCACACGCTACGGCACACCTTCGCGACGCACCTGCTCGATCGCGGCGCCGATCTCCGCATGATCCAGGAGCTGCTCGGCCACCGCCGGCTGTCGACCACGCAGCGCTACACGCACGTGACAACCACGCAGCTGCTCCAGGCCTATAAGGCTGCGCATCCCAGAGCCCGGCAGTCCTCGAAAACCCCGCTACAATAACCGGGTGTTTCACGCAACAACGGTCCTCTGCGTCCGCCACCGCGGCCAGGTCGCGATGGCGGGCGACGGACAGGTCACGATCGGCCAGACCGTGGTGAAGGCCGGCGCGCGCAAGGTCCGCAAGGTCCACGGCGATCGCGTGCTGGCCGGCTTCGCGGGCGCGGCGGCCGACGCGTTCACGCTATTCGCGCGCTTCGAGGGCAAGCTCGAGGAACACCGCGGCAACCTGCCGCGCGCCGCGGTGGAGCTCGCCAAGGACTGGCGCACCGACCGCGTTCTCCGCCGGCTCGAGGCGCTGCTGGCGGTGGCCGACCGCGAGCATTCACTGATCATCTCGGGCACCGGTGACGTCATCGAGCCGGACGACGGGTTGATCGGCATCGGGTCGGGTGGGCCGTACGCGCTGGCGGCGGCGCGCGCGCTCGTCGCGCACTCCGAGCTCGACGCCAAGGCGATCGTCACCGAGGCCATGCGAGTGGCCTCAACCATCTGCATCTACACCAATGATCAGATCACGGTGGAGTCGCTGTGAGACGCAGCCACGCAGCATCTACGGCGGGCCACCCACGGACTCACTCAGGCTCGCCTCGGGCGTCGAACGCCCTGCGGCTTCGCGCTGCCACGCCGGCCTCGCGGACCCCGCTACAATGACCAGCGCGAGCTTGACGCCCGCACAGATCGTCGCCGAGCTCGATCGCTACATCGTCGGGCAGGGCAAGGCCAAGCGCGCGGTGGCGATCGCGCTGCGCAATCGGTGGCGCCGGCAGAACCTGCCAGCCGAGCTTCGCGATGAAGTCGCGCCGAAGAACATCATCATGATCGGTCCCACCGGGGTGGGGAAGACCGAGATCGCGCGACGTCTCTCGCGCCTGGCGCAGGCACCGTTCGTCAAGGTCGAGGCCTCGAAGTACACCGAGGTGGGCTACGTCGGCCGTGACGTCGAATCGATGATTCGCGATCTCACCGAGCTCGGCGTCAACATGGTCAAGGCCGAGCTCATCGCGCAGGTGCAGGAGAAGGCCGAGCGTCTCGGTGAGGACCGGCTGCTCGAGCTCTTGCTGCCGCGCGCGGGCGGCGAGCCGTTCGGCAGTGCGTCGCTGGAGCAGGTGAGCGCAGGGGCCTCGCGCGAGGCCACCCTGGAAAAGCTCCGCGTCCAGCTGCGGGCCGGCCGCCTGGACGACCGCATGGTCGAGCTCGAGACTCAAGCGCCGACGATGCCGATGATCGAGGTGCTCTCGGGCCAGGGTATGGAGGAGATGGGCATCCATCTCAAGGACATGCTGAGCAACATCATGCCGACCAAGACGAAGCGCCGGCGCGTCCGCGTCGCCGAGGCACGCCGGCTGCTCGCGCAGGAGGAGGCCGCCAAGCTCGTCGACATGGAAGAGGTGGTGGCCCAGGCCATCCGCCGCGTCGAAAACTCGGGGATCGTCTTCCTCGACGAGCTCGACAAGGTCGCCGGCCGGCAGAGCGCGGCCCACGGCCCCGACGTCTCGCGCGAGGGCGTGCAGCGCGACCTGCTGCCGATCGTCGAGGGCTCCTCGGTCACGACCAAGTACGGCGTCGTGCGCACCGACCACGTGCTGTTCATCGCCGCCGGCGCCTTCCACGTCGCCAAGCCGTCCGATCTGATCCCGGAGTTGCAGGGGCGGTTTCCGATTCGGGTCGAGCTCGAGCCCTTGACGCGGGAGGATTTCGTCCGCATTCTGACCGAGCCCCGTAACGCGCTGGTGCGGCAGTATGTGGAGCTGCTGAAAACGGAAGGCGTCACGCTCCGCGTGCTGCCGGAGGCCGTCGACGCCATTGCCGAGATCGCCATGCGGGTGAACGAGAGCACGGAGAACATCGGCGCCCGGCGCCTGTACACGGTGATGGAGAAGCTCTTGGAGGACATCTCCTTCGACGCCCCGGACCTGCCGGGCAAGGAGCTCACGATCGACGCCGAATATGTCCGGCAGCGATTGGCCGAGATCTGTCGCGACCAGGATCTCTCGCGCTACATCCTGTGAGCGAGCCCACTCGGTGACCATGGAGAACGCCGGCAAGCGCGTCGAGATCCTCATGGAAGCGCTCCCGTACATCCGGGAGTTCCGCGGCAAGTCCGTCGTCATCAAGTACGGCGGCGCGGCCATGGAGCACGTCGACCTCAAGGATTCGTTCGCCCTCGACGTGATCCTGCTCCATCTGGTCGGCATCAACCCCGTCATCGTCCACGGCGGAGGGCCGCAGATCGGCGCCCTCATGAAGCGGCTCGGCAAGGAGCCGGCGTTCGTGGGCGGCATGCGGGTGACCGACGAGGAGACGGTGGAGATCGTCGAGATGGTCCTCGTCGGCAAGATCAACAAGGAGATCGTCGGGCTGATCAACCACCACGGCGGCAAGGCCGTGGGACTCTCCGGCAAGGATGGCCAGCTGCTGCTCGCACGACGTCGCCTGCACCGGCTGCCCAGCGGGGAGACGGTCGACATCGGCCTGGTCGGCGAAGTCGAGCGCGTCAACGCAGAGCCCATCCGCCTGCTGGAAGACCGCGGGTTCATCCCGGTCATCGCGCCCGTCGGCGTGGGCGGTGGCGGAGAGACCTACAACATCAACGCCGACCTCGTCGCCGGCGAGGTGGCGGCGGAGCTGGGTGCCGAGAAGCTCATCCATCTGACCGACGTGCAGGGGATCAAGGGGAAGGACGGCAAGCTCGTGAGCACGCTCGCGCGCAAGGACGCCGAGCGACTCATGGACGCGGGCGTGATCGACGGCGGCATGCTGCCCAAGGTCGAATCCTCGCTCCGTGCGCTGAAGGGCGGTACCGCCAAGGCGCACATCATCGACGGCCGGCTGCCGCACGCGATCCTCCTCGAGCTGTTCACACGGGAAGGTATCGGGACGGAGATCGTACTGTGACGGACACCAGAGTCGACACCAAGACGCTGCTCGAGTGGTCCGCGAAGTACCACACGCCGAACTACGGCCGCACGCCGATGCTGATCGTGCGCGGCGAGGGGCTGCGCGTCTGGGACTCGGACGGGCGCGAGTATCTCGACTTCACGACGGGCATCGCGGTGACCTCGCTCGGGCACTGCCACCCCGTCGTCACCGGCGCCATCCGGGAGGCGGCGGCGACACTGCTGCACGTCTCCAACATCTTCCACGCGGCGCCGCAGATCCACCTGGCAAAGCTGCTCGTCGAGAACTCGTTTGCCGATCGCGTCTTCTTCTGTAACTCGGGCGCGGAGGCCAACGAGGCGGCGCTGAAGCTGGCGCGCCGCTACGGCAAGGAGAAGCTGGCCGACGACCGCTACGAGATCATCGCCACGCACAACTCGTTCCACGGCCGCACGCTCGCGACGGTGACGGCGACCGGGCAGCCAAAGTACCAGCACGGCTTCGAGCCGCTGATGCCCGGGTTCAAGCACGTGCCGTACAACGACCTGCGGGCCATGGAACGCGCCATGGACAGCCACACCGCGGCGATCCTCGTCGAGCCGATCCAGGGCGAGGGCGGCGTCAACGTCCCCGACGACGACTATCTGCCCGGGCTGCGCAAGCTCTGCGACGCGTCCGGCGCGCTGCTGATCTTCGACGAGATCCAGACGGGAGTCGGCCGCACCGGCACGCTGTGGGGCTATCAGCACTCGGGGGTCGAGCCCGACGTCATGACGCTCGCCAAAGCGCTGGCCAACGGCGTGCCGATCGGCGCCATGCTCTGCCGCAACGAGGCGGCGAGCGTGCTGACCGCCGGCTCGCACGGCTCGACCTTCGGCGGCACGCCCTTCGTTACGCAGGTCGCGCTCGCGACGCTCACGACGATCATCGGCCAGAAGCTACCCGAGCGCGCGGCGCGGATGGGGCGCGAGCTGATGGACGCCCTGCGCGCGCTGCAGTCGTCGTGTCCGGTCATCAAGCAGGTGCGCGGACGCGGCCTCTTGATCGGCATCGAGCTGTCGACCGCGGCCGCGCCGGTGCTCGACGCCTGCCGAGAGCAGGGTTTGCTCGTGCTCAGCGCGGGCGAAAAAGTCGTGCGCCTGGTGCCGCCGCTCATCGTCGAGTCGTCGGACATCCGGCGAGCCGTCGACATCCTCAAGGGCGTGCTCGCCAAGGCCAAGGCGTGAGGCACCTCATCTCGAGCGCCGACCTCACGCGCGAGCGTGTGCTCGAGCTGTTCGACCTGGCGGCCGACCTCAAGCAGCGCTGGAAGGAGGGCCGCCGCGGCGCGCCGCTGGCCGGGCGGTCGCTGGCGCTGATCTTCGAGAAGCCGTCGCTGCGGACGCGCGTGACGTTCGAGGTCGGCGTCCTGCAGCTCGGCGGCCGCGCGGTGTACCTGGCGGGCGGCGAGATCGGCCTCGGCACGCGAGAGTCGGTGCCCGACGTCGCCCGCAATCTCTCGCGCTGGGTAGACGGTATCGTCGCGCGCGTCTTCGCGCACGCCACCGTAGAGACGCTCGCCCGCCACGCGAACATCCCGGTGGTGAACGCCCTCTCCGACTTTGAGCACCCCTGCCAGGCGATCGCGGACTGGTTCACGCTCTGGCAGCGCGGCCTCGATCCGGCCAAGACGCGCCTGGCGTGGATCGGCGACGGCAACAACGTCTGTCACTCGGTGGTGCTGGTCGGCGCGCTCCTCGGCGCGTCGATGATCGTTGCGTGCCCGCCCGGCTACGAGCCGGATCGCGCTGTGCTCGAGCAGGCGCGGCGACTCGGCGGACGCGTCGAGGTGACCGAGGACCCGCGACGCGCCGCTGCCGGCGCCGACGTTCTCTACACGGACGTCTGGGTCTCGATGGGTCAGGAGGCCGAGCGGGTGCCGCGCCAGGAGGCTTTCAGCCGCTATCAGCTCAACGAGACGCTGGTCGGCTTCGCGAAGCCGAGCGCGCTCGTCATGCACTGCCTGCCCGCCCACCGCGGCGAGGAAATCACCGACCAGGTCCTCGACGGCCCGCACTCGATCGCGCTCGAGCAGTCGGAGAATCGGCTGCATGCCCAGAAGGCGGTGATCCTCCACCTCCTCGGAGGCTCGGCGGACGATGTCTGACGTCAAGCGCGTCGTGCTCGCCTACTCAGGCGGGCTCGACACCTCGGTCATCCTGCGCTGGCTCATCGAGACCTATCGCTGCGACGTCGTCGCCTTCTGCGCGGACCTGGGGCAGGGCGAGGAGCTCATCCCCGTTCGTGACAAGGCGGTCAAGACTGGCGCCGTCGGCGTGCACATCGTGGACTTGCGCGAGTCGTTCGTGCGCGACTTCATCTTTCCGATGCTGCGCGCCAACGCCGTCTACGAAGGCTCGTATCTGCTCGGGACGTCGATCGCGCGCCCGCTCATTGCCCAAGCCCAGGTGGAGATCGCGCTGAAGGAGCACGCCGACGCCCTCGCGCACGGCGCGACCGGCAAGGGCAACGACCAGGTGCGCTTCGAGCTGACCTACGCGGCGCTCGCGCCGCAGCTCACGGTGATCGCTCCCTGGCGCGAGTGGAACCTCAACTCGCGCACCGCGCTCATGGAGTTCGCGCGGCGGCACGACATCCCGGTCCCGGTGACCGCCGAGCGGCCGTATTCCACCGACCGCAATCTCTTCCACATCTCGTACGAGGGCGGCATTCTCGAGGATCCGTGGGCGGCGCCGCCGGATAAGATGTTCCAGCTGACGCAGTCGCCCGAGGCGGCGCCGGACGTGGCGATCGAGTTGCTCGTGGACTTCGAGCATGGCGATCCCGTGGCCGTGGACGGCCGCCGGCTCGCGCCCGTCGAGCTGCTCACGGCGCTCAACCGCATCGGCGGCGAGCACGGCATCGGCCGGGTCGATCTCGTCGAGAATCGCTTCGTGGGCATGAAGTCGCGCGGCGTCTATGAGACGCCGGGCGGCACGATCGTGCACGTCGCGCGCCGCGCACTCGAGTCCCTGACGCTCGACCGCGAGGTGCTGCACCTGCGCGATGGGCTGGTGCCGCGCTACGCCGAGATGATCTATTACGGCTTCTGGTTCGCGCCCGAGCGCCGCATGCTTCAGACGCTCATGGACGAGTGCGCGCAGGACGTGACCGGCACCGTGCGCCTGCAGCTCTACAAGGGCAACGTCACGGTCCTCGGCCGGCGCTCGCCGCGCTCGCTCTACCGGACCGATTTCGCGACGTTCGAGGCGGACACCGTCTATCGCCAGCGCGACGCCGAGGGCTTCATCAACCTCAACGCGCTTCGGCTGAAGATCCGCTCGCTGCGGGACCGCCGGCCCTGAGCGTGCGCGTCGACGTCGCCGTCACCCCCGACGGCCTCGACCGCGCGGCGGTGGCGGCCTCGACCGTGCTCGTGATCGACGTGTTGCGCGCCTCGACCTGCATCGTCACGGCGCTCGCCAACGGCTGCGCCGCCATCGTCCCCGTCGCCACGCCGGAGGAGGCGCGGGCGCGCGTGGCCTCCCGCGCGGACGCGCTGGTCGCCGGCGAGCGCCGCGGGGAGCCGCTCGAGGGCTTCGACCTCGGAAACTCGCCGCTCGAGTTCACGCGCGAGCGCATCGGCGGCCGCACGGTCATCATGACGACCAGCAACGGGACTCGCGCGCTGCTCGCGGCCCGCGGCGCCGCAGCCGTCGGCGTGGCCGCGTTCGTGAACCTGGCTGCGGCTGCGGCGTGGGCGCTGAGCGCCACGCGCGACGTGCTGCTGCTGTGCGCGGGTGAGCGTGGCGCCCGGTCGCTCGAGGACCATGTCTGTGCGGGGCTGCTGGTCGAGCGCCTGCTGACGTCGAACCCCTGTGTGCGGCCGACGCCCGCCGCCGAGGAGGCAGCGGCACTGGCTCGGCCCTACGGCAAGGACGTGGGTCGGCTGGCGCGCGACTCGTCGTGGGCGCGACACCTGGATTCGCGCGGACGCGCCGCGGACCTGGCCGCCTGCCTGAGCCTCGACACGGCGACAATCGTCCCGGAGTACCGCGCCGAATTTGACAAGGTCATCGGGGCGCGCGGATAATGGCGCAGCCCAAGCTCCGGGCGGGCGGGAGCGAAGCGTGAACTTACCGATCGGGCTCACCCTCACGCGGATCGTCGCGGTCCCGCTGTTGATCCTCTTCCTCATCTCGAGCTCGCGGGTCCATGCCCTCATTGCGGCCGCGATCTTCACGGCGGCGGCGCTCACCGATTGGGCCGACGGCGTGCTCGCGCGCCGCCGCAATCAGGTGACCACGCTCGGCACGCTGCTCGACCCGATCGCCGACAAGCTCCTGGTGGCCGCCGCGCTCGTCTCGCTGCTCACGATCGACAAGATCGCCGCGTGGGTGGTGGTCGTTATCATCGGCCGCGAGCTGGCGGTAACGGGCTTGCGCGCGGTCTCCGCGGGCCACGGCGTGATCGTGCCGGCCTCGCGGCTGGCGAAGTGGAAGACCGTGAGCCAGTACGTCGCGGTCACGATGCTGATCCTCGAGAAGGGGATCGTCTCGCCCACGTTCCACCACGTGGCCATCGGCGTGCTGTGGCTCGCCGTCGCGCTGACGATCGTCTCGGCGGTCGACTACTTCTACCGCTTCTTCCGCAAGGCGGACTACCGCGCCATCGTGCCCGACGAAGAACGCTGGTCGTGATCGTCCTCGCGGCCGCGGCCGCGTACGTCGCCGGGGCGATTCCAGTCGGGTATCTCATCGCACGGCTCTTCGGGGTCACGGACATTCGGCGTCAAGGCAGTGGCAACATCGGCGCCACGAATGTACTGCGCACCGCCGGGCGCCTGGCTGGTGTGGCGACACTCCTCGGTGATATCGCCAAGGGCTGGATCGCGGTGGCCCTGGCGGGTCGCCTCGGGGGAGACACGGCGCAGGCGCTGGCCGTCGGCGCGGTGGCGGCCGTCGTCGGCAACTGCTGGTCGGTGTTCCTGGGCTTCCGCGGCGGCAAGGGGGTCGCCACGGGATTGGGCGCGCTGCTGCGGCTTACGCCACTCGCCACGCTCGCGGCGCTGCCGGTCTTCCTCGCCGTGGTCGTCACGACGCGCTTTGTGTCGCTCGGCTCGCTTCTTGGCGCCCTCTGCGTGCCGTTCGGCGCGCTCGCGCTGGGGGCACCGCGCTCGACGGTGATCGGGGCGGCCGCGGTGGCGGCGATCGTGATCCTACGCCACCACGAGAACATCGCGCGCTTGCGCGCCGGGAGCGAGCGGCGGCTCGGCGAGCCGCGGGCGCCGCGCTCGGAGGCGCCCACGTCGTGATCGCCGTCATCGGCGCCGGTTCGTGGGGCACGGCGCTGACGATCCACCTGGCACGCACCGGAGCGCCCGTGCGCCTCTGGGCGCGCGAGCCAGAGATCGTCGACGGCATCCGCGCGCGGCGCCGCAATCCGATCTACATGCCAGACTTCGACGTTCCGGCCGGCGTGGAGGCGACGGGCGACATCGCGGCGGCGGTGAGCGGCGCCGAGGTCATCGTCATGGTCGTGCCCTCGGAATTCTTCGCCGCCACGCTCGCGACGGTGCCGGCGGCGCCGGATGCGGTGATCGTTTCGGCGACCAAAGGCTTCGATCCCGTGCGCCACGCCCGCATGACTGAGCTGCTGCGCGAGCGATTGCCCCGCGCGCGCATCGCCGCGCTGTCGGGGCCGACGTTCGCGCGAGAGGTCGCGCAGGGGAGTCCGACGGCTGCCGTCATCGCCGCCCCCGACGATGCACTCGCGTCGATGCTGCAGGGCCGTCTCGGCGCGCGAGCGTTTCGGCTCTACACGAACCGCGACGTCGTCGGCGTCGAGGCCGGCGGCGCGCTGAAGAATGTCGTCGCGCTGGCGACCGGCCTGTCCGATGGTCTGGGTCTCGGTGAAAACGCGCGCGCGGCGCTGGTCACGCGCGGCCTCGCGGAGATGACGCGGTTGGCGGTCGCCCTCGGCGGCGAGCCGACCACGCTGGCGGGACTGGCGGGCATGGGTGACCTCGTGCTGACCGCGACGGGAAGCCTGTCGCGCAATCGCTCGCTCGGCATGGCGCTGGCGCGCGGCGATAGTCTCAGCGCCGCGTCCTCCAAGACGCCGATGATCGCCGAGGGTGTGCCGACCGTACGGTCCGCGCTCGCGTTGGCCGCGCGTCACGGCGTGTCGCTGCCGATCTGCACGGAGATCGCCGCCGTGCTGTTCGACGGCAAGCCGACGGCCGACGCGCTGGCCTCGCTCCTCGGCCGCGCGCCGACGCGCGAGGATACGCCGCTCGGAGGTCGGCGTGCCTGAGCTGCGCAAAGACCCGGTCGTCGGCCGCTGGGTCATCATCTCGACCGAGCGCGCGCGGCGTCCGACCGACTTCAACACGGAGCCCGTCCGCGCACGGGGCGGCCCGTGCGTCTTCTGCACGGGTAACGAGGATAAGACGCCGCCGGAGATCACCGCGGTGCGGCCACCCGACACGCGCCGCGATACGCCCGGCTGGTCACTGCGGGTCGTGCCGAACAAGTTTCCCGCGCTGCGCATCGAAGGCGATCTGGAGCCGTCGGGCGAGGGGCTCTACGATCGGATGAACGGCGTCGGCGCCCACGAGGTCGTCATCGAGACGCCCGATCACTACGCGTCGCTCGCCACAATGCCCGCCGACGCGGTCGCCGACGTGTTCCTCACGTTCCGCGATCGGATCCTCGATCTCAAGAAAGACCCGCGCTTCGAGTACGTGCTCGTCTTCAAGAACCACGGCGAGGCAGCGGGCGCCTCGCTGGAGCACCCGCACAGCCAGCTCATCGCGACGCCCATCATTCCCATCATGGTGTCCGAGGAGCTGAAGGGCTCGCAGGACTACTGGGAGCGCAAAGAGCGCTGCGTATGGTGCGACATCATCCGCCAGGACCGCCGCGATCGTCGCCGCGTCGTCGCCGAGAGCGGCGGGTTCGTCGCGCTCGAGCCGTTCGCGCCGCGCTTTCCGTTCGAGACGTGGATCCTGCCGGTGCGCCACCGCTCGGCGTTCGAGGAATCCGGCGTGGAGGAGCTGCGCGGGCTGGCCGACATGGTCGGCACGTTCCTGCGCCGCATGAACCGGGCGCTCAGCTCGCCGCCGTTCAACTTCATGCTGCACACCGCGCCCCTGCGCGACGGCGCGCTGGAGCACTTTCACTGGCATCTGGAGATCATCCCCAAGCTCACGCGGGTGGCCGGCTACGAGTGGGGGAGCGGCTTCTTCATCAACCCGGCGCCGCCAGAGGACGCCGCCGAGGCCCTGCGCGACGCGCCGCCCTGACGCGGCTTGGCCGTGACGCGGCGTGGTACAATCCGACTCCGCTGGCAAGCGGGAATAGCTCAGTGGTAGAGCACGACCTTGCCAAGGTCGGGGTCGCGGGTTCGAATCCCGTTTCCCGCTCCAGCGAAATCTCTCCAGCGACCGCGGCGAGTTCGGAGCGCGCCTAGCGCAGCGTGCCGTCCAGCCGGCCTTTTCAACGCATGTCGCGATGGTGATCCGCCGCCCTGGACTGAAGGTCCCTACCGAAAGAGGTCCGCCGGGGCAATACTCCGCGCATGGTCAGAGGTTTCAGTACGACCCATGCAAACGGCACTCGCGTGCCCACGGGTCTCTTAGTTACGGTCGCCGCCTTGGCGTTCTTCAGTGCTTGTACGACGCGACCGATCAATCCTCGGCTGGCCAATCTCGAAAGCCCCGCACGACATCAATTCGAAAGAATGGAGACGAAACGGGGAAGCTCCGAGAATCTGGTAATCCTCGCTTTCTCCGGAGGCGGAACGCGCGCCGCCGCGTTCGCCTACGGGGTTCTCGAAACGCTACGGCGAATGGAAGTGGTCACCAGCACGGGCCGTATCGTTCGCTTGCTCGATGAAGTCGACCTCATCACGGGTGTCTCGGGTGGCAGTTTTACTGCTCTGGCGTACGGCTTGTACGGCGAAAAACTGTTCGATGAATACGAGAGACGGTTTCTCAAACGCAATGTGCAGGGCGACCTCGTCGCGCGAATCCTGAATCCTCGGAATTGGCCAGCGTTGTTGTCGATGGGGTGGGGCCGTTCCGAGCTCGCCGCGAATCTCTACGACGAGATCCTGTTTCACGGTGCGACGTTTGCAGACCTCGATCGCGGGGCGGGGCCGGCGATCGCGGTGAGCGCGACCGAATTGACGACCGGATCGCGCGTCGTCTTCCTGCCGCAGAACTTCGACGTGATGTGTGCGGACCTCAGCAGCTTCAGGCTCGCCCGCGCTGCCGCAGCATCATCCGCGGTGCCGGTGGTCCTGTCACCGATCACCATCAACAACTACGGCGGCACGTGCGGGTATCGGGAACCGCCATGGCTGCGGCAGTTCAGCGAGGCCGCGAGCCCGCCCCGGCCAGCGGGACGAATCCTGAAGCGCTTGCAGGAATTGCGCGAACTCGACGAGGCCACGGAGGATCCATACTTTCATCTGGTGGACGGAGGCGTGTCCGACAATCTGGGCCTCCGTGGTGTGCTCGATTATCTCGAAACGTTCGAGGCGCTGCGGGCTGCGGGCCAGACAACACCGCTCGATCATGTTCGCCGAATCATCATCTTCGTGGTGAACTCGGTGTCCACGCCATCGACCACCTGGAATGGATCGGAGGCGACGCCCAGCACCCTGGCCATCCTGATGAAATCGGCCGGAGTGCCCATCGATCGCTATGCCAGCGAATCCGTCGAGCTCCTCAGAGACATCGATGCGCGATGGGCCACCTTGCGTCAAATACGCGAGTCGGTCGCCTTCACAAGGGACAGGGATCCGTCGCTGGCGCACGTCGTGAATGTGCCCGACGCGGACATCTACACGATCGACATCTCGTTCCAGGCGCTGAAGGACAAGTCGGAGCGGGAGTTCCTCAATCAGCTGCCCACATCATTCGTCCTGCCCGACGAAGCGGTCGATCGTCTCCGGGAGGCGGCGGGAACGCTCGTTTTGGGCTCACCCGACCTCCGTGCGGCATTGAGGGATGCGGGGCTTCGCCTGCGCGAAAAGTGACGACGCCCGCCGAGCGGCCCTCGCGAGCCGTGTGGTATAAGTATGCGTCCTGCCTGCCTACGGCGGCGTACCCAAGTGGTTAAGGGAGCGGACTGCAAATTCTGTCCCAGGGGGAAGCCTCCGTAGTCTCTGGTCATACATCGTCGCCGCTGAGATGCGTAAATGCTGCGGTCTCGCGAAGTCACCCCCAATCAACACGGCGACCTCGTAGGACGTCGTGCGACCGTCTATGACCGAGAAGTAGCTCGTAACTATCCCGCCCAGATTGCGGCCCGTGCCTCGCGCCCGCGAAAAAGGGATTCTGTGCGCTCCGACCGACGCGGCGGCCGTGCGCCGCCAGAGCGAGGGACATTTACGCGCCGGATCGATCTGTGGGTATCTCTGGGTATGGCCGCGTCCACCATACCGATCGAGGCCGCCGCGTGGAGTCCCGGTTCCACCACCGAGAGCACGGGGGCCCCTCAGCGGAGCAGCGCAGCGGAACAAAAACTCGGCTACGGCTTCAGCGAAGCAGCTCCCACGCCGCCCGCATCGCCCGCGCGCTAAACGTGAGGCCGACGTCCACGAGACGGCCGAGAAGCGTCAGCGTGCCCTCGATGAGCCCCGTTGGCCTGCTTTTCCGTCGCCACGACCCGGTTCTGGGGGGCGAAGAACCGGACGCCCTCGCACGGTCCGCTGTCGCAGTGAAGTTGGATCCATGGCAGTTTGAGGCACAGGATGTTGTTCATCCAGTGTGTCGGGTCTGTCACGAGGGCCGGCCTGCCGGGCGGAACCGACTCGAAAAATTCCTTTACGCCGATGGGGGAGAGCTGTTTCTCGCGATATCGGGGAAGCGGGCCACGTGATCGCGGACGTTTCGCGACGAGCCGGACGCGCTCGCCATCCTTGTAGGCGATCATCCGCCAGCCGTCGTACTTCTCCTCGAACACCCATCCCTCGCGGTGGAAAGGCTCGCGCACGAGCG
>Ga0114129_10004759_pt1 | contig 19181 bp, 16 predicted proteins | sample RhiMetdeltSRZDD1_FD_80071 | JGI IMG/M metagenome (GOLD analysis project Ga0114129, IMG submission 80071) | Populus rhizosphere microbial communities from Tennessee, USA - Rhizosphere MetaG P. deltoides SRZDD1 (version 2) (version 2) | ecosystem: Host-associated > Plants > Roots > Rhizosphere >...
ACTGCTCTTTAGCGGACCGGTCGAGACGAAAGAGGATCGGGATAAAATTCCCGCCGAAATTCGCGATCGTTACGAGAAGTTACAGCAAAATGATCTGCCCGCAGTCGCGCCCGGAACAGATGCGGATGAAGACGAAGAGGATGAGGACGACGCCGACGACGATGATGATAACGAGGCAGGGCAATTAACTGATACAGTCTTCGCGCTGCCATACATTCAATGGACCTCATCCACGCAAGGATGAACCACGCAAGCTAGATCTTGGCGATCCTGAGACTGAGGAGAAACTCCGTCGAGCGCCTTAACCTGGCCTGGCCAGCCGCTCGGCGGAGTTTTCCTTTGCTCTCAAATAGAATCAATTCGCGAACACTAATCTTGCGCCTTCGGCGGGCTTTTTTGCCATCGTCTTCGGAGAACCGATCCACCCTTCAAAGGTGGAACGTGTTGTCCTCACACGTTGGCAATAAACGCTGCTCTGCAGCCTGGCTTTGAATCTCGCCTGCACAGCGCCATTTTCCTTGCAGCGTTAAATTCTCACGCCTATAACGAGAGCGCGTAATGATGCGGGTCTTTTTGTTCACGGCGGTCATTGCGTTCTCTTCTCCGCTACACGCGCAAACGTTGTCGCCTTCTGCTTCTCCCTCTCTCGAGCAGCGCGTCGCCGATTTGGAAGCGTACGTGAATAATTCTGCGCGCGGCGCTGATTCAGCGAAGGCACCGGTAGCATCAAATATTTCCGGTCCGGGCCCCGCGAACAATGCCTGGATGATGACCTGCGCTGCACTGGTCCTGTTTATGACGTTACCAGGACTCGCACTTTTTTACGGCGGGCTTGTCCGAGCGAAAAACGTTCTCTCTGTACTTGCGCAATGTCTTGGCATTGCGGGTTTGGTAACGATCCTTTGGTGGCTGGTAGGCTATTCTCTGGTTTTTTCCCATGGGTCGCCCTTCATCGGAGGGTTGAAGTTTGCCTTTCTGCGCGGCGTGGATGGGCGGCCGAATGGTGATTATTCGTACTGGGTCTCGCAGAATGTCTTCGCGATGTATCAACTCATGTTTGCGATCATCACGCCCGCGCTGATCATCGGTGCAGTCGCGGAGCGGATGAAATTCGCGGCAGTCCTGGTTTTTGTCGGAGTCTGGATGTTCGTCGTCTATTTCCCGATCGCGCACATGGTGTGGGGAATCGATGGATGGATGAATGGAGTTTGGAACGCCGCCGCAAAAATTACGGCCATTGATTTTGCCGGCGGCACTGTCGTTCACATGAGTTCGGGTTGGTCGGCGCTGGTCTTGTGTATTCTCCTCGGGCATCGGCTGGGATTTCGGAGGGAAATCATGGCGCCGCATAGCATGGTGCTTTGCATGGTAGGAACCGGTCTGCTTTGGGTGGGCTGGTACGGTTTCAACGCGGGAAGCGCTCTGGCACCGGATGGTATTGCAGCAAACGCGTTCATGAGCACGACGCTTGCCACGGCTGTGGCTTCATTCATCTGGGCGATGCTCGAATACGCGCTCCGCGGCAAACCGAGTGTACTCGGATTTTGTTCCGGTGCGGTAGGTGGATTGGTTGTGATCACACCGGCGTGCGGATATGTCGGGCCAAGCGGCGCAGTGATCATTGGGATCGCCGCCGGAATTGTTCCATTTTTCGCCTGCACAAAATTGAAATCGTGGCTGGGTTACGACGATGCACTTGATACTTTTGGCATCCACGCAGTTGGCGGAACACTGGGCGCATTCCTCACAGGCCTGCTCGCAACCGCCAGTGTGAATCCAAATCTTTTGTTAAGCGCTGCTGGACCGCCCAATCCTGCGACGCAAAATGGTCTTGCAAGGATTGTGGGGCACACCCTGTGGTTGGAACAATTAAAGGCGATCGCGATCACAATTGTGTTCGCGGTGGTGGGCAGCGCAATTATAGGCGCTGTTGTCAGAGGAGTGATCGGGTTGCGCATTCCGCCGGAAATCGAGCGTCAAGGTCTCGATATTAACGAACACGGCGAAGAAGGCTACATGACGACAGGTTGATATTTCTAAACGCTCAACCCACCGTTAGACAGGCTACGGCGAGCACGGACGCTCAACTCGCGGATCAAAAAGGAAACAATGGAATGAAGGCTTCGTTAACTCTGGTAATTTTTCTAACAGCCAGCGCAATAGCATCGGCTTACACCCCCGATGAAGTCGCGACCGAATCCAAAAAGGGTAACGACTTTTTCGAGAAATGCTGGGACGAAACGCTTTCACGTCACCCAGTGGACGAGTCGTTTTATGGAATCAAGACGCACTACGATCAACTTGAGGATCTATCGGATGAGAAAGCCGCGGCCGATGAAAAGGTTTGGGAGCGTCAGCTGGCGGATTTGAAAAAGAACATCAACTTCGATGCGCTCGATGCGCAAACGCAGCTGAGTTATAAACTCTTCGAGCGCGAGGCGGCGCGCGAAGCGGAAGAATTCAAGTATCGCTTCGACATTTATCCGGTCAGTCAGATGCGTGGTGTCCATGCGCAGATGCCGACTTTCATGATCAACATTCACAAAATTGATGACGTAAAGGACGCGGAGGCGTACATCGCGCGGTTGCGCGGTTTCCCAAAATTGTTCGATCAGTTACTCGTCAATCTGAAGGTACGTGAAGAAAAAGGGGTGGTGGCACCTCGCTTTGTTTTTCCGCTTGTGCTCGACGCGTGCCACAAGATCATCAAAGGGAAATCGTTCGATTCCGGGCCTGACGACAGTCCGCTACTGGAAGATTTCACGAAGAAAGTGACCGCCTTGGGCACGGTGGATGCCGCGACGCGCGACCGGCTCGTATCCGATGCGACCAAGGCGCTGAACGAATCGGTCAAACCCGCCTACGAAAAACTGATCGCTTTCCTGCAGGAACAGGCCAAGCGCGCAACCGAAGATGCGGGCGCCTGGAAGTTTAAGGATGGCGCGGAGTTTTACGAATCCGCGCTGCGTCGCACGACCACGACAAACATGAGCGCGAAAGAGATTCATGAAACCGGTCTAAAGGAAATGGCGCGCATCCAGGATGAGATGGACAAGATCCGGCAGAAGGTCGGCTTTAAAGGCGATCTCCAGGCATTCTTCAAATTCATGCGCGACGATCAGCAGTTTCGTCTGCCAGGCGACGAGCAAGGTCGGGCGAAATATCTGGCCATGGCCACGGACATCATCGAGACGATGAAGAAGCGGCTCGACGAGCTTTTCGTAACGAAGCCGAAGGCTGACATCGTGGTGAAAGCAGTGGAGAGTTTTCGAGAGAAGTCGGCCGGCAAAGCTTTTTATCAACAACCGGCACCGGATGGAACACGCCCCGGGATGTTTTATGTAAACCTTCGTAACATGCAGGACAATCCAACCTACGAATTGGAAGCGCTGGCCCATCATGAAGGCATTCCCGGTCATCACATGCAGATCGCCATTGCGCAGGAGCTGAACGGAATTCCGAAGTTCCGGAAATTTTCGCGCGCCTACACCGCCTATACTGAAGGATGGGGTCTCTACAGTGAGCTGACCCCGAAAGAGATTGGGCTCTACGCGGATCCTTACTCCGACTTCGGCCGCCTGTCGCTCGAGCTCTGGAGGGCTGGGCGCCTGGTGGTGGACACGGGAATCCATTCAAAACGTTGGACGCGCGAGCAGGCGATCGATTACCTGGTCAAGAACACGCCCAATACAGAGGCGGACTGCACCGACTCGATCAATCGCTACATCGTGATGCCGAGCCAGGCCACCGCCTACAAGGTCGGAATGCTGAAGATTCTCGAACTGCGCGAGAAAGCGAAGAAGTCGTTAGGCGATAAGTTTGATATCCGCCAGTTCAATGAAGTGGTCTTGAGCAATGGCAGCGTCCCGCTCGATGTGCTGGAGGAGCTGGTCGATCGCTGGATCAAGTCGAAAGAGACCGGTTAGCGTTGAGGATATGGATCGCGATACTGAACAGCTTAATCTCCTGGCGATTTTTCATTACGTTGTCGCCGGCCTTGGCGCGCTCTGCTCGTTTTTCCCACTCCTTTACACAACGATCGGCGTCATCTTCATATTTGCCGCACGGCACGGAACAGCAAAGCCCGACGAAGACCTGCCGCCTGAATTTCTTGGCTGGATTTTTGCAGTGCTCGGCTCGCTTTTGTTCCTAATGGGAATAGCAATGGCAATCTGTGTTCTAATTTCGGGCCGATCACTGGCGCTGCGCAAACGCTACTCGTTTGCTTTCGTAATGGCTTGCATCGAATGCCTCTTCATTCCGTTTGGAACGATTCTCGGCGTGTTTACGATCGTTGTTCTTTCGCGCGAATCCGTGCGGAGATTGTTCTCGACGGCACCTACGCCGCCTCCCGGTTGAAAGTGCACCACCGATTTTGAAAATTAGGCGATGGCGCGCTCGTTAGAATTCACCAAAGCATCAGTGAACGCCGCCCCAAGTTTAGAAATCGGGCAAAGCCACTACCGCCTGCGCAGTGAGCTTCGGCTCAATGCCCGCCCGCATTCGGGTTGTCCCCACCTCGCATTTGTTGTTGCTGCCATGCCTCAGCGCTAGCCCGCTGCGCGTTTAAGGTGCCTGGCTCGGTCGTCCCACCATCGGGAACTTCCACCCAGCGCCCGCCAATGTGACTTCCTGTGCTCGCTGGCACCCAGACCATGTGTTTTCCCTTCTTCTGCCCTGTGCTGGCCTGTGCTGCCGGGACCGGTTTCAGATCAAAATTCAACTGGGTCGTTTGATCCGGCTTAGTCTTCGTATTCGCGATGGACGCCTTGACCGCGCCATTTACGACCAATGTGACTCGATAAATGCCCGGTTGTAGACCCTGTGAAACGTAGCGCCCCTGTCCATCGGTCTTAACGGTGTTGAATTTCTGCCTGCCGTCCTTCGACTCGATTCGAACGTCGGCGCCTTTTATCGCTTTTCCCTTTGGATCTTTTACGACGCCTTGAATCGCCGAGGGACCAGCCCAGGCAGTTGCAACAGAAAGAACAAACCCAATCAAACCTATTTGTAGTGATTTAGTAAACATATGAATTCATTAGTTAATACAGGAAACAAAGGGCGAAGTTCCCAAAGAATTTGTTTTTACCGACAGCAACAGATGGGATCGACTGCTGCGCGAGGCGCGCCTCTATAAGGGACGTGTGCAATGGCCCAGAGCGCCGAGGTTACAGATTAGAACGCTTTTCTCAATGCGACGTCCCAATTAGGACCATTGATGTTGGTCGTCGCTTCGTCGCAGTCGTTTCAATATCATCAATGACCAACGTTGTATCTCTGAATGTTGGAATCGAAATGCGCGTTTCCCTCGTCGTCGACTTCGACCCAATTACCGCCGATGTGGCTCCCGGTACGAGCTGGCACCCACACCATGTGCTTTCCGCCTTTTGCAATGCTAGCCGCGGGGGATGCTCGCTTGAAATCGAAATTCAGCTGAGTCGGTTGATCCGCCTTGGTCCGAGTGTTCAAGATCGACGCCTTTACCGCGCCATTCACAAGCAATGTTACCCGGTAAACGCCCGGCTGCAGTCCCTGTGAAATATAGCGGCCCTTTGGGTCGGTGTTAACCGTGCTGAACACTTGCTTGCCGTCTCTCGACTCGATCCGAACCTCTGCGCCTTTAATCGGTTCGCCTTTTGCATCTTTGACAAACCCCTGAAAGGACGCTGGCGCGTCCGCTGTAACTTTGTTCGTCCGCACAGCGGCTTCCGATGGGCGATCACGCACACTGGTAGTGACTGCCGTTCCTGGAGGCGGAGCGGTCACGTCCGCTGTAATTTTGTTCGTTCGCGGATCGGCTTCCGATGCTCGATCATGCACACTGGTAGCGACTCCCGTCCCTGGAGGCACAGCGAGCATGTCTGCTGTAATTTTGTTTGTTCGCAGACCGGCTCCCGATACGTGATCACGCGCACTGTTAGTGCTTTCCGTCCCTGGCGACGCAGCGGTTACTTGAGCGCCCGGACGGGGCGGCTCGAGACCGGGAGGAGAGGTGTAATCCGGAACAGTGAATGGAATGGATGGATTTTGCACGGGCGCGTTAACGCCGACACTGCCTACTCCGGTCAGATGAGTTACATCCGTAAAAAGTCCCTGTTGATAAAGGTCGTACAACCCATTGCCGGGTTGTTCGTAGACGGAAGGTCGAACGCGTAGTTTGTATCCCTGATTTTTGGTCTCGCCAGCGGGCAAAACTGCAACAGTCTTATCCGACGGATTAAGCTGCGAGGCTCGGAAAAATTCAGCGCGAAACAACGAGACCGCAGCCGCCCCTAAAACAAGACCGGCAGTCGCTGCTCCTACCAATTTGGGATTACGACGCGACCAGCGCCAGATCCGCGCTGGAGGTGAAACCGGGCGAGCGATGATCGGACGGCCATCGAGCCACCGTTCCAGATCAGCTGCGAGATCTCCCGCCGACTGGTAGCGCGCTTTTGGATCACGTTCGAGACAGCGCGCACAAATCGTCTCCAAATCCCGATCGAGCGATGGTGCCAGCGAGCGTATTTTAGGCGCCTGCGTTTCAGACGCTTTGCGAATGACGGAAACCGCATTAGAACCCAAAAATGGTGGACGTCCGGCAAGCACGGTGAACAGAACTGCGCCGAGACTGTAAACATCCGCAGCCGGCGTAAAGTCGGAGGCTGCACCACCGGCCTGTTCGGGGGCAATAAAACCTGCGGTTCCGAAGGTAGTCAGGGATCTTGTAAGATCGTTGTTCCCGTCCAGCAGCTTGGCCAAACCAAAATCGCTGACAAGTGGCTCGCCTTGATCGTTGAGCAGAATGTTTCCCGGTTTGATATCGCGATGGAGCACTCCGCGGCTGTGAGCGTATTCAACTGCACGCGCCACCTTCGCCATCAGTTGCACACATTTGCTTGGCTCGTTGCGAAGAGAAGCCGCGTTCTCGTGCAAGCTTCCTTTCTCTGCGAGTTTCATACTGAAAAACGGCAGGCCGTCTTGGCTTTCGCTGACTTCGTAAATTGGAAGGATGTTCGGGTGATCCAGACTGGCCACCGCCTGTGCTTCTCGTCGAAATCGCTGCAGCGCTCCGTGTGAATCCGCGCGATAACTAAGGACGCGCTTTACCGCGACGATGCGCCGGGAATGTCGTTGCCTCGCGCGATAGATTACGCCCATGCCGCCGCAACCGATCTGCTCGAGAATTTCGTAGTTTCCCAGGAACCAGGACTTCTGCGGCGCGTCCACCTCTGCGAGGACGCTTTGATAAAACGCCTGAGATATCTCGTCACCGTCTTCCAATCCCTTACGCAGGAGGCAACTCACGCAAACTCCGGTGCCGAGTCGCATGGTTGCTCCACACTTTTCGCATGTGGCGCGTTCCTTGGTAGCGCCGGGAAGTGGATCGGAGTCTCTCATTACAGCTACCCTGTTCCTGCTACGAGAGTCGCACACAGATAACGGATCTCGTCGTCTACGTCAGCGGGATTTTCGACAGTTTGCGAGACTTCAGCGCGCAGCAAGCTCCGATAACGCTGTCGCATGTTGTACAGTTGTTTTTTCAGGACGGTCTCCGCGATTCCAAGATCCGCAGAAAGATCGGAGTATGACAACTCATTGCGCTCATCTGTAAGGTGGGAGCTTAGCGCTTGGAAAAGCCAGAGTTTTCCTTTGCTTTCGCATTCCTCGCGCAGGCGTTGAAGCGCATGTTCGACCACCGTCGTCGCCCAACTAAGATCGAAGACGCGCTCCGGCGGCAACGACTCGAGCGCTTGGACCGGCAGGGATAATTGCGACCGCGTTTCCCGCATCCAATCGTCCCATGAAACAAAGTCCACATCGCCGCCGCGCTTATGGGCGTGCGTTTTCTCGGCCGCGTTAATGAGAAAATTTTGGAGCGACCTCAGCAAGAGTGAACGGAATCGGCCGCGATTACGATCGGCGTGCTGCAACCAGTTGTTCCTCAGAATTGTTACAAAAAAATCTTGCGTGAGGTCCTGCGCATCTTCGATTGAATAGCCGCGCGCGCGGACAAATGAGAAAATCGGTCGCCAATACGTTCGGCAAAGCTCAGCGAGGGCACCGCGCGCCTTTTGCTCTTCGCCGTTGGCCGCTGAAAGAATCAGACTCCATCGGGTAGTTACAAATTCACGCGGTTCGTCTGAGCCCTCGTGACCGTTCTTCCCGTCCACGAATGAACATTGTAGTTCTCCGGGCTTCACACAAGCACAAAACGTTAGGATAGACCGTGCGTCGTAGAGGTTCATTCGCGCGGAAGCGCGAAAAATGTGTCAGGCGTGCCGGCGGAGGGGCTCGAACCCACACGACCTTGCGGCCACTGGATTTTGAGTCCAGCGCGTCTGCCAATTCCGCCACGCCGGCGTTGGAAAGGTTGAAACTACGAATTCAACAGCGAAGCTCAAGCTCTTCCGATCCGTAGCCGTTTTTACTGTGCGAAGCGCGGAAACATGAATCGACAGGCTGCGGTCGCGTCGCCGGAGGGCGACGTTCACAGCAGATCAAGCATCCGCAGACCGCGCGGTGGTCCGAGAATTTCGCGAAGAATCATTGCGTCGCGCAAACCGGATGTCGAAGTAAGCAACATGGCGATGCCGGTTCCTGGCTCTTCCGCCTTAGTAATTTGTGCCACTTGCGCGTAAACTTCCGCAGGCGCTTTGGCGGTCAGCGATGGAGCAATTGGCAACGGTCCTTTGTGAACTTCGAAGGCGGGTGAAACCATTTTCTCTGGAGCCATGACGGGCTGCGGCGCAGGAATTTCTTTCGGAATTGTCTCGCGCTTTCGTTGCTTTTCTCGTCTTAGTTGCGAAAGCGGCGACATCGGCGGTTTCACCGGCGCGAGTGGACGGGGCTGAACATCTGTGCGGGGCACTACGGGCGGTGGCCGTCGCGACGTTGAAGGTTGACCAAGCGCTTCCAATAATTTGCGAATCCGATCTTCGTCTGACTCCGTCGGCGCGCGCAGTATTGGCCTGGCCGTTGTCGTTGTCGGTGTTTGCTTTTTCTGATCTTTGGCCGATTTGCCTGCTGCCTTCGCGAGAAACTGGAACAAGACAGCGACCGCGATAAGCAAAAGAAAAAGCCAATTATCAAGATGCGCCGCAATCATTGATTATCGATGAAGCGTTGAAACGTTAGAAGGTTGCATCTCTCACTAACTACTAATCACTAATCACGTTCCCTCAGGCCGCGGTTTTTCACCGCCTGCGATCGATTCGCGCATCGACGTGTCGGCTTGCACGTTTTTCATTCGGACATAATCCATCACACCAAGATTACCTGAGCGAAATGCGTCTGCCATCGCCTGGGGCACGAGCGCTTCGGCTTCGACCACTTTAGCTCGCATCTCCTGCGTCTTTGCGCGCATTTCCTGCTCGACAGCCACAGCGGCGGCGCGGCGTACCTCGGCTTTCGCTTGTGCAACGCGCTTGTCGGCATCGGCCTGCTCAGCCTGCAATTTGGCTCCGATGTTATCGCCGACGTCCACGTCGGCGATATCGATCGAGAGAATTTCAAACGCGGTATTGCTATCGAGGCCTTTCGCCAAAACCGTTTTGGAAATGCGATCGGGATTTTCAAGCACTTCTTTGTATGAATGGGCCGAACCAATCGCGCTAACGATGCCTTCTCCAACCCGCGCGATGATCGTTTCCTCGGTCGCACCGCCCACGAACCGGTCGAGGTGCGAGCGTACCGTGACCCGCGCCTTCACTTTCACGCCGATACCGTCCTGTGCGACACCGTCGATGGTTGTACGGCCCATTGCCGGATTTGGTGCGTCAATCACTTTGGGATTGATGCTCGTGCGCACGGCTTCCAGGACAGTCTTGCCGGTGCCTTTGGTGGCAAGGTCGATCGCGCAAGCTCGGTTGAAGTCGAGTGTGATCCCGGCCTTATCAGCAGCAATCAAAGCAAGGACCACATGGCTTACATCACCGCCTGCCAGGTAATGCGCTTCCAATGGATCGCTGCGAACATCCAAGCCGGCTTTGACCGCCGTAATACGATTGTCCACGATTAAACCAACCGGCACTTTCCGCAGCCGCATTCCAACCATCTTACCGAGACTCACTGGCGCGTTGGCGATCCGCGCCCGAAGCCAGAGACCGAAAAAGTTGAAGAGAATAACCGTCAGCACGAACGCGAACAGCGCCAGCACCGCGATGCCGATAAGATAGAGCGAATCCATATTGCCGCGCAGCCTACCGGAACCGAAACAACGCGTGAAGTTCTAATTGGCGGAACGCGTTTTTGGGAACCACCCTGGCGCGCCGGTGGAACGCGTTGTCCTTGACGCGTTGGCGAAAAAAGTGCGGCCTTGCCGCCTGATATTAGCGTCTTCGGAGAAGCCGATCCATCTGTGGACGGCCAGGCGTAATAGGGGCTGAGTTTTTTGCTCGCATCGCGCCGCGCTTTCCGATAGAAACGCAATTCCCATGATTTCGCTTTTGCGAAAGCCTTGTTGGACATCTCGACATTAACTTCCAATGCACACGCTCGAAGAGTGGCACCCGTGGTATCAGTCAGTTAGCGTAATAACGCCACCGCTTCGTGTGCCTCATCGACCGTCGGAGGATCCTTTACTTGAAGCCTGGGCCAATCGTTTAGCAGCGCAGAACGTTTACTTCGATACGTGTGTTGCCAGACACATTGGTCACGCGCATAACGCCGATGGGAAAAACGTCGCGTTCCTTCGAGTCGATCAGGGGCTGGCGAAGCCTGCGATAGAAAGGGCTGTGACGACATTCATCCGTGAGGGTTCCTGGCCCGCTCTAACGCACCGTGAGTGTCTGCATCTAATCGTCCGCATTCAGCTCGCACGAAAAGTACTGGGAAATATTATCGAAGCGACGCCTCCGGGCATGGTTATCAAGAGTCAAATGCCCGACCTTGGAAATCGCGAGCATGCGATCTGGTGGTTTCTTGTGGACCTATGGAATCTCGGCGGCAAAGCATTCCTTGCGGCAATGGCCGATGATTTCTCCAAGAAGCGAGAGGAATCTTTAAGCGAGAAAGACCAAATCGAACAGTTAGTCAGCGAGCAAACAGGTTGACTGGCGATTTGGTGCTCGGGGCGGGACTTGAACCCGCATGCCTTTCGGCATACGCCCCTCAAACGTACGTGTCTGCCATTCCACCACCCGAGCTTTTGAATTTGGAATGCGGACAAAATCTTCCGTCAATCTGCGTCCCTTGGCAACCTGGTCTTACTTTGCTCCTGCTCTTGATCGAAACATAGAAGCCAATCGTGGCCATGAGAATGAAATACTCCTGATTTCCGATTAAGCTTCGAACCAAGAAGCGCGAGCATGAGCACGAACGGGAACGAAGAATGGATCAAAATCGATCTGCACATTCACACGCTCGATGACCCGAAAGACGCGGTGGATTATTCTGCTCATCAATTGCTCGAACGGGCGCGCACACTTGGTTTTCGCGTTCTTGCGATCACTTTGCACGATGCAGTGTTTGGTCGAAGGGAAGTCTTCGCCGATGCGGCGGCCATGGGGATTTTGCTAATCCCTGCAGCCGAGATGCGTCTGCAGGGCGCAGACGTTATCGTATTGAATGTGACCGCCGAGGAAATGGCGGAACTGAAGAGCTTTGATGACCTACGGCGGCTTCGAAAACGCCGCGGCGACTCCATCTATACAATTGCGCCGCACCCTTTTTATCTGTTCGGTGGCTCGATAGGGTCGCGATTACTTCGAGAAATAGATTGCTTCGACGCGATCGAGTTTTGCCATTTTCACGTTGGTCTCTTTAATCCGAACCGCCGTGCGAGAAGAGTGGCATCGCGCTTTGGCAAACCATTAATCGCCACATCCGACGCGCATCGGCTGCACGCGTTTGGCCGCCATTATACGAGTATTCCGTTGCCCGCTGGACTGACCACCGAAAATGTTTTCGCAGCTTTGCGCAGCGGCCCGCTGCGCCTAACAAGTCCTCCGTCCAGTCTGACCGATCTTGTGAGCGCGATCTATTTTGTTTTCCTTGCGCACCCGTTTCGAGTGCGTCGGAAGATCGCCGCCTCCAGGAGACAATCGGACGAAGGCTCCTAACGAGCGGTCGTATCAGGCGCGAGGTCGTAGATTGCGCCCCAGTCGCCCGACGCGATGCGCCGCGCGGTCGTTTCCCATGGGCGGGTGCTCCCCTGATAATTTGCCGTCTCGTCGCGTCCCCAGAAAATGTAGCGAACACCGAGAGCCTTCGCCATTTCGCGCCAGTTGGGTGCCCCGCGCATCAAGGCCATTAGCTGTCTGTTGGGTTCATTGTATTCGAATCCTTCGGTCCACAAATGACCTGGATATCCCAAAACAACCTTACGGCCTTGAAGCAACAGCGGATGATTGTAGGTCGGATATGCAGCAAAACGGGCCTCAATAGGCAAGGGCCGAACGGCTGTTCCAATGGCATCGAGTCTGCCGCGTTCAATGATTCCAAAGCCGGGGTGCCCGGCGGCCAGGCCGCCTAGCAACGTGACAAACCCGGAAGCGAAGAGTGCGACGCAGGTAACGGTGCGTTCAGGAAACGCCCAACGCCCAACCAAATCGCTCCACAAAAATGGAAGAATGAGAAAGTATCCCCAAACCATGAGTTTGAGATTGTCCCAATCCCACGGCGCGGTTTGAACGAAATACCCAATGGCGAAGATCACAACCGCGGACAGGACGAACGCAATGTCGGCCGGCGGTTTCCTGCCCCAGCGCCAGCCAGTTTTCCAAACGCGCCAGCCACAAAGGCCTATCAATGCCAGGGAAAGGAGGACCCATAAGCCAAAGTTCGTCAGCCAGAACTGAAAAAACGGTGCGATCACGCCGTTCCACGTCTTTTGCAAAAGGGAACCAAACCCCGTGGCAGATCCAAAATTCGCAGCGCCACCCAGTCGAAAAAAGGGAGCGCCAAAGTCCGCGGAATCCTGTACCCAGCCCGGGTGCCACTTTACTAGCGATTTCGCGCGGAACTGGTCGGTAACCACCCAAACGAAAAACGTCGCGGGAATTAAGGCAGTACTGAGTAACTTCACTGCGTGTCGCCTTAGCGGCGCGCCGCTGAAAATGTTCGGCCACGCCACCCGTTCAAACAGCAGCGCAACAAGCAGCACGATCGTTAGCGCAATAAAAGTATGCACGTGAAAAAGGGGCATCGATGCATAAAGGGAGAGTTCGATCCAGAAGGGCAGAGGACCCTTGCCGTTGCCACCGGCGGCCGGAGCGGCTTGACCGACATCGTCTGCCGAGACCGGAGCCGGAACTTCGGCATCCGCTTCTTTTGCGTCGGTCTTTGCAGCGGCTTCGGCAGGGGAAGTGTTCTGGGTCCCGAAGCCCCAACGAATCGGGATTATTGGAGTGTCACGAAAGTATTTTTCCCGCCAGTGCCACAGCAGAATAAGCGCTGCGGGAATCGCGTAAAGCCATCCGCGCTGAGTCACAAACATGGAAAGCGGAATACTTTTCCACGCGATTTTGTTGCCACCCTGGTAATCCAAAAACTTCAACGTGTTAAAGAATTGGAAACCAGCTATTCCGCCGTTGAACAAAAACCCTGCTACACCGAAAGTGCCGCCCCATCGGAAAAATGCGTAGCAGGTGGCAAGCGAACCAAGTAATCCGGTCCAAACCAATCCCCGCATCAGGTCGACGTGAACCAGGCAAAGCAAACCGTTGAACAAATCGATCCCAGCCGGATACCTCAGCTTGCTAAAGGCGTAGATCGGGTTGTCCGGCCAAAGAGGGAGACCGTTTGCGAAAGTTCTGATCAAAGTGATGTGGAGGGAGAGGTCGCCCAGGTTGTTGGGGGATTGAATTTTCAAGTCGCCGCCGTCGATGTAGAGCAGCCAGCAAAATGATCGGAAGGCAAACAGAGCAAAACATGCAGCGACCACCCAAAACCAGATTTTTCCGTACCGCCTGGGAACCTTGGAAGGCTTCGCCTCCGGGTCGCTCGATTTAGCGCGGTCGGAAGTTCCGAGCCAGGCCGCCACGGCAAACGCAACACCACATAAGAGCGCGAGAGCCGCGCTCAACGTATTTAAGCCGTGGCCGACCATTCCGAGGAGGAGGCCGCAAACGACCGACAAATTGACAAAAGTTAGTCCTGCCGAAAGCCACTTCATCGCAATGCGCGTTGTTAGCCCGGTCCTGGCGTCACCGTAGGCACAGCAGCTGGTGGCTTGGCAGCAGGCGGCTTTCCTACAAAGTCCGGTGCTTTGCCGGGAAAAAATTCTTTGAAGACTTCGGCCTTGAAGTAGACCTTCGACGGATCCTGATAGTTACGAATGGTCGCCGTGTCGGTGTAGTACTTGTTTTTCAATTTGGACTCGACATCTTTGATTTTGTCCTGCTGCACAAGCAGAAAATCGCCGTCGACATTTGCTGGCATGTTTCCTCCCTCGTAGTAGCCGACTCGATCGAAGTCTCCAAGCATCCACGGAAGCGGATAAGTGCTGGAACGAATCAAGTGGCCAGTCAGGTGGTAGTACCCCGGATTCCGTTTCGCCAACGTGAGTAACGGGTTGGTTAGTTTGAAGATGTCGTTGTAGGTCTGCACGTACGCGTAAGGTTCAGTAGGCGAAGAGCACCGAAAGTAGTTCAGCCAAATGGATCGGCCGAACGAAAAGCTTAAGAGAATCGCTATCGCGATATGAACTTTCCGCAGATTTTTTGGACGAACCAACAATACCCAACCGCCAAGGACGAACAGAAACGGCCAGCCAAAACTGATGATGCACCAAGGCGTTTTGTATTTGACATAACTATAGGCGATCAGCGTTCCCACGCCGTAAATCGCCAGGTACCGTAGGCTAAGATTCTTAAATTTTTGACAAAACACGCAAAGAATTAATCCGGCTAGCATCGGCAATTCGTAACCAGAAAAATTCGTCCATCCAGCATCCCACGATGGCCCGATCAACTTAATCCAATAATCCCACGGCTTTTCATGACCGTGCCCGGCGGCGCCAGTCTCGGTCCAGGCCTTAAACGCCTGGTACAGTCCTTTAACGCCATTCCAGTTGAGGAAAAATCCCGAATAGAAAACGACAATCGCGGTTGCGCCGACACCGAAGACCATTGCAAGATCGATGTAGCTCCACGTTTGCTTCGCCGGCTTGGCGTCGGGGACGCGGCTTAGCTTGCAGGAAACCATCAAGACCGGAATGGCGATCACCGCGCAGGCGAGATGAATCGCGTAGGTTTCCTTGGTTAGAATCATCCCGGCTATTCCCATTCCTGCATACCAGAGGTAATTCACCCTTCCCAATTTCCAGAGGCCGAGTAGTCCGAGGATGAACATCGTCGTAAAGAGTTGGAGCCAGACTTCGTGGATGGCGTATCGCCCGTAGAAAAGGAATCCCGGCGAAATCGCCATTGCCAGAGCTGCTATTCGACTGACGTTTCGCCCGACGAGCGGCTCGAATTTCAACATCAGCCAGACACAACCAATGCTTACGAGCACAACAGGCAACCGCAGGGCCCAGATATTCCGGCCAAACAAACTCTCCGAGAGCAGCAGGACGTAGAAGTGCAGCGGCCCGTGATAATTCGTCGGGTCGTATCTGTAAAACCCGTTGTGCATGACCTGATCCACGAACCAGCCATTGATGCCTTCATCGAAATGAGGCGGCTTGATACCCAGCAGAAAAAAACGCAGAACCACGGCCAGCCCCAGGATGAGCCATGGAGCCCACCCGCTCTCTGCCAGGCGGGCTTTCCACGTTTCCAGGTAATCGCCCAGACCGGGAGAATATTCTGCTGGCGCGTCGCCTTCGGCGCTGCTAGTACGCGCTGCCATGCGCATCCTTGTAACCGGTGGCTGTGGATTCATCGGGAGCAACTTTATTCGGTATATTTTGCAACATTACAAGCCCGCGTACGTGACAAACGTGGATGTCCTCACTTACGCGGGCAACCTCGCCAATTTGGATGGCGTAGTCGAAGAACATGGCGAACGCTACGAATTTTTCAAAGCCGATATCGCGAACGTTGATCCGATGGACGCGCTCATGACCGAGCATCAATTTTACGCGGTCATCAATTTCGCGGCCGAATCGCATGTGGATCGCAGCATCAACGATCCGCTCAATTTCATTCACACAAACGTCATTGGCACGAGCGTGCTGCTCGATTGCGCACGACGCCACGGCGTTCAGCGTTTCGTTCAGGTGTCGACGGATGAGGTCTACGGGTCTCTTGGCCCCGCGGGTAAATTCACAGAGCGATCGCCGCTCGATCCAAGTTCCCCCTATTCGGCTAGCAAAGCCGGCGCCGATTTGCTCGCGCTTGCCTGTTACAAGACCTATGGCCAGGAAGTACTGGTGACCCGTTGTTCGAACAACTACGGGCCGTATCAGTTTCCAGAAAAATTGATTCCGCTGATGATCATCAAGGCGCTCCGTGACGAACCACTTCCGGTTTATGGAGACGGCTTGAATGTCCGCGATTGGATCCATGTCACAGATCATTGCGCCGCTATTGTGTCCGCGCTTTTCGAGGGTAAACCTGGACAGATTTATAACTTCGGCGGCGACAGTGAGATGACGAACATCGACCTTGTAAAAATGATTCTCGATAAGCTGGGGAAGCCGCACAATCTGATTTCATTTGTGACCGACAGACTCGGTCATGATCGCCGATACGCGATCGATTCGTCGTTCGCGCAGCGAGAGTTGAACTGGAAACCGCGCCACAATTTCAAGGAAGGCCTCGATGAAACCATCCAGTGGTATATCGAAAACTCGTCGTGGTGGCAGCCGTTGCTCGAGCGCGCGGGAAGATATTAGCCAACAGCGAAGGGCAAGGCGGGAAGGTAGCACTCGGCAAAATGAGAATTGTAATTGTTGGCTCGGGCGGGAGACTTGGTGCAGCGCTGCTGCGCGAGTATCGGGACAAATTCGATGTTACTGGCTTTAGTCACGCCGAACTCGATCTTTCGGATTTAGATGCCGTCCGCGAGACACTGCGGGCCACGAGCTTTGATGTCGTTATCAACGCAGCAGGTTTCACGAAGGTCGATCTCTGCGAAGCGCAACCGGACCGGGCATTTCTTATCAATGCCCAGGCGCCGCGTGTTATCGCAGAGATTTGCGCCGAGAAGAACGCCAGACTGATTCACTTTAGTACTGATTACGTGTTCGATGGCGCCAAGTGCGAACCGTACACGGAGGAAGACGAAGCAAAACCGATCAGTGTTTACGGTGAATCAAAGCTGGCCGGAGAAAACAATGTGCTTGCCGTACACGGTCAGAATCTCGTTGTGCGTGTGTCCTGGGTTTTTGGGCCGGACCGCCCTAGTTTTATCGACGCAATGATCCAGCAGGCACGGAAAAATGAAAAAGTCGATGCCGTGGCGGACAAATTTTCAACACCTACGTACACGTTGGATATCGCAGAAATGCTTGGATACATACTGAACGGTTGGAGCCGGCGCGCCCCCGCGCCGGGCGGCCCGGTGGGGGGCCGTCTCCAAGGGATTTTGCATTTCGCGAACGCAGAGCAATGCAATTGGCAGGAATACGCGCAATGGGCGGTGGATTGCTGCCTTGATGCCGGCTTGCCTCTCAAAGCAAAGACGATTGGTGCGCGGAAATTACGCGACATGACTAACTGGGTCGCTCGCCGTCCTGTTTATTCAGTGCTTTCCACCGCGAAATACCGGAAGTTCACAGCGGTATCACCTCGCACTTGGCGGGAAGCCGTCTCTGATTATATTACGCGTTTCTATTCTAAAAAATGAAAACCAACATCCTCGCTCTTGCATTGTCGTTCATTCTTTGCCTGACTGCGCGCGCTGAGCTGAAATGGGAGCAAACTTCTGTTGAGCTACATCCCGCACGTGGTGACAAACAGGCCATCGGTCATTTTAAATACGAAAACGCCGGCAAGACGCCGGTTCATTTTAAGTCGGTCCACGCCTCATGCGGTTGCACGGCTGCGCAATCTCAAAAGGATCAGGTTGGGCCTGGCGAAAAAGGCGAGATCACGGCGACATTTAACATTGGCGACCGCACAGGCACTCAGATCAAGACTGTCACGGTAGAAACCGATGAGTCCGCGAACCAGAAAACGGTGCTGACTCTCAAGGCCATTATCCCGCAGGAATTGGAGATCAGTCCGACTTTTGTGTTTTGGAAACAGGGCGAAAAGGCAGATACGAAGTCGATCGCAGTGCACGCCGGAAAGGATTTTAGCGTGAAACATATCAAGGTCACTTCGTCGAGTCCGGATTTTCAGACCAAAGTCCAGGAAACCGGCGAAGGACAATTCAAAGTTGACGTTCAACCGAACGAAACAAACCGTCTCATGGCTTCGACTTTGACGATCCAAGCCGAGAACTCGCCAAAGACATTTTACGCCACCGCACGCATCACCACTGCTCCGACTGCGCCGGGTGCTCCGACTATTCAGAAGGCTCCGGCGGCTCCCGGTGGTCCGACTGCCCCCGCTCGACCGCCTGCACCGACTAGTCAAACACATTGAAATTTTCTCTGGCACGGCAGGCGCTCATTCTTGCAGCGTTGTCGCTTCTTCCCGGCGTAGGGCAGGCGATTTATTTCCGCGACAAGATCTCGTGGCAATCGCCAATTCCGCCCTCGGAGATGGTGAGCGTCGATCGGGCTCGCGAGTGGGGTGACGGTGTCATTTGGATTGATGCTCGGCCGGATGAGGAGTTCGCTCGTGATCATGTGCCTGGTGCGGTTTCATTGAACGAAGACCGCTGGAACGAATTGTTGCCGCAGTTTTTGGCGGCTTGGTTACCAGGCAAAAAGACCATTGTTTATTGCGGAGCGCAAAGTTGCGATCTCGCGCGGGAAGTGGCCGAACGGCTGCGCAAAGAGGCGCAGCTTCCTGACGTATTTGTGCTCGAGGGTGGCTGGGAAGCCTGGGTGAAGAAGAATCGTTAAAAACGTTAAATGGTTAAATCGTTCATCTGGCGGATCCTCGATTTCATCATCGCTGCAATTTTCATTTACGCCGGCGTGCTTAAAGCGCTCGATCCAGTCCAGCTCGCTCACGACATCGATCATTACAAAATTTTGCCGTGGGCTGTCGGTGTAGCGCTCGCGTTTTATCTGCCGTGGTTGGAAATCTTTTGCGGGCTCGCACTAATTTTTCGCCTCTTCTATCGCGGTGCTTTGTCGATGTTGACTGTGCTCGTTGTGGTCTTCCTGGTTGCCACGGTTGGTGCAAAAGTTCGTGGTCTCG
>Ga0114129_10004760_pt1 | contig 19180 bp, 19 predicted proteins | sample RhiMetdeltSRZDD1_FD_80071 | JGI IMG/M metagenome (GOLD analysis project Ga0114129, IMG submission 80071) | Populus rhizosphere microbial communities from Tennessee, USA - Rhizosphere MetaG P. deltoides SRZDD1 (version 2) (version 2) | ecosystem: Host-associated > Plants > Roots > Rhizosphere >...
CCGGACCAGACGATCGAGCAGTTGAAGGAGGACAAGCGATGGATGACCGGCCAGAGCAGCTGAGGCGTGACATCGAGCAGACGCGGCAGGAGCTGCGCCGCGACACGGACGCGCTGAACGAGAAGGTCAACCCGAGCCGTGTGGTGGGACGCCGGGTGGAACGCGCCCGGCAGACCATGACCAGGATGAAGGAGCGCGTCATGGGCAGCGCGGACACGGGTACGACTGCGGTGCAGGACGTGGGCGGCAAGGCCGTCGGCACGGTCGAGTCGGCCGGCTCGGCGATCGCCGACACCGCCCGGTCGGCACCTGGTGAGGTCCGCAGCCGCACCGAGGGCAACCCGCTCGCGGCCGGGCTGATCGCCTTCTCGGCGGGATGGCTGATATCCGGGATCCTTCCGGCAACCAGCAAGGAGAAGCGGCTCGCGCAGACCGTCGAGGACAAGGGCGAGCAGCTCGTCGAGCCGGTCAAGCAGGAGGCCGCCGAGGTAGCCCGCGACATGAAGGAGAACCTGCGCGAGCCGGCGCAGCAGGCGGTCGACGAGGTCCGCGAGTCGGTCGGCGACGCCACCTCGACGGTGCGCAACGAGGGACAGTCCGCGACCCGGGATGTCACCGGCGCCGCGAAGCAGTCCGCCGAGAACCTGCGCGAGCAGGACGAATCGAAGCGCCGCTCCTGACCGAGCCGTCCGAGGCCCGGTTACTGGCGGGGCCCGCCAGGCCGTGAAGTTCGGCGGCTGACCGGCGCTGGCCGGGAGGAGCAATCAGGTAACCACGAATCCGGCTATGCCGCGACCGACGAGCACGACGATCGACAGGCTGTCCGATGAACAGGCCGTAGAGATGCTGCAGGCTGCAGAGAGTGAGGTTCCGCTCATGTCTTCGTCGCGGCGCTCCGGTGCCCCACCCGCTGAGTCCGCCGAGCCGGACGGACCGCTCGACTTACGTGGCGAGGACTGGTGGGCCGCGGTCAAACGGACCGCCCGCGAGTTCAGGGCCGACAACCTGACCGACTGGGCAGCGGCGCTGACCTACTACGCGATGCTCTCCATGTTTCCCGGGCTACTGGTCCTACTGTCGCTGATCGGGCTAGCGGGCAAGTCCACCACCGATGAGCTCATCACCAATCTCGGCCAAGCCGCCCCAGGGTCGGTGCGCCAAGTCATCATCGCCGCAGTCGACAACCTACAGAACAGTCGAGGCACCGCCGGGATTACTGCAGTCGTCGCCCTCGCCGCCGCGCTCTGGTCGGCGTCGGGGTATATCGCGGCATTCATGCGCGCCTCGAACGCCATCTACGACGTGCCCGAGGGCCGGCCGGTCTGGAAGACCCTCCCCATCCGCATCGGGGTCACGCTGCTGGTCACCGCGCTGCTCGCGATCACCGCCTTCGCGGTCGTGCTCACCGGCACACTAGCCCAACGCGCCGGCGACCTGGTCGGCGCCGGATCGACCGCAACCACCATCTGGGACATTGCCAAATGGCCTGTGCTTGTCCTCATAGTGAGCTTCATCTTTGCGCTGCTCTACTGGGCCTCCCCCAACGCCAAGCAAGGATTCCGCTGGGTCAGCGCCGGTGGCATCCTGGCCGTCCTGCTGTGGCTGACCGCCTCCGCCGCCTTCGCGGTCTACGTCGCCAGCTTTGGCTCATACAACAAGACCTACGGCTCGCTGGCCAGCGTGATCGTCTTCCTGGTCTGGCTCTGGATCTCCAACGTCGCACTACTGGTTGGCGCCGAACTGAACGCCGAGCTCGAACGCGGCCGCGCCATCGTCACTGGCCACCCCGAGGACCACGAGCCCTACGTCGAACTACGCGACACCGCAAAGCTCAAGGAAACCAACGACATGTGACACTCATCGGCCATGCACATAGTCTGCTTCGCGCACAAATTGTGCGGAGCCGAGTGAAAATGGTGCGGCGACAACACCGCCTGACCCACACGTCGTCCAGCGGCCTCGACTGACGTGACCAATCCGGGTCAGCAGGCGTATCCAGCTTGTCGCGGAGCGCGCTCAGGCACGCTGCACCGAGACGGGGATCTGGTGCTAGACCGGATCGCAAGCAGTGGTACGCCCTGCACCTAGCAGGAGGAGTCGTCGCGCACCCTCGAACCCACGACCCCGTGGGAGGACCACATCTACGCGCGGTAAGCGGTGGTTCGAAACGCTCGGAGTGGGGTACGGCGTGGGGATGGGCGACGAACGGCTTGCAGACGCGGCCCGGCGACTATCCAAGGCGCTGACGCCGGGCGACCTGGACCACACGCTCAGTCGGATCACCGAGGCCGCGGTGGAAGTGCTGCCACAGGTGGGGTACGCCAGCATCACCATCAAGCATGCCGACAGCAGCTTGGAGACCGTAGCGCCGACCGACGACCTGCTCCTCGAAGTCGACGCGGCGCAGTACGAGCTCCGCGAGGGCCCTTGCTACGAGGCGGCCGTCGATACCGTGCACGTCATCGCCCCGAACCTGGCAGCCGACCAGCGGTTCCCCCGCTACACCGCGGTCGCGGTCGCGGCGGGCATCCGAGCGCAGGCTGGACTGCGCCTCTTCGACGCCCCCAAGTCACAAGGCGCGCTCAATCTCTATGCCGAGCGCGTCGGCGCCTTCGAAGACCTCGGCTCGCTCGGGGATCTGTTCACGCACCAATCAGCCATAGCGATCGCGTACGCACACGAGATCCACGACCTTCAGGAGGCTATCCGCACGCGCGGCACGATCGGGAAGGCCGTCGGCATTGTCATGGAGCGCTACCGACTCACCGACCAGCGAGCCTTCGCCTTCCTGACCCGGTTGTCCCAGCATCGCAACGTGAAGCTACGGCTGGTGGCTGAGGAGATCGTCGCCGCCGGGCCGAACGTCCTTGACCAGAAGGACAGCGCTGATGAATGAAGGAGACCGGAGCTCAGCCTCAGGCCGGTAACCCAAACGTTGGTCGGATGCCTCGGCGCTGTTGCCCGCCGTAGCCAGATGCCGTAGCCGCGCCTCGAGCTGCGGCAGCACCTCCCGATCGCTATCTGACCGCTGCCCTTCGCAGATTTCGCTGACAAGCGCCTTGGCGAGCTGCCCCCGCAGAGATCTCCAACTCGGGCCGACAGCTCCGCGACGGTGCTGTCGAGGTCGTCGCGCTGGTCGTGCCCGGCGCCAGCGAACTCCTGCTCTACCAACCGCGCCACTCCACCGCCTACGACCTCTCCGGGCGTCCGAGCTGACCTAGAACGGCGTCACGGCGCGGAGCGGACCGTCCGGGCGGCCCGCGTCGAACGAGGTCGCCCGCCGCACTACGTGCGGGCCGAGGACAAGCATGTCCACCGGCGTCGACCCGAACAGCTCGAGCGCGTCGGAGGGGCTGTCCACCATCGGACGACCGGCGGTGTTGAGGCTCGTGTTCACCAGCACCGGCAGGCCGGTGCGCTGCTCGAACTGCTCCAGCAGCTGCGCCAGCACCGGCTCGGTGTCGCGGTCGACAGTCTGGATCCTGGCTGTCCCGTCGACGTGCACGACCGCGGGGATGCGGTCCCGCCAGTCCTGGCGGACATCGTGCACGAACAGCATGTACGGGCTGGGCAACGGCCCGTCGAAGATCTCCGCGGCGCGCTCCTGCAGCACCAGCGGGGCGATCGGCCGGAACTGCTCGCGGCCCTTGATGTCGTTCAGCCTCTCCAGGTTCGCCGCCCGGCCGGGATGGGCCAGCAGCGAGCGGTGCCCGAGCGCCCGCGGGCCGTACTCGGACCGGCCCTGGAACCACGCGACCACCTGGTCCGCGGCCAGCGCGTCGGCCACCACCCGCGCGAGGTCGGGCGGGGTGTGAAACGGCAGCCGGGCGGTCCGGAGCCGCCGGGCCATCTCGTCGTCCGACCACTCCCGCCCGAGGGCCGCTGTCGGCATCGGCTTCAGCTGATCCGCCTCGCCGGCCAGGTGCAGCGCCGCGCCCAGGGAGGTCCCGGCGTCGCCGGCCGCGGGCTGCACCCAGACGTCGCGGTACGGGCCGCGCCGGGCCAGCACTGAGTTCGCCACGCAGTTGAGCGCCGTACCGCCGGCCATGGTCAACGCGGTCGCGCCCGTCCGCTCGTGCAGCCAGATCGCCAGCTCGAGCAGCACCTCCTCCAGCCGACGCTGCACGCTGCACGCCAGGTCCGCGTGCGCCGCACTGATCTCCTCACCGCTCCCCCGCAACGGCGCGTACGCCGCCCAGTCCAGCTTGTCGGTGACGAACCCGCCCTCGCCGGTGGTGCGGACCAGCTCGCGGAAGTCGCCCAGGTGCCGGGGCTGACCGTAGGACGCGAGCGCCATGACCTTGTACTCGTCGCTCGACCGCAGGAAGCCGAGATGCTCGGTCAGGTCCTCGTACAGCAGTCCGAGCGAGTGCGGGAGCAGCTGGGTGGCGTACACCTCCAGCCGCCGGCCGTCGTACTGTCCGGCGAGGTGGGACGCCCGCTCGCCGCGGCCGTCCAGCACCAGGCAGGCGCTGCGCGGGAACGGCGCGGCCAGCCCGGCGGAGGCGGCGTGCGCGACGTGGTGCGGGACGAACCGGACGCGGTCCGGGTCCAGTCCCGGCAGCGCGGCGGCGAGGAAGTCCGGTGCGCGCCTGGCGTAGTCGGTGCGGACGTGGTCGGCCGGGTCGGCGAGGCCGAGATCACTGGCCGGCAGGCACAGCGACGGGTCGTAGGAGTAGCCGACGGCGTCCAGCTCGTGCGGCTGCAGGTCGGCCCGCTCGAGGCACCACGCGATGGCCTGCTCGGGCAGCTCCCAGGCCGACCAGGGCACCGGACGCTTGCCGTGCTTGCGCCGGCTGAACCGTTCCTCCTCGGCGGCGGCGACGATCCGGCCGTCCACCACGACGGCAGCCGAGGGATCGTGGAAGATGGCGTTGACGCCGAGTACGCGCACGACCGGCCTCCCTGGTGGTCAAACGAATGCGACCCAGTACCCCGAGCACCACTCCTACACACGCGGTAGCGCCGCTGGTGCCCGGACGACGAAGACCCCTAGTCGATGAGCCGGAGCCGCGCCTCGAGGTCCGGGCCGACCCGCTTCCTGTTGACCATCGCCATCGGCAGCCGCGGAACCGCGCTGACCACTCCGCGCCAGGCACCTGGGCCGCGGCGGCACTGTTCGAGCGCGAGCCGGAGAACGGTCGGCCACGACCGCCGCATCACCGCCGTCAGCACGATGTTCCGGCTGATTAGCCGCTGCCGGACCCGGTCGGCCGACCGCCGCGGTGAGGGCTCGTGGCGGGCGACCAGCTCCGGCACGTAGCACTGGTCCCAGCCTCCAGCGGCCAGGTCGATCGACAGCCTCGCCTCCTCACCGGCGAAGAAGACCACGTGGTCGAACCCACCCGCCAGCAAGAACGCCTCTCGGCGTACGACGGACGCACAGGCCACGAATCCCAGCACGGGCCGCCCCGGCAGATCCGGCCGGGCTGGCAACGGCGAGTCCGCCATCAACGCACAGACGGGATCCTCCCGGCCGCCGTCGTCCAGCAGGATCCGTGCCGCCAGCAGGCCGATCCGTGGCCAGCGGTCAAGGATGGCGACCGCTCGCCGCAGCATCCCGGGCTCCCACCACGAGTCGTCGTCGGCGAAGGCGACATAGGGAGTGGTCGACAGAGCAACCCCCAGGTTTCGGGCGGGTGCGCCGTGGTTCCGGTCGAGTCGTACGGTCCGGACGTGCGGCATGCTGGCCGTGGCCAGTGCCTCCGCCGTCCCGTCGGTCGACCCGTTGTCGACGACGACCACCGAGCCCGAGTGACGGGTCAGCGTCTCCAGCAGGGCGGCCTTGCGATCGCGAGTGATGACCACCGTCGTCACGCGGTCGGACATCTCGGCATCACTCCCTCGCGGCTCCTCGAGCGCACCCGGTACCCGAACCGGCGGCTCCGTAACCCGCGACCTCGGCAGGTGCTTGTCAGTGCACGCTGACAGGACTCGTCGCCGCCGTACCGCGTGAAGCCGCCGCCGGTGGGTACTGCGACCCGGCCTGGGTTGTCGAGGAGGCGCCAGATGCGGGCAGTGGTGTATCGCGGGCCGTACCGGATCCGCGTGGAGGAGGACCGGCCGTCGATCGAACATCCGAACGACGCGATCGTGCGCGCCCGGCGCCTGCGCCGGACATGAGCGCCCGCCGGATCGTCGTCACCGGGGGCGCCGGGTTCCTCGGCAGCCACCTGTGCGAGCGGCTGCTTGCCCACGGCGACGAGGTCGTGTGCCTGGACAACTTCCTCACCGGTACGCCGGCCAATGTCGCGCATCTGCTCGGCCGGCACGGCTTCACCTGCACGCGCTGCGACCTCACCGAGTTCCTGCACGTCCCCGGTCACGTGGACCTGGTCCTGCACTTCGCCAGCCCGGCGTCGCCGATCGACTACCTGCGGCTGCCGATCCAGACGCTGAAGGTCGGCGCGATCGGCACCTGGCACGCGCTCGGCCTGGCCAAGGAGAAACGCGCCCGGTTCCTGCTCGCCAGCACCTCGGAGGTGTACGGCGACCCGAAGGTGCATCCGCAGCCGGAGACGTACTGGGGGCACGTGAACCCGATCGGACCGCGCGGCGTGTACGACGAGGCGAAGCGGTACGCCGAGGCGCTGACCACCGCGTACCGGGACAGCGAGGGGCTCGACACCGCGATCGTGCGGATCTTCAACACCTACGGCCCGCGGATGCGCCCCGACGACGGCCGGGCGATCCCGACCTTCATCCGGCAGGCGCTGGCCGGCGAGCCGCTCACAGTGGCCGGTGACGGCTCACAGACACGGTCGGTCTGCCACGTCGACGACACGGTCACCGGCATCCTCGCGCTCGCGTCCAGCGAGCATGCGGGACCGGTCAACATCGGCAATCCGGACGAGCGTTCGGTGCTGGCGATCGCTCGCGACGTCATCGCGGCCACCGGCAACCAGTCCCAGGTGGTCTTCATCGACCGTCCGGTGGACGACCCCGGCGTGCGCCGCCCGGACACCACGCTGGCCTGCGAGCTGCTCGGCTGGCAGCCCCGGGTGTCGTGGCGCGACGGACTGGTCGCCACCATCGACTGGTTCCGTACGGCACTCGCCCAGGAGGCGTGATCAGCCGAGCTCTCGTACGGCCGCGAGCACCTCGTCGACGGTGATCCGCAGCAGTGCCGGGTCCGGGTGGTCCGCGTGCGGGTCGCCGGGCTCGGTGCCGTGGTAGATCACCTGGTGCAGCCCGGGGTCGACCAGCGGCCCCCAGTAGGCCGGTGGGGTCGGGCCGAACAGCGTGACCGAGCGGGTGCCGTAGGCGGTCGCGAGGTGTGCCACTCCGGTGTCGCCGCTGAGCACCAGCCGGGCGCCGGCGACCAGCGTCGCCAGCTCGTCGAGACCGAGGGTTCCACTGGTGTCGCGACAGTCGGACCGTGCGGCGATCGCGCGGCAGAGGTGCTGCTCGTGCTCGGAGCCGGTCAGGACCACGGTGGTCCGCAACGCGGTGGCCACCCGGGCCCAGCGGTCGGCCGGCCACCGGCGCGCCGGACTGGCCGCCCCTGGATGGATCACCACCGCATCACTACATCCACCGCCCGGCGGGGGCAGTCGCAGGTCGTCCGGGTCCGCTCCGGGAACCAGCCGGCACCAGCGGCGTACCTCGTGATCGTCGGGCCTCCAGGCCGGGCCGGCATGCCCGGCCGCCGGGCAGTCGAACGCGACCAGCTCGTCCGGGTCGCCGGCGAGCAGCAGCCGGTGGCTCTGCGGCCCGCGACCGTGCAGGTTCACCGCGACGTGCCGGCCCAGGTCGCGGCCCGGCGGTGCGTCGTCCAGACCGGCGGTGGGCACGACCGCGTCCACCAGGCCCAGCCGGCACAGCCAGTCCGACACCGGTGCCGGGCCGGCGAGCAGCAGCGGCCGACCGTCGTACCGGCGGCGCAGACCGCGCAGGGCCGGGATCGCGGTCAAGGCGTCGCCGAGGCCCAGTGCGCGCAACACCAGCACCGGCCCGGCGGTCATGGCCAGGACGGCTCCGTCGACGGGCAGACCACCAGCTCGCGGATCTCGAGTCCCGGCGGCAGTCCGAGCGCGTGCACCACGGCGTCGGCGGCCTGCGCCGGCTCCGCCAGATCGGCATCCGGGGCCGGGCGGTAGTTCTCCGGCCGGCCGTCGAAGAACGCGGTCCGCATCCCGCCGGGCACCAGCATGGTGACCCCGACCCGGCCGGCGGTCTCGACCGCGAGCGCACGGCTGAACCCGACCACCCCGAACTTCGACGCGCAGTACGCGGTGGCATCGCTGAGCGCGCGCAGCCCGAGAGTGGACGCGACCGTGACGATCCTGCCGCGGGAACGCTCCAGCCTGGGCACCGCGGCGCGGGCGATCGCCGCGGTGCCGACGAGGTTCACCTGGATCACCCGGACCCAGGCGTCCAGCGCGACGTCCTCGATCCGGCCGCAGGCGTCGATCCCGGCCGCGGTCACCACGCCGGTGAGCGGGCCGACCGCGTCCTCGGCCGCGGCCAGTGCGCGCTCGGCGGCGGCCGGGTCGGCCAGGTCGACCTCGACCCAGGGCACGTCGGCGGCCGGTTCGTTCCGGTCGAGCGCGACCGGGTTGCCGCCGTGCTTGCGCACCGCTTCGACCACGGCAGCGCCGAGCCCGCTGGCGCCGCCGGTCACGGCCACTCGCTCGAGTGCGGACGACGTCATCACAGATCACCTTCCTGACGGGTGAGAATCCGGGTGGTGGACCGCCCGGCGAGCAGCGGCAGCAGCACGATCCGGCCGCCCCAGCCGGTGAGCAACGGTGCCTCCGGCATCGGGTTGCCGGCGTAGTCGGCGCCCTTCGCCCAGATGTCCGGTCGCAGCCTGCGCAGCGGTCCGGACGGGTCGTCGCCGTCGAAGACCTCGACCGCGTCGACGCTGCGCAGCGACCGCAGCACCCGGCAGCGATCCTCGATGCCGTGCACCGGCCGGCCCGCGCCCTTCAGCCGCCGCACGCTCTCGTCGGAGTTCACCAGTACGACGAGCAGGTCGCCGAGCCTGCGCGCCGCCTCCAGACTGGCGACGTGGCCCGCATGGAGTACGTCGAAGCAGCCGCCGGTGGCCACCACGGTGCCGCCCGCGGCGCGGGTGCGCTGCACCAACGTGCCGACATCGAGCTCGGCCGGTACCGGACGCGGCTCGTCCGCCGCGGAGACACCGCCCGCGCACAGCCAGGCGGCGGTATCGGTCACCGCGGCGCCGACCGCGGTGACCGGGTCCGCCCCGCCCGCCAGCTCCACCCCGACGGTGCCCGCGAACCGGTCGCCGGCGCCGCACGAGTCGCCGTGGTACTGCAGGGGCGCCGGCGTGAAGTGGGTCGCGTTGCCGGCCGCGGTGAACACACCGTTCATCCCGTCGGTCACGGCCACGGCGGCGCACAGCCAGCGTTCCCGCAGCCCGGCCGCGACCCGGTCCAGAGCATCGGGAGCGTCGCCGTGGAACCGCACCGCCTCGGCCCGGTTCGGTGTCGCCATCGTCGTGCCGGCGACGGGTACGTCGCCACGCGGATGCGGGTCCCAGACGATCGGCACCCGGTCGCGCCAGCGGGCCAGCACCGACCGGATCGCGGGATGGCCGGCGACCCCGCCGGCATAGTCGGAGACCACCACCGCGTCGGCCTCACGGAGCAGCTCCTCCAGCAAGCCCGGGTCGCAGGGCAGCTCGGACGGCGCCGGTACCGGCGGCTCGGTGTCCAGACGGACCAGCGCCTGCCCGGCGCTGCGCACCCGGGTCTTGCAGCGGGTGCCCGGTGTCGTCACCACCGCGGTGGTGGGCAACCGGTCGGTCAGCAGCGCGGCCAGCCGCTTCGCCGGCTCGTCGTCGGCGAGCCCGGTCGCGAGCATGACGTCGACACCCGGCCGCGCGAGCAGGGTTGCGGCCAGGCCGGCGCCACCGGCCCGCTCCCGGATCCGCTGGATCTCGACCACCGGCGCCGGGGCGTCCGGACAGACCCGGTCGACGTCTCCGTCGATGTCGGAGTCCAGCAGCACGTCGCCGACCACCAGCACCCGGCGGTTGCCGGCCGAGCTCACCGGGTCTCCTTCGCGCCGACCGCGCGCAGTACCGGCGGCCGTGGCGATCCGCCGTTCCGTCCGGTGACGGCCAGATGACGCTCGACCGTGGCGCACAGCGCGTGCACCGCTACCAGCTGGACCTCCTGTACGGCGGTCGCGGCCGGGCTGTCCACGGCGAGCACCCGGTGCCCGGCGTCTGCCAGCGGGTTCGGCCGCCGGCCGCACAGCACCCACACCTGCAAGTTCCTGGCGCGAGCGCGTTCGGCGGCGACCAGCAGGTTCCGGCTGCGACCGCTGGTCGACAGCAGGAGCAGTACGTCCCCGACCCGGCCATGTGCCTCGACCTGGCGGGCGAAGATCTCGTCGGCGCCGAAGTCGTTGCCGATCGCGGTCAGGCTCGAGGTCTCGGCATGCAGCGCGATCGCGGACAGCGGCCGGCGGCCGGTCTCGAACCGGCCGACCAGCTCCGCGGTCAGGTGCTGCGCCTCGGCGGCGCTGCCACCGTTGCCCGCGGCAAGCAACCGGCCGCCGTTGACCAGGACGCGGGTCAGCTCGGCACCCCAGTCCTCGACCAGCGCGCTCTGCCGGCGCAGGCTGTCCAGCGCGGGACCGAGCGCGTCCAGATGCTCGTGCAGCGTGCCGAAGCGTGTCATTCCCGTTCCCTTCCGAGACCGGCCGGCAGCGCACCGTGCGGACTGGTCACCTGTTCGTAGATCCGCTCGGTCTCCTCCGCCACCCGGGGCCAGGTGTACCGCTCGGCGACCCTGGCGGCACCGGCCCGGCCCATCGCCTCGCGGCGATCCCGTTCGGCGAGCAGCCCTTGCAGTGCCTCGGCCAGTCCGGCCGGGTCGCGCGGACGGACGTGCGCGCCGGTCCGGCCGTCGAGCACGGTGTCGAGCATCCCGCCGACCGCCGACGCGACCACCGGGCGGGCACACGCCATCGCCTCCAGCGGGACGATGCCAAACGGCTCGTACCAGGGCACACAGACCACCACGTCGGCCGAGCGGATCAGGCCCGGCACCTGGTCCCGCGGCACGGCGCCGACGAGCCGGACCCGATCGGTGACGCCGTACCGGGCCGCGGTGGCCCGCAGCCGCCGTACCTCGGGGTCGGAGTCGTAGTCCGCACCGGCCGGGCCGCCCGCGACGACCAGCTCGGCGTCGGGCACCTGTGCCATCGCTTCCACCAGCGTGGTGACGCCCTTGCGTTCGACCAGCCGTCCGAGCGACAGGATCCGGTGGCCGGTGCCCCGCCACCACGGCGCACCGAATGCGGCATCGCCGTGCGAGCGTCCGAAGAGCTCCAGGTCGACCCCGCACGGAACCACGTGCAGGGAGTCCGCCGACGACCCGAACGCCAGCAGCTCACGGACCTCGTCGGTCGCGGTCGCGACCACCGCGTCCACGTCGCGTGCGAGCGTGGACTCGATGTCGATCCGGTCCGGAGGGCTGGTGTCCTTGGCGCCCTGGTGCCGTCGCTTCACCACGCCGAGCGCGTGGAAAGTCTGCACTAGCGGGAAGTGCGTGCGCCGGCGAGCGGTCAGGCAGGCGACCCCGGACATCCAGAAGTGCGCGTGCACGACATCGGGCGGACGGGCGCGCCAGCGGCGGGCGAGCCAGTCGCCGAACCCGGCCATGTACGGCAACAGCTCGTCCTTGGGCAGCGCCTGCGGTGGCCCCGCCGGGACGTGCACGACGTCGACGCCCGGCCCGAGCGGGACCTGATCAGGCAGCTCGGCACTGTCGCGCCGGGTGTAGACCTCGACGGCGTGACCACGGTCGGCGAGCGCACGGGCCAGGGCCGCGACGTGCACGTTCTGCCCACCGGCGTCCTCGCCGCCCAGCGCTGCCAGCGGGCTGGCGTGCTCGGAGACCATCGCGATGTTCACCGGGTCACCTCCTTGAAGATCAAGTCCCAGTCTTCGAGGAACCGCTGCAGCCCGAACCGGCGCAGCGCATGTCTGCGGGCCGCCTGACCGCAGGCGCGCGCGGCGTCGCGGTCCACGAGCCACTGCCGCGCGGTCGCGGCGAGTGCGTCGACGTCACTGGAGACCAGACCCGCCTCGGGCGGGACGGACTCCGGCGCCGCGGTGGCGGCCAGGCAGAGCACCGGCATGCCGAGCGTCATCGCCTCCACCAGCGAGAGGCCGAGGCTGGTCCAGCGGTACGGGTGCAGGTACGCGAGGTGGCGCGGCATCAGCCGGTGCAGCACGTCCTGCGAGACGTCGAACCGGCCGGCCAGCTCCGGCACCGGGAAGCGGCCGGCCAGCTCCGCCGCACGGGTCTCGAGCTCGGCGGTTCCCATCCCGAAGTAGGTGACCGGGACCAGGCGGGACACCTGGCCGACCAGATCGGTGCCGGCCACCCGCCAGCGTCGTACCGGCTCGTTGACACAGACGGCGAGCGAGTCGAACTCACCGGTGTACCGGTCGCCGTGGTCCGGCACGCCGTGCTCGACCACCCGGGTCGGCGCGCGGCCGTTGTCCCACATCGTCCGGTTCCAGTCGGTGACGTGGACGACCGGTACGTCGTCCCGGTCGGCCATCGGGTGCCGCCAGCCCTGGACGTCGCCGCGTGGCGTGTTGTGCTCGACGTACACCGCCGGCAGGTCTACGCCGATCTGGCGTCCGGTCCACCGCCCCAGCAGGGCGGGCTCGGACGGGCGCTGCAGCAGCACCAGATCGAGGTCGGCGTCCCGCAGCTGCTCCGGCGTCAGCTCGACCACCGTGTCGGGCCAGTCGAACGTCCGCGCCCGGCCGAGGCCGTCGGGCCCGCGGTCGGGCAGCACCGGGACGACGTACTCGTGGCCGCCCTGGACCAGCGAGGTGAGCCACGAACCGTGCACATGCCATGCCAGGATCCTCACCGGGCCACCTCCTGAGTGAGCTTGGTGACGGCGTTGACGACTTCGTCCGGGGTGACGCCGCCGAGACAGGGATGGCCGGCTACCGGGCACTGCCGGGCCCGCGAGCCGCGGCACGCCGCGTACTGGTCGCCGAGCACGACCGACGGCACTCCCCAGGGCGCCCAGCGCTCGGCCGGCACCACCGGCGCGAACAGTGACACCACCGGGGTACCGACCGCGGCGGCCAGATGCGCCGGGCCGGTGTTGCCGACCACGACGCAGCGGGCCGCCGCCAGCAGCGCCGCCAGCTCCCGGTAGGACGTCCGGCCGCCCCGGTCCTCCGCACCGGCGACGGCGACCGCGCGGGTCAGCTCACGTTCCGCGGCCGAGCCGGTGACCAGCACCGTCCAGCCGTCGTCGCGCAGTGCTGCGATGATTGCCGCCGCCTGCTCCGCACCCGGCGCCCGGGCCGGCACCGAGGCTCCCGGGTGCACCACCACGAAAGGTGTCTCGGGCAACGAGTCCGTCCGTGGCGGCGGGCTGACCGCGAGCCGGCCGTCGTCGCCGGCGGGCAGCTCGTATCCGGCGGCCGCGGCCAGCGACAGCGCGCGCTCCACCTCATGGCCACCCGGACCCGGCCGGTGCCGCAGGTCGAGCAGCGAGCCGGGATAGTCCTCGCAATGTGCGGCGATGTCCGGGATGCCGGCCAGCCGGAGCAGGAGCGCCATCGGCAGCGGGCTCTGGTGGAACGACGTCAGCACCAGCGCACGGCTGAACCGCTCGGCCCGGAGCGCGTCCACCAGCGCCGCGGTGCGGACCGGATCGACCCGGGGCGGGTCGAACCCGCTCCACGGGCAGGGCCACACCATCACGTCCTGCACACCCGGAAGCATCCGCGCCGCCTGCTCGCCGGACGGCGCCACCAGCAGCATGACGTCCGCCGTGGCGGCCACCGCGCGGATCGCGGGACCGGCCAGCAGGACGTCGCCGTCGTTGTCGGTCCGGGTGACCAGGACCGACTGCATCAGGGCCTGCTTCCCGCGGACAGGCTTCCCGCGGACAGGTCGAGCACGTAGTCGACCGCCGCCGCCAGATCCGCCGCCACCACCGGCGCCGAGGCCACCTCGTCCGCCCGGGTCGCGCCGTTGGGTACCAGCACCGACCGGGCGCCGGCCGCCGCCGCGGCACGGACGTCGGCGCCGATGTCGCCGATCACCACCACCTGGTGAGCCGGTACGCCGAGTGCCGCGGCCGCCGCCCGGATCATCCCGCCACCGGGCTTGCGGCAGTCGCAGCCGGCGTCCGGAGGGTGCGGGCACACCTGCCAGGTCTGGAACGGCCCGAGCAGCTCGTCCACCCGCCGGTTCACCGCGTCCAGCTGATCGGGCGTGATCAGGCCACGGCCGATCCCGGACTGGTTCGTCACCACCCCGACACCGATGCCGACGTCACGCAGCCGGCGGACGGCCTGCCGCGCCCCCGGCACCGGCTCCACCCGGGCCGGCTCGGCGTTGTACGGCACGTCGCGAACCAGCGTGCCGTCCCGGTCGAACAGCACCGCCCGGACCGGACCCGGCCATGGCGAGACGCCGCGGTGCCGCACCCGGCCGCGTACCCGGTGCCAGACCGCCACCGGCGGGATCAGCGCGGACGTGACCGCCATCCGCGCAACCTCGTCCCGCGTGCGCGGGCCGTTCGCGAGCCGGCTCCACGCCAGCTCGGCGGTCATCGTCAGCCAGACGGCCGCCGCGGCGCCCGCGGCCTGTCGCCGGCCGGCCAGCACCCCGGCGGTCATCGCCGCGCCCGCCAGGACAGTCGGAACGTGCCGGCGGAAGCGGCCGCGGGGACAGTTCGCCCGCCGGCGCCAGTCCGGTCCATGCAGGGCCCGCATCAACGCGTCGTCGGCGTTGCCCCGCTGGACCCGGACACTCACCCAGAAGCTCTCGGGCCGCACCGGATGCAGCACGCGGCGGCTGCCGCGACGCAGCAGCCAGCCGGCGCTCCGGATCCGCAGCGCCAGGTCGGCGTCCTCCCGATACGCACGCGGGAATCGTTCGTCGAAGCCGGCGACCTGCTGGAGCGCGAGCCGGCGGTACGCCATGTCGGCCGTGGCCCACTCCGCCGCCTGCAGTCCCGACGTACTGCGCTCCCAGTCCGTCGGAGCACGCTCGGCCGGTACCGGCACGACGATGCCCCCCTGCACCCCGGCAACCGCGCCGGCGGCCTGGCCGAGGTCGGCGAGCAGGTCGGCGCTCCAGCCCTCCGTCAGCCGGACGTCGTCGTCCAGGAACACCACCCAGTCGGAGCCGGTCGCCCGCCAGCCGGCGTTGCGCGCCGCCGCGGGACCGTGCCCGCCGGTGCGGACCACCGTCGCACCCGGGTACGCGGACACGTCCAGCGGCTGCTCCGGATGCCGGCGGTCGTCGACCACGACGACGTGGTCGGGTCGGTGTGGCTGCCCGGCCAGATCGGCCAGCAGGCCGGTCAGCGCGCGACGGCCGACGGTCGGTACGACCACCGCCCACGCAGGCTTGTCTGGGCCCATCTGGTGCCTCCCTCCGCGCACGGAACTCGGCATCCTCCGTGCGAGACTGCGCACCCGTACCCCGCCGGTACAGCCCTACACGCCTGGTAGCGCTCGGTTCTGCTGAGTAGCGCTTCGTGGTGGTGTGACTACCTCGGGACCAGTAGCTCGTGAGCCAGATCGCCGTTCTCGCAGGACTGCTGTGTTGGTCCTGGTCGTCGGGTGGTCCTACAAACGATTCGTGAGTTCTTGCGGTCAAGCAACGAGGTCGGGATTTCCGCGCCAGGAGTCGAGACCAAGGCCAGGCGCAGCGACGAGGTAGTCAGGCAACTTCGAAAAGCTGCAGTGCGAAGAGGCGGCGCCGCCTCTTCCCACTGTGGTTCCCGTGGCGGACCCGACGTCGGGTCGAACTCGTCGAATGTGCGGTCGAACGATTGGGTCGACAGCCCGTTTGCTGTGGGTCAATGACCGCCCCGACAACTCCTACGAGCGGAGGGCATTCGAATACATTGGCGTGGTCGTCAACGAGGTCACGTCAATCGAACCGACGGTCTTCTCATTACGAGTAGCCGTCGGGAGTCCGGACGAAGAACCGGCGTACGCACCAGCCCGTCGGTCGAGATCGTGTGACGCCACGATCTGAATGTTCTTGATGGGTGAAGACCTCCCGGCGGGAGTGCAGCCGGGTAGGAAGTCCCAGGCAAGCGATCGGCACTGTCAGCTGACGCCGATCACAGATCCGTCGGCGTCGGTCCGATAACGGCCCTTTGCCAAGTCGACGAGCACCAACTCGTTGCCGAACGGATCCGCCACGACGGCGACCCTGCCGACCGGGATGTCGAACGGCGCCGCCACGACCTGACCACCCGCCTCAATCATCCGTGCAGTCGCATCGTCGACGCTGTCTACCAGCCATTTCGGCTCGTAGCGCTGCCTCGTGGCCAGCACGAGCTCAGTGTCACCTCCAGGCAGCCGCAGCCCCGCCTGGCCGAGCTCGTCGTTGCGCCACAACAGCTCATGCCCAGCTCGTCGTGGTAGAACGCCAGACCCGCGTCGAGGCTCGGGACCGCCACCGACACGGCATCGACGCTCTTCAGCAGTGAACCAGTGATGTCTGCAGTGTCGTTCACCTACTGCCGGCATCGGTACGACGTGCGCGGTACGAGGTCCGGCATCGGTGTCGCGTCCGGTGACCGGTACGCCTCGTCGAGCCCGAATCAGGTCCTCGAATTGGGCCGTTTACGCCTGAATTACTGGGGTGTTGGCTGCGACTGTTCGCACGGTTTGGAGCGTCATTGGCCCCCACATACGAGTCCGTCCCAGGCCCCTGCCGGCGACAAGGAACTGCGACTGTGCGTCGGTGGTCAGCATCGGATGAGGACGCGGTCCACGGTCGGGAACTGCAGCAATGTCAGCCGGACCTGCCGGCGGATGTCGGCGTCGCGGGCCGGGCATCCGCCGAGCAACCGCACCCGGGCCACGCCGTCACGGACCGACAGGTCGGCGAATCCGGTGACCCGGCCGGGGAACAACTGCAGCCCGCGGGCGATCTCCGGCTGCGTCGGGCCCGCGAACAGCCGTTGCAGCGCACCGCGCGCGACCGCAGGGGTGTCGACGGTACGGCGGACCGCGACGATCGCCGGCTCGCCGGGGCGGCGCTCGATGTCGGAGAAGTACACCGAGACCCGCCTCGCGGCGAACCGCGAGCCGATGTCGATCACGAGCCGGCTCGGATTGCGCAGGGTGAAGACACGGAACGGCTGTCGACCGACTGAACGCACCACAGGATACGGCGACGTTGCGAACGGCAACCATCCCGCGAACCCAATCACAACCAACGACAGCGCGCGTCCGGATCTGCATGCGCAGACCACCCGGCGTGCCATGGCCGCGACCACCTCACAGCCGCCCGATATGTCGAGGAGCACATTTGCTGCTGGTTGGTTCGGTGTTTAGCGTTCGGCAATGTGGTGCAAGTTGGGATCACCAGGTGGCAGGATCAGACAACGCGCAGGCCTGTGGGGCGGTGCTCATGGTGGAGAACGATCCAGTGCTGGATGTAGCGCGGCGACTCGTTCTGTACGCCCGAGACGTGGCGTCGGCTCGCACCGAGTTCGAGCGGGTCACGGCCGAGCCGGTGTCGGCGCCCATCGACGTGCAGCGTGAGGCGATGCGGCGATGGCAGGTCGCCGAAGACCGCGAACACCAGGAGCGGTCCAGGCCGGCCGAGCTGCTGGACGTCGAGGCGTCGGACCTGCTCGCGACGCCGGCGCACATGCTGTACTCCTGCGGCCAGGACGCCCGCAGGCCTAGGCACCGCCGCGGAACCTTGCCTCCCGAGTACACGATCTATCATCACCAACCGCCGGAAGCGGCGGCGCACCCGACGCCGGCCCGCAGATCAGCGGACCGACTCCGGACCCACACCGTTGACGATGAATGAGCAGGCGCGATGGCGCTCGAGGCCAGCGCGGCGCACCACGTGCCGCGCAGTTCACATGTGGCAGGTCCGGGGTGCCCAGGTAACTGGTGCGTAGGGTCGTCTCCGGCATCCCGACGATCCGCGCCGCCTCCCGCAAGGTGACCCGACCCCGCCAGCGCGACCCACGGGCCTCGGACCCTGTGGTCACCGACCGGCCTGGGCGGGGAACTCGACCCGGTCCAGATCGGACAACCAGAACCGCCGCTGACCCGGGCCTCGCACCGGCAGCAGCCCAGCGCGCCATCCGCTGCACCTGGTTCACACCCACCTGCGCCGCAGTCAGCATCGAGTCGTCGACCAGCAGCGGCTCCCCAGCACCGTCGCCACCTCAACCGACCTCCACCGCCGCTCCACGAGGCCGAGGCTAGCGACGAAGCGTGTCGTCCTCGTCACGTGCCGCGGTGTTGTGCCAGATCTCCACCACGGCGAGCACCTGGCGGGGGCTTATGTCAGCTTGGCGGCCAGCGATGGTGGGTACATCTGCTCGCCAGGACCCGCAGGCCGGCCCTGTGCGTCAACCAGGGGAGGATCAATGAACGAGCAGCGACGGCTAATGCTTGAGGCTGGCGACCAAGCGGCCGCGCTGGCCAAGGCCGGGGCCGAGTCCGTGCGGGGGCTAACCTATGCGGCCGCGGTCGACATGTTCCCCCAGGACGTGCGTCGAGTGCTGGGAGGACTGCACGCGATGACCGACAACTTGCCGCATCTGCTGGGTCAACTAGACACAACCCTGGTCCGACAGCTGCAGGAACAGGACCTATCAGTGGCCGGCGGCACCCATGTTGGCGATCCGGGCGCTGCACTGAGTCATGCTCATGATGCGCTGGACCTGGCCGCCAGCGTTGCCGAGCTGCTAGCCGACCTCGTGGCCAAGGCACAGCAAGCTCTCGACTTCCTCGCAGCCGACCGCGGCGACCCACAGGACTGACGCGCACGCGACCAGTCCGGGCGCTGCGTGTCCCTGCTCACATGCAGGTATTCCAGTTCTCCGCGTCGGAACTGCACACGGTGTTATCGCAGGTCTGCCGGTGGTGTGGAAACAGGGCGCGCCCGACACCGCGGCCTACGACGCGTATCTCCGCGACCTGGTCGACGCACTCGGCGCGGTCTCCTCGGTGATCGTGCTCGAACCGGACGCAGCCGCCGCCGACTGCTACAACGCCGCCCGCGGCAAACTCCTCACCCGCGCGGTCAAGGCGTTGTCCGGCGCCGGGCACGCGGTCTACCTCGACGCCGGGCACGCCCGCTGGCGCCCCCCCGGCGAGATGGCCACCCGGCTCCTGCAGTCCGGGATCGCCACCGCCGAAGGATTCGCGGTCAACGTC